>CEUZ01514215.1_pt1 | contig 11821 bp, 13 predicted proteins | sample 361511 | NCBI WGS metagenome assembly CEUZ01 (sample SAMEA2622822, study PRJEB7988) | marine metagenome | biome: marine biome (ENVO:00000447); feature: surface water layer (ENVO:00002042); material: "saline water (ENVO:00002010), including plankton (ENVO:xxxxxxxx)" | depth 5 m
ATACTTAATTAGTTTATTGATGTAAAAAAAATAATGCACAAAATTATTGTTACAGGCGGACTAGGTTTTATTGGAAGTAATTTAATTGACCTTTTATTAAAGAAAAATTTTAAAGTTTTAAATATAGACAAAGTAACCTATGCATCTAATTTTTATAACACAAAAGAATTCAGTAAAAATAAAAACTATAAATTTATAAAATGTGATCTTTGCAATAAAAACAAATTAAAAAGATTAATTGATAAATATAAACCTAATGGAATTTTTAATCTTGCAGCAGAAACACATGTTGATAGATCAATAGATGGTCCAAAGAATTTTATTTTTTCAAATGTTATTGGAACTTTTAATTTATTAGAAATAATTAGAAATAATAAAAAAAAAATAAAACTTGTTCATATATCAACAGATGAAGTATACGGGGATATTATCAAAGGTAGATCTAAAGAAGATGATGCTTATAAACCTAGTTCACCTTATTCTGCTACAAAAGCATCATCTGATCACTTGGTAAGCTCATATATAAGAACATATAAAATTCATGGAATAGTTACTAATTGTTCAAATAATTATGGACCAAGACAACATCCTGAAAAGCTAATACCAAAACTCATTTACAATATAATCAATAATAAAAAATTGCCAATTTATGGAAAAGGAAAAAATTCTAGAGAATGGATATTTGTTGATGATCATTGTGAAGCTCTTATCAAAGTTTACAAAACTGGTAAGATAGGTGAATTTTATAATATTGGATCTAATTACAATCTAGATAATCTAACAGTAGTAAAAAAATTAATAAATATTTCAAAGAAGAAAATCAAAATAGGAAATAATGTTAAAATTTATTTTGTAAAAGATAGACCTGGTCACGATAAGAGATATGCTATAGATAGTAACAAAATTAAGAAAAAAATACATTGGAAACCTAAAATTAAATTTATGGATGGTCTAGAAAAAACATTTAATTGGTATCTAAATAATCAAAATTATTTTTTAAAATTGAAAAAAAATGATATTTTAAAAAGATTAGGAACAAAAAATTGATAAAAAAAGGAATTATTTTATCTGGAGGCATGGGTACTCGTATGAGCCCATTAACTAAAGCTGTCAATAAGCAACTACTCCCAATATACGATAAGCCACTTATATTTTATCCACTTTCAATACTTATGTTGGCAAAAATTAAAGATATTTTGATTATTGTAAACAAGGGCCAATTAAATCAATATAAAAAAATATTACCAGATGGAAAAAGGCTTGGAATAAATATTACATTTAAAGAACAAGAAAGTCCTAAAGGTTTGCCAGATGCTTTTCTACTTGGAGAAAAATTTATAAAAAATCAAAACGTAGCTCTTATTCTTGGAGATAATTTTTTTTATGGACAATATCTTACACAAAAATTAATTGACTGTACTAAAATGAATAAAGGAGCAACAGTTTTATTACATAAAGTCTCCAAACCTGAGCTATATGGTGTAGCTAAGATTAATAAAAAAAATAAAATTACTTTAATAAAAGAAAAGCCAAAGAAAAAATTTTCAGATCTAGCCATTACTGGAATTTATTTTTTTGATAATAAAGTTGTTGAATATTCAAAAAAACTAAAACCATCTAAAAGGAACGAACTTGAAATCACAGATTTATTAAAAATTTATATGAAAAAAAAAGCTTTGAAAGCAGACTTTATTGGTAGAGGTGGAGCTTGGTTAGATACAGGTTCTATTGAAGATTTTTATAAGACTAGTGCTTTTGTTTCAGCAATTGAAAATAGACAAGGATTTAAGATTGCCTGCCTAGAAGAAATTTCATTATTAAATGGATGGATTTCAAAAAAAAATATATTAGAAGCAATCAGCTTTTATGGGAAATGTGAATACTCACAATATTTAAACAAATTAATAAATACATGAAAATTTATAAAACTGGATTTGATGAACTTTATGTTCTTCAAGGAGAAAAGTTTTCTGATAACAGAGGTTTTTTAAGGGAGATTTTTAAAAAAAACTTGGTTAAAGAAAAAATGGTATTTTCGGTAGTATCATCATCAAAAAGAAATGTAATAAGAGGATTGCATATACAAAAAAAAAATTCTCAAGCAAAATTCGTAACTGTTATTAAAGGGGAAATTTTAGATGTTGCAGTAGATTTGAGAAAAAATTCAAAAACTTTTGGAAAACATTTCAAAATTATTCTTAATGATAGAAACTCTAAATTTCTATTCATACCTAAAGGCTTTGCACATGGATTTCTAGCCAAAAAAAAAGAAAATCTTGTTCTGTATAGTTGTTCAAAATATAGAGAACCCAATCAAGAAAGATCAATACTCTGGAATGATCCGAAGCTCTCAATCAATTGGGGAATTAAAAAACCAATTATATCAAAAAAAGATAAATCTGCCTCTAGTCTTGATAAATTTTTAAAAGAAAAAAAATGATTTTTTTAGATCTTGGATATCAACCGTTGGCAAATGAGTATTTAAAAAATACTAACTCAAAAGAAAAAAAATATAGACTTTTGGTTGATTTCAATAAAAAAAGTAAAATCGTTTCTATTAAAAAAAAATTCTCTAGCAAAAAAATGTTCAAAAATAATTACCCTTATAGATCATCAATGTCAAAAACAATGACACAAAGTTTTAAAACTTTTGCAAAAGATTTAAAAAAAAAATTTAAAAAAAAAAAAATTTTAGAAATTGGCTGTAATGATGGTGTATTCCTTGAAAATTTTAAAAAATCTTTTTCATTAGGTATTGAACCTTGTTCAAATATTGCTCAATTATCAAAAAAAAGGGGTCTTGATGTAATTATCGAATACTGGAACAGAAGAACGGCTTTAAAAATAAGAAAAAAATATGGTTATTTTGATCTCATATATTCAGCTAATACTATTACTCATATAAAAAATTTAAATGATGTTTTTAAATCAATAAATTTAGTTCTAAGTGATAATGGAACTTTAATAATCCAAGATCCATCCATGTTAGAATTGTTAAAAAAAAATGCATACGATCAATTTTATAATGAACATATTTATGTTTTTTCATATGTATCTTTATCTAAATTACTAGATAAACATAACTTATATATCTATAAAATTAAAAATATTTCTGAACATGGTGGTTCAATTAGATATTTTATTAAGAAAAAAATTTCAAAAAAAAAAATTGACAATTCTGTTAAAATCCAACTTAAAAGAGAAATAAAATTTGGTTTAAAAAAATTTAATACATATAAAAAATTTGGATTTGATGTAAATAAATCTAAAAATAATCTTAAAAATATTTTAGCGAATTTAAGAAAACTAAATAAAAAAGTAATTGGGTATGGAGCAACTGCTAAGGCAGTTACAGTTTTAAATTATTGTAATATTGGCAATGATATCATTAAATTTTTTTATGACACAACTCCTGAGAAACATAACAAGTTTATACCCGGTGTAAAAATACCTGTCAAAAAGTATAGAATTTTAAATACCAAAGAGGTAGATTATGCTTTTCTTGGTGCTTGGAATTTTAAAAAAGAAATATTTCAAAAAGAAAAAAAATTTTTAAAGTCTGGTGGTAAGTTTATTACTCATATACCTAAACCAAGAATATTAAGCTATTAAAATGTTTTCTGAAGAAAAAAAGGTTAAAATTTTTATATTAATTTCAATTTTAATCTGGCCCTTTATTTTTCTTTTTCCGTTAAGTCTGGGAATTATTGTAATGGGTAATGATTTTGATCTAATTTATTTTTCTTACAAAAGATATATAGCTGAAATGCTATCAGTTGGTGTGATACCTCTTTGGTCTCCCTCTGAAGGTTCTGGAATGAGTTTAATCTTTAATCCTTTTGCGCAGTACTTTTATATGCCAGGATGGATCAGCTATATAATATATTTTATTACCAAAAGTTTAACTCTTCATACATTTCTAAATTATACAATTTTTGGTTTATCAATTTTTTCTTTTGGTATTTACAAGTGGTTGAGAAGTTTAAAAATTAATATTTATATTTGCGCTATCGTAGCAATATTAATTGTTTGTAATCTGAAACTAACTGAATTACTCAGATTTCCAAATGCTGTCCATTCAGCAGCTTGGTTTCCATGGATATTATATGGAATAAATTCTATTACAAACAATGGTAAATATTGGAGAGCTTTTCTGGTTATTTTTTTTTCAAACTTATTTTTAATTACTGCTGGCTATCCTTATTTTATTGTTTATTCCTTTTTTCTTTTTGGCTTCTATATTGCCATTGTTTGTCCTATATTTTTAATATCAGATAAAAATAGTTTCAAAATCGTAAGTATTTTTGGCTTATATTTAAAAAATATAATTCCATTTGCGCTTTCATATTTATTAGCACTTCCATGGTTATTAAATGTAAAAATTTTTTTAAAAAATTTAGTTGATAGGACAGAAAATAATTGGGAATTTTCAACAGAGCATAATTTTAATGGGATAGATACTTTAGGCTCATGGATATATCCACCTGCTTCAAGTACTGAAGGATGGTATTATTCAGGAATATTGATTTCTATTTTAATTATTTTTTTAATAACTTTGCTTTTTAGAAAAGACTTTATAAGTAGTATCGATCGTAAATTAATTTTATTTTCACTTTTTTTTATTATTTTTATTACTTACTTTTCATGGGTTCAAAGCTCGTTTTTGTTTAAATGGACATGGGAAAACGTACCATTAATAGGTTCACTAAGAACTTGGCCAAGGTTAAATATTACTCTCTTGCCATTTATTGCTTTGTTATTAGCTTACTCAATTAAATATATTGAATTAATTTTAATAGAAAATAAGAAAATTAAATTAAGTTTGGTAACTTTCATATTAATTTCATTTTCGTTAATATTCCTACAAGTATGTCTTAATATTTTTGATATAAAAGATGCTGAATATTGGGGTTATTGGCAAAAATTACGTTTTGAATATGCAATCGAGTCGACACCAAAAATAATTGGTTACTTTATTAGTTTATATAATGGAGAAATTTATATTATATTTAATATCATTTCATTGATAATAATATCTACACTTTTACTTCAAAGAAAAAAAGTTAATTTGTATAAGTTTAGATTATTATTTATTTTTTTGTTAATTTTTACTGTTTCTGCAGAACTATTTATTATTTCGAATTTACAATGGGGACTTGATAAATGGAAAACAAATTATATTCAAACCTCAAATCCATTAGATGAATTAAGATTGGCATTTAACAAAAAAAAAATAATTGATACAGTAAAAGGTAACGAATATTTCAGAGATAACAAAAGATTTAACGTAAACTATCCAGACAATTATGGTTATAATTCTCATGCAAAAAACTTTACAAATTACTTTCAAAGATATGGTGGAAAAATTAAAGAAGGTGTGGCTGAGGAGGATATTTATTATGTAAAGAAATTTTATGGAAATTCTGAACCTTTCAAAAAAATATTTTTTTCAAAAAATATTAATTATGAAAATATAGTAAACTTCATGAAAGATAGTGATTTATATGAAATAAATTCTAATTTTAATCATAGAATTTTGCTTGAAAAATATGACGGTAATAATCTTGAAATAAACATTTCAACAGACCAAGAGGGATGGGTTAGTTATATTGATAATTGGGATAGAGACTGGGAGGGATATGTTAATAATGATAAAGTAGAAATATATAAATTGCTTGGATCTTACAAAAGTATTAAAGTTAAAAAAGGTCTTTCAAATATTAAATTTCAGTATAAACCTTGGTAAAACATGAGCAAAAATATTTCATCAAAAAAAATTTATGCAATGGTAATTTCATACAATAGTGCTCCTGTTTTAGGTGATTTATTTAAAAGGATAGATAAAAATAACTTTGATAAAATTTATTTTTTTGATGATAACTCAAAAGATAACTCTGCAGACATCGCTAAAAATTATGATTGGATAGTTATAAAAAACGAAAAAAATTTGGGTCATGGTGGTAATTTAAAAAAAGCGCTCAAGACTATATTTAATGATGGTGCAGATTATGCAGTTGAAATACATGCAGACAATCAATATTCACCAAATGAAGTTTCTAAAGCTAAAGAGATGATAGAAAATGATTATGATTTAATTATTGGGTCTAGATTCAAAAACAAAAATCCTTTTTTGAAAGATGGCATGCCTTTTTTAAGATATTTTACTAATAAAATGATGAGTTTATTTACGAGCAAATTATTTGGTATCAAGCTTACTGAATTTCATACAGGTTGCAAAATATATAGTAAAAATTTTTGTGAAAATGTCCCTGTTTATAAAAACTCGGACAATTATCTTTTTTCTTTTCAAATTATTTTACAAGCAAGTTTCTATAAAAAAAAATACGGAGAGGTCAGCATATCTTCTAGTTATCAAGGATATAAAACTTCATGCAATTATTCTAATGGGTTAATATATTTATTAGGTAACTTCAAATATATGTTAATCTATATTCTCGTTAAATTAAAATTGATGAAATCAGAAATTTTTTCATAATGTTTAAAAGAAAAACTAAATTTTCGAATTTATTTGTTTTTGAAAGTAAAAAATTTAACGATAAGAGAGGCTTTTTAAGAGAACTTTATATAGAAAAAAAAATAGGAAAAAATCTTAAGTTTGCAATTGTATCCTCATCCAAAAAAAATGTAGTTAGAGGTATGCATTTTCAAACTAAATATGCGCAAGAAAAGTTAATCACAGTTATAAAAGGGGAAATTTTAGACGTAGTAGTAGATATTAGAAAAAATTCAAAAACGTTCGGTAAACATTTTAAAATTTTACTTAGTGAAAATAATTCAAAGTTTTTGTATGTACCTGAAGGTTTTGCTCATGGTTTTTTAGCATTAGGAAAAGAAAATATTGTTGTTTATTATTGTTCTAATTATAGAAATGCAAAGTATGAAAAATCTATAAATTGGAATGATAAAAAATTGAAAATTAATTGGGGTATAAAAAAACCAACCATTTCAGCAAAGGATAAAAACGCAATATCCTTAATGGATTACATTAATCAATTCGATAAAAAGACTTAAGTTTAAAGTAAGCAGCCAATATTCCAAAAAGTTCAGCTTTATGACATCTAAATTCAAACATTTTAAATTTAATTATGCTTAAAAAAATTCCTTTTAATGATTTGATTAGATTTGGAAAAGTTTTGCTAAAACCAACAAAATAACTTTTGTGTTTGTTATAATAATAGAATTTTGACCAACAATAATGCCAATTTCTTAGAATTTCGTATTTATTTTTATGCTTAACATCAATTGATCCTTTCCCTTCGTGTTCTATGTTTATATTTTCAAGTAAATAAATTTTTCTGCCATTATTTTTACATCTTTGATAAAAATCAGCTTCTTCAAAATATAAAAAGAAATTTTCATCAAACCCACCGACTTTATTAAAGACATATTTATCAAACATCATTACACAACCTGTATTAAATTTTACAAATCTCAAACCTGTGATTTTATCTTTGCCAATTATCAAATCTTTATAATTTTGGCCTTTAATCTTTGCGGTTATGACTCCAAATTTTTTCGTTTTTTTTGCCTGATTATATAATTTATTAATCTGAGAATTTGTTATTTTAGTGTCTATATCTAAATACAAAACATATCTAGTCGTAGCTTTTTTGACTCCAAAGTTTAATCCTGCACCAAAACCTTTGTTTTCATTAGGAAAATAAACTTTTATATTACGATTTTTTAAGAATTTATTTTTTATAAATTTATCATTTGAGTTTTCTACAATTATAATATTTATATTTTTTTTAATTTTAGAAATAATTTTAGTAATACTTTTTCTTGATTTAAATGATACAAGAATAATTGAAAGTTCTTCTTTTTTAATACTCATTTTAGAAATAATAAATTCATAGAAAAAGTTTTACATTTTGTTTTCGCAGAAATATATTTATTTTCATTTCTAGATTTAAATTCTAAGCTAAGTTTTTTGTTTTTAAAAAATTTAACTACTTTTTGAAAAGAATAAATATTTTGATTTAAATTTTTATTGTTTTTTTGCTTAGCAACATATGTTTTGGAAAGTGATAAAGGTGTATGTGTAATTAAAATTGCTAATGTATATTTAAAATTTATTTCATTAAGAATATTTAGGTCATCTAAATATTGTATCGAAGACCCAAAATTAATTATATCCCACTTTTTTTTAAGAATTTTTTTATCACTAGAAATTTCAATGTTACTATTCCTTGATATTTTTTTTTTATTAAATGGATCAAAAATTGATATCTTGTAGTTATTTAGATCAATTTTATTTTCTAAATTTGAATACGGAATTAAATTACTTCCATAATCAAGTATTTTTACCTTTTTTTTATTTTTTTTAAAATATGTAAGAATAATAGAAACACAAAACAAATCTCTTACATGATTATAGAGGCCACTTTCAACATAATTGAATTTATTTTTTTTGTTAAATTTAACTATTTTTTTTATCAAAGAGAAATTGCTATTGTATTTATGCCAATTAAATATATTCATGTATCTAATATTAAAAAATAAACAAATTAATGTCCTTGTTATACAAAAAAAACTTTAAAATATATAAAAAAAAAAGTGGCAACCTCATTCCTTTCTCTTTTAAAAAAGATATTCCATTTAATGCAAAGCGTGTTTTTTTAGTTTATGGGAATAAAGGATATGTTAGAGCAAAACATGCTCACTACAAATGTCAACAATATATAGTAGCTCTCTCTGGTAGTATTCAGATTAATTATCAAACAAATAAAATTAAATCAAAAATAATTTTAAACAATCGATTAAAAAAAGGTTTTTTTTCAAAACCACTAACCTGGTTAGAAATCAAATTTTTGACAAAGAATTGTATAATTATGATTTTCTGTGATATGGAGTATAAATATAGTGATTATATAGTAAACTATAAAAAATTTCTAAAATTAATTAAATCAAAATGAATATTTTAATTACTGGTGCTTGCGGACATATTGGTTCATATATAGCTGAAAATATTTTTAAAATTAAATATGTTAAAAAAGTATATCTTGTGGACGATCTTAAACATGGAAAAATAAATACATTGTTTAATTCTAAAAAGAAAAATAAGCTAAAATTTTTTATTTGTGATGTAAGTAAAAAAAATAGTCTAAATTTTTTAAAAAATATAAAAGTCGTAATTCATTTAGCGTCATTAACTAATGCGGCTGGAAGTTTTAAAATAAAAAAACAAATGTATAAAAATAATTTAGATTGCTTCAGAAATGTTATTAATTTTTGTAAAAAAAATAAATCTAAATTAATTCATATTTCATCAACAAGTGTTTATGGAAAACAAGCTGATATTGTTGATGAAGACTCGGGACAAAAATTTTTGAACCCTCAATCGCCTTATGCTGACATAAAATTAATAGAAGAAAAAATTTTAGAAAAAGAAAAAAAAAAATTAAAGTTTGTGACTTTAAGGTTTGGTACTATTGCAGGTATATCTAAAGGCATGAGATTTCACACGGCAGTAAATAAATTTTGCTTAAATGCTGTTTTAAATTTACCTATACAGGTTTACTCGACCGCTCTAAATCAGTATAGACCATATTTATCACTAACAGATGCATTTAAGGTTTTTAAGTTTTGCATAGAGAAAAATCTTTTTGATAATCAGGTTTATAATGCTTTATCAGGAAATTTTACAGTAAATCAAATAATAAATAAAATAAGAAAACATAAAAAAAAACTTAAAATAAAATTTATAAAATCAGAAATAATGAACCAGTTATCTTATCACGTTAGTAACTCCAAACTTAAAGAGGCTGGATTAAATTTAAATAATAATTTAGAAAAAGATATACGTAACACTTTATTATTACTGAGGAATATTTAAATGAATTGTAAGATAACTGGTTCTAAAATTACTCCATTTATGTCTTTTGGAAAAATGCCAATTGCCAATGGTTTTTTAAAAAAAAAAAATTTTAAAAATGAATTTTTTTATGAAATGAAAGTTGGATTTTCAAAAAAAATTTCTTTATTCCAGCTTTTAAACCATCCAAAACCTAAACAAATGTTCAATAAAAATTATCCTTTTTTTACCGGTAGTTCAAAAGGAATGGTAATGCATTTTGAAAAGTACGCTTCATGGATTAAAAAAAAATATGGGAAAAATTTAAATAATTTGGTTGAAATTGGATCTAATGATGGAACTTTTTTATCTAATTTTAAAAAAACTAAAATAAACTTAATTGGTGTTGAGCCATCGTCAAATGTAGCCAAAATTTCAAAAAAAAGGGGAATAAAAACAATTAATAAGTTTTTTAATTATGCAAATGTTAAAAAATTAAAATACTTAAAACAAAGAGTGGATGTTATATGTGCGGCAAACGTCATTTGTCACATACCTGATCTAAAAAATCTAATTAAAGGTATAGATTTTTTGTTAAACAAAAAAGGTGTTTTTATATTTGAGGAACCATATTTAGGATCAATGTTTAAAAAAACCTCATATGATCAAATATATGATGAGCATATATATATATTTTCTGTTCATTCTATAAAGAAAATTTTTAATTTATTTGGATTTGATCTGATCGACACTTTGCCCCAACAAACTCATGGTGGATCAATGAGATATGTAATTGCAAGAAAAAAGGAATACCAAATATCAAAAAAAGTATCTCAATATTTAAAAAAAGAAAAAATTAATAATATCGATAATATAAAAGGATGTTTAAAATTTAAAATTAATTGTGAAAAATCAAAAAGAAAATTAATAAAAAAAATCAAGTTATTAAAATCTCAAAATAAAAAAATAGCAGGTTATGCTGCTACCTCAAAAAGTACTACTGTTTTAAATTATTGTAATATTGGAAATATGCAAATTGACTTCATTTGTGATACTACTAAAGAAAAGATTGGCAAATATTCGCCTGGAATGCATATACCTATAAAAACAATGAATTATTTTTACAATAATGTTCCAGATGTCGCATATTTGTTTGCATGGAATCATAAAAAAGAGATTTTTAAAAAAGAGAATAAAATTAAAAAAAAAATTAAATGGATTTCACATGTTGAAATATAAAAAAATATTATTTACCGGCTCTAGTGGAAGATTTGGATCTGTTTTTAAAAAAATAAATAAAAAATCGAATTATTTATATCCATCTAAAAAACAATTAAATATTACTAATAAAAAATCTGTAGAAAATTACTTCAATAAAAAAAAAATTAATTTAGTAGTCCATGCGGCCGCTTTATCAAGACCTATGGATTTACATGAAAATAATATCAGTAAGAGTATTTCTACAAATATAATTGGAACATCCAATTTAGTAAATGAATGTTATAAAAAGAAAATTAAAATTGTATATATCTCTACAAATTATGTTTACCCCGGTGTTAAAGGTAATTACAAAGAAACTTCAAATTTAAATCCTATTAATAATTACGCTTGGTCGAAACTTGGTGGAGAATGTGCGGTAATGATGTATAAAAATTCTTTAATTTTAAGAGTGTGTATGACAGAAAGGCCATTTATTCATAAATCTGCCTTTTCAAATCTTAAAACAAATTTTATTTACCACGATCAAGTTGCAAAATTTTTACCTAAATTGTTTAAATATAAAGGAATACTCAATGTAGGTGGAAAAATAAGAACAGTATATAAATTTGCAAGACGGAGTAATCCTAAAATTAAAGCAAAAAAATTTATAAAAAAGTCAAAATTGCTAAAGATTAATACATCAATGAATATAAATAAATTAAGAAGAATTTTAACTAATAAGCGTTTTGTTTTATAAAAAAATTTTTTTGGTAGCGGGAAGTGGGATCGAACCACTGACCTCGGGCT
>CEUZ01227415.1_pt1 | contig 11820 bp, 20 predicted proteins | sample 361511 | NCBI WGS metagenome assembly CEUZ01 (sample SAMEA2622822, study PRJEB7988) | marine metagenome | biome: marine biome (ENVO:00000447); feature: surface water layer (ENVO:00002042); material: "saline water (ENVO:00002010), including plankton (ENVO:xxxxxxxx)" | depth 5 m
GGGGGGTACCCTACGATTCTAAGTATATGTATAGATACCCATAGACTCCCCTGCGGTTGTATATTTCTCATACTTGGTGCCTGTATGCGCCGAAGGGATTTAGTAAGGATTCTAGTACCATCCTCTGCCTGAGGGGCTGAGGATGATACTAAGTACTAGTACTACAGTATAGTTGTTTTGTCCCGATCTTTTACAAAGTTTTTGATATGTATTTCAGATAGTGCTATCTTTATTATGAATGCCCGAATGGGACACTTATCGCATACAATAGATGTCATATGAATACCAACCTCAAAACAAAAGTAGAAGTGAAAAAGGTCTTAGATCATGTTGGATACTTCCACTGGGCGGTTATTCAAGATAACCGTGTCAGGGAACTTTTTGAAGATCCTCAAGACGCGATGAACATGATGTCTAATCTTATTAGCGACTGGGAATCAAAGGATGAATAAATGCCGCAAAACGGTGGAGGAAAAGGTTGGAAGTGGGACGAAGAAACAGGACAGCATGTCATGCCAAAGAATTGGCAGAAACTTCTGGACTGGCTCCTACAAGGAAACGAACGTGAACCGCGTACGCAAAGAGACTGGGCTTCAGAAAATAAAATCCACGAGGATTCAATCCGGCGAATAAAACGTGACGCACGTTTCATTAAAGAGTGGGATAGGCGCGCAGCGGAACTGAACATCAACCCTGAAAGGGTGCAGAGCGTGATTGATTCGCTCTGGCAGAGGGCATCCGATGGCGATGTGAAGGCTGCTTCTTTGTATTTGCAATATATTGACAAGTTCACTCCTAAGCGGAAAGTTGTTGTGGATGACGAACGGGACATTGAAGGCTATTCAGATGAGGAACTTGCTGAGGCTTTAGAGGCTGAGGTGATTAATTTAAGGATGGTTAAAGATGCCTAAGGTTGGTGGTAAACATTATTCGTATACGGCTAAGGGGCGTGCTGCGGCTAAGGCTGCTTCTAAGCGCACAGGCAAGAAGATAACTCATTCTAAAAAGCGCAAGTGAGCGCGGGTGGTTTCTCTGTTGAGGCTTGGGAGGTTCTTGACGGGTTGGATGATGATGAAGAACTTGTTTGTGGGTTGGAGAACCCAGAGGAGTGCGAAGCGTGCGGTTAAAGAGAAGTCGGAATTTGGACGACTATCTTGCAGCGGCGATAATGGTGTGCCTTATATTGTCTACAGCGTTAGTGGTTGGGGTGTTAGCGCGGATGTTACGAGAGTGGTTTGGTTAGATGAGGGTTTGGATTGACCAAGATTTATGTACAGGAGATGGGTTGTGTGAGGAAATTTGTCCAAGCATTTTTCACGGACATGATGACGGGCTTTTTTATGTTAAAGAAGCGGGGTCTGAGATTCCTAAAGAACCTACTCATAAGATGGCGGATTCTGTGAATGTTCCTGATGATTTAGCGGAGGCTGTTATTGATGCTGCTGAAGAATGTCCGGGTGAGTGTATTTTTGTGGAGGCGGGTTAATGAGCGCAGTTAAGATTATTACGGCTATTACGGGTTTGTTGGTGGCTGTTGGTACTTTGATAGGGGCGATTACTGTTACTCTTGGAAAGGGTGATGATAACGCTAAGTATTCTTACACTACGATAGTGTTGGATTCGCCTGAGAAGTATGAGCAGTTTATTAATAATCATCCCGGATAATTTATGGCGCGTGTATCAGAGTTAAAGCAGGAAGCAGAGTGGAGAAAGTGTCAAAAGGATGAGTCGTATTTCTTACGTAAGTATTGGCATATCGCTCATCCTGCTCATGGTCGTATCCTTTTTGGTTTACGGGACGCACAAGAGCAAGCCTTACAAAGATGGGGTGACAACCGTTACAGTCTTACCTTAAAGGCTCGTCAGATTGGTTGGACGACTCTTATAGCCGCTCACCAGTTTTGGCTCGCTTTTTTTAAGGAAGATCAGAACATTATTGATTTGTCGCGTACAGAGCGTGAAGCGGTTTTGTTGCTGCGTAAAACTAAGTATGGGTTTAAGCATTTGCCTGATTGGATGTTGGAGCGTGGTCCCACTCAGCAGGTTGAGCATCAGCAAAGGATGGTGTTTTCTAATGGTTCACAGGTTACTTCGATGCCTTCGGCATCCGATCCTGCTCGTGGTGAGTCGGCTTCGTTGGTTGTGGTTGACGAATGGGCGTTCCTTCCTAACCCTGAGGAAGCATGGGCTTCTATCGAGCCAGTGGCTGATGTTGGCGGTCGGATTATCGGGTTGTCTACTGCTAATGGGTCTGGGAATTTCTTTCATCATCTTTGGAATGGTGCTGTAACTGGCAATAACCGTTTTGATGCTATGTTTTTTCCGTGGTCTGCTTCAGAGGACAGAGATGAGTCTTGGTATGAGTCGAAGAAACAGTCTATGTTGCCGTGGCAACTTGCACAGGAGTATCCAACCAGTCCCGAAGAAGCGTTTGTTCGTTCTGGTAATCCTGTCTTTGATCTTAACGTTTTGGATGCTATGTCTAAGCATGTTAGACGCGGTGAAACAGGTTATTTACACGAACTTCAACCAAGAGTTTTAGAGTTTAGGACATGAATTTAACAATTTGGACTCCTCCTGAGCGTTGGAGTGGTTACACGTTGGGTGTTGATACTGCTGAGGGGTTGGGTCATGGCGATTATTCTTGTGTTCAGGTTATTGACGCTAAGAATGGTGAGCAGGTAGCGGTGTGGCATGGGCGTATACCGCCTGATGAGTTAGCGCATGAGGTTTACAATATTGGTATTTGGTATGGGAACGCTTTGTGTTGCGTTGAGTCTAATAACCATGGTTTAACTACTATCACACAGTTGAGACAGTTGGGGTACCCTAATCTTTTTCGTAGGCGTTCGTTGAATAATGAGACTAATAAGATGTCTCAGGAGTTTGGGTGGAAAACTACGCGTACGTCTAAGCCTTTGATGATTGATGATCTTGGTATGGCGTTAAAGAACGAAGAATTAGTGTTGCATGACGAGTTTACGTTGCAGGAGTTGAGAACTTTTACTCGTAATGAAAGGGGTACCATGTCTGGTTCTCCGCATGATGACCGTGTTATGGCGCTTGCTTTGGCTAATCAGATGCGAAAGTATGCGTTTATTCCTGAGTATGTGCAGGAAGTTGATGATACTTGGACGTTTGATTGGTGGCGTAGACAAATCCCCAAGAACGCTCCGATTACTGATACCATCGGTTTAAACAATGTGCGTGGGACACCTTAAGCATTTGTTTAGGACATAACTATTGAACGGAGAGTCCTTTATGAGTAAAAATAAGTACAATGCCTCTGGCATGGGAGCGCAACCTAACTTGAATACTAATGTTCTTGAGTTTGGTCCTCCTACTGAGACTGGTTCGCAAAAGGCGACTTTAAGAAGCGATGAAGGCGGTTCAAGGCAAGCAAGCAATGAGCAGGCTGCACGTGAAACACCTTTCAACCAGCATGGGCATACAGGAAAAGTAGAGCCTGCACATCAGCCCGCCCCTCGGTAGTGGCTGTTTTACCTCCTAACGCTTCTTTTAAAGAGTTCGCAGAATACGTTGAAACCCATAAGGGTCCTAAAACTGATAAAGAACTTGAAGAATTGTGGGAGTGGAGGCAAAAACTTTTAGGTCTTAGGGTTGTGACTGGCAGCGGGTACCGCTCCCAGTTGCCGCCCGATGAGCAGCATTTAACTTTACGTGAACGCGAAAAGAAAGTTATTGCCGAAGCCGAAGCGCAGGGTATTCAAGTAGAGAGGGCATCGTCTTAATGGCGCGACAAACTAAAGCAGAACAATTCGCTAAGATACAAGACCGTATCGAGATGACACATCGTTGGCGTGTTGATGAAGGTTATGACGCTTTATGGCGCAGGATGATCGACTTGTATCGTGGTAAAACTTATCACGGTGACACTTTAGGTGCGGGTTATTCAGGCAATGTGAGTTATGACCGCATTTCAGTGAATCTTGCTTTTAGTACTATTAATGTTATCGCTCCTTCTGTTGCTGTTAACCATCCAAAAATAACGGTTACAGCGAACAAAGAAGGTGACGAAGATCGCGCCGTTTTCAACGAAGCGATCATCAATTATTTGTGGCGGCATCACGATTACAGGAAACCTTTCAGGCGTGCTGTTAAAGATTTTCTTATTCTTGGTCACGCTTGGATAAAAGTAGGTTGGCGTTTCGTTGAACAGGAACGTCCTTTAAGTCCTATGGAACGCGATCAGCAGATCGTTACTGCGGCTGAAGAAGTTCAGGATTTCGCTTACATGAATCCTGACATGGCTCAAGATTTGCCTTCTGATGAAGATATCGCTGCGAGTGTCCCTAATACGAGAATGGAAATAGTTGAAGATCAGGCTTTTGTCGAGAGGATAAGCCCTTTCGATATGTTGGTTGATCCTGAAGCAACTTGTTTAGAGGACGCTAAATGGATTGTGCAAAGAATTGTACGTCCTTTGCATGAAGTCAAAAAAGATAAAAGGTTTAAACGTAGTGTCCGTCAAGGTTTGGAAGCAGATTCGGGTGTTCGTTACCGTTGGAATAATGACACGGAACGTGAAGAATACTCGGATCTTGTTGAACGTGTAAGTATCTTTGAATATTACAACATTGAAGATGGCACCATGTGTGTACTTAGTCAAACAGGTAGCGATTTTTTATTAGATCCAACACCTATGCCTTATTCATTCGGACATCCTTACGTGATGTTACGCAATTATGATGTGCCAGATACGTTCTATCCGATTGGGGATCTGTCACAAATAGAGTCTTTGCAAGAAGAATTAAATAAAACGCGTTCACAGATGGTGAACCATCGTAAACGCTACGCTCGGAAATATTTATACCATGAGCGTTCTTTTGGACCCGAAGGTCGTGAAGCATTAGAATCTGACGAAGATGGACGTTTCGTACCCGTTGTGGATGAAAACAGAAACCTTGGAGATATAGTCGTTCCTCTTGCTCAAACGCCTTTGGCTCCAGAAATGTACAATCATTCCCATCTCATTGAGGCTGACATCAATACAGTGAGTGGGGTTTCCGAATATCAGCGTGGTCAAATGCCTGAAACTAGGCGTACCGCTACGGAAGCCAGCATTATTGCTGACGCTGGTAACGCTCGTGCTGCTGACAAGTTAGCAACTATTGAAATCATTATTTCTAAAGTCGCTCGCATGGTTATGCAACTAATGCAGCAGTACATGACCGAAGCGCAAATGATTCGTGTAACAGGAAAAGACGACCAAGAATATTTCATCGCTTACACGCGTGATGACATTATTGGTGAATACGATTTTTCCGTAGAAGGCGGGTCGACCCAGCCTTTGAATGAAACTGCGCGCCGTCAACAAGCCGTGTCTCTTATGAATGCTATGGCACCACTTGTAGGCGTAGTCGTTGATCCAGCAGAACTTGTGAAACACGTTCTGCAATACGGGTTTGGTATTGACGATGCAGAAAAATTTATTATCCAACAGCAACCTATGGTCGCTGAGGGTGAAGCCGCAGCCGGTGAGGAAATAGCGGGCATGCAACCACCAGCCGTTACAGGCGGGATGGATCCGGGTCCGATTCCCGATCAGGTATTTGAGGCAACAGGTGGGGTACCGCCTGAATTATTAGCGCAACTCCAGAACCAGATGGGGCTTGAGTTACCTAATATGTAATTTACGGGACAAAATATGTCTCATAATAGGAACAACCGAAGGGATTCCACATGGAAAACGAAACACAGGAACTAGCAGAAAGCACTCCAGACGTTTCACAAGAAGTTACTGCAACAGGAGACACATACACCGTCAAAGTTGATGGTGAAATGCAACAAGTTTCATTGGAGGAACTTCAAAACGGATATCAACGTCAAGCGGATTACACCCGTAAAACGCAAGAGTTGGCATCAGAACGCGAAAGGTTGGCTCAAGGAGAGGCAATTGTCCAAGCATTAGAGTCTGACCCAAAAGGTGCAGTTTCGGCTTTAGCCGATGCCTTTGGAGTCAGCATGGGTAATCAAAACACCGATCAGGATGAACTGGTAGAGGATTTGGACCCAGAAGAAGCACGCTTGCGGCGAATTGAACAATCCATTGAAGAACAGAATCGCGCTAACAGACAGCAAAATATGCAAAAAGAAGTGGAAGAATTGTCTAATAAATTCAACACTGAGATTGATGAAAAGGCACTTTATAGTCACGCTTTGAAACATAATATCGGCAACCTTGAAGCCGCTTACGCCCATATGACGTACGGCGATCTTCAAGACAAAGCAAAAACTGCTGACATTATCGAGGAGAAACGTGCCGCGAACGTAGTTGAATCTACGGTTGGGAGTCCTTCAGCCACTCAGGAAACGAATACTAACAAGGCAATTAATTCAATTCGGGATGCTTTTGCGCTGGCGAACGAACAATTATCAAACAACTAATAGGAGAAAAATCAAATGGTAGCGGGTAACACCAACTTTGATGAGATACTCAGCACAACGCTGAATAATTATGTTCCTAAACTTGCGGATAACGTGTTTACTGCTCGCCCACTGTTTTATGCGCTTACCAATGGACAAACCATTCGGCGCGTAAGTGGCGGAGCAAAGATCGTTGTTCCAATAATTTATGGATCAAACTCAACAGCCGGTTCTTACTCAGGATCAGATACTATAGCCACAACTGCTCAGACAGGCATCACAGCCGCTGAGTTCGACTGGAAACAGTATGCTGCAACTGTAACAATAACTGGTATTGAAGAAGCAAAAAATAATGGACCAGAGCAAGTAATCGACCTTCTCGAAGGAAAGATCATGCAGACGGAAGAAACCATTATTGAAAACCTTAACACCATGCTTTTCGGCAATGGTACAGGTAACAGTGGTAAAGACATGCTTGGGCTTTCAGCCTGCGTAGGTCTTGGTAATGACGCAGGTGGTTCCTCTTTCGGTGGAATTGATGCAACAGATTCAGATAACTCTTGGTGGAGATCAAAAGTTCATAACATGTCTGGTGCTATAACACTTGCTCAAATGTCAAATACTTACAATGACGTATCGGTTGGCAACGATCAGCCTACGATTATCATGACTGGACAGTCACAGTATGAGGCATATGAAGCATTGCTTCAGCCACAACTACGTTACACAGACGCTAAGACAGCAGATGCTGGTTTCCAGAACCTTCTGTTCAAGGGCGCTCCTGTAACTTATGACGGCACACTAGCCGGTGAAGGCAAAATGTACATGCTTAACACTAAGTATCTACGTCTTGTTGCTCACACAGACACTTGGTTCCAGCCGACTCCGTTCGTGCGACCAACGAACCAAGATGCACGTTACGCACAAATATTGTGCTACGGAAACTTGACGATCAGCAACCGCGCTCGTCAAGGATACATCTACGGTATAACCCCTGCTTAAGTAAGGGTTTACCTCTTGTATCAATTGCAAGCAAAGGAGTAAGAAATGGGTAGAGAGTTTGCCCTCGCACATGGTCGAAATGCTGAACTTGCCGCTTCGCGCGGCGGTTCCACACCTAGTACTTATGCCGCCGGTCAGGTGGCTGGGTCTAGACCAGCATCGTCTTTTGCTGAGGCACCTCCCGACTTTCTAGACGGATCTTGCTCTGCGACGACTCGTGGCGGGACTGCGTGTAAAGCGCACCCCGTCACGGGTACATCGCTTTGTATTGGACACACTAGACAGAAAGCGGCTGTTTAATGACTTCAATGACCTTGCAACAAATGCGCGATCAGGTTCGTTCAGTTGTTGACATTGATGCAACTGACATATCTGACACTGTTCTTGACAATATGATCGGTCAAGGTTTTGACACGATTGTTTACAGTGAAAAACGCTGGCCATTTTTTGAAACATCAACAACTTTTAACACAGTTGGTGGAACAAAAACTTACACTCTTGCTAGTATCGCAGGTTCCCCTGACGCTATTACACAAGGTGTTCGTGAAATAATGTCGTTACGTAATGACGATCATGTCCTTGAGTTTATTGGTAACGACAACGCAGATTTTATTTACCCTCTTAATGTGACTACAAGTGGTCAACCTTGGGAGTGGAGTTTCTGGAACGACACGGTTACGTTGTATCCAACTCCTGATGGTGCCGCTACTATTTATGCTCGTGTAATGCGGAACCCAACAGATTTTGGTGTTGGTTCAGCATCAGGTTCTTCACCTGATTTACCTGCACCTTTTCACCCTATTCTTGTAACTTACGCTATTGCTAAAGCCTATTTACAGCAAGAAGATCCTGTGATGGCTCAACAATATTTAATACAATTCCAAACTGATCTCGATAATATTGGTCGTAGGTACGCTGACGTTCCAGCACCTCAACCTATGGTGGCTAACAGTCGCATAGCGACACGTTATGCTGTGGGTACAGGCGGTTTACGTTACAGCAGTTCCGGCGGGGTTATTTGGTAAAGGTTAATGGCACGCCAATTCAAACTTGAAGTTCTAGAAGCCTTCACTGGTGGTCTTAACTTTCGTTCCGATCAGTTTAATCTCGCTGAAAACGAATCCCCTGACATGCTTAATGTCACTGTTGACCCTCGTGGTGGGATACGTCAACGTGATGGTGTTGACAGACGCAACACAACAGCATTAAGTGCTGATGTTAAAGGCATGTGGGCTTTGTACACAGATAGTGGAACTAGCCAACTGTTAGTTAATTACGGAACTACTGTTGCTCATTCTGCGTCTACTAATTTCACTACTGTTAGTGGAATAACAGCGCGAACTAGCGGTTCGCGTGTTTATGGCATGACCATGAATAACATCGCTTACGGTGTTTCTTACGATAAACCGTCTTTTAAATGGGATGGTTCTTCAGGTGCAGATTTAGGAACTACTCTCGATGGTTCCGCTGGGAACTTCCCTCAAGCGCAATACGTAGCGTTTTGGAACAATTTTGCGTGGGCAGGGTATACGTATGAGGGTAGTACCGGATACAAGTACCGACTCAGATGGTCCAATGCGAATGATCCCGAGAAGTGGTCTGCGTCTGATTATGTTGATATTGATAAAGGGGAGCATGGTGACTATATTACAGGGCTTGTACCAGCAGGAGACAGGCTTCTAGTTTTCAAATCTAATAGTGTTTACGCTGTTTACGGTTTCGATTCTGATTCTTTTCAAGTAACAACAGCAACTAACAATGTTGGTTCAATACCAGAATCTTCCCCTGTTTCTTCAACATTTGGAACTTTCTTTTGGCACGCAGATCAAGGAGTTTACGTTTATGATGGGCAACAATTTATATGGTTGTTTTCCAAATTACAGCCCGCTATTGAAGATGGGCGTATAGATAACCTAACTAGTAACCCCCCGCAGTTAGCGTGGGGTAACAACAAATTATATGTTTCAGTTGACTGGACTGAAGATGGCGCTACTACTCGAAGAACTTTCATGTATGACCCGACTATGGGTGAAGGTGGTTCTTGGACTATGAGTGACATTGATGCTGGCCCACTGTATGCGTATCGTCCACCTAATTCTTCGCCTACAGTTTACGCAGGATGCGTAGCAAATACTGGCGTTGTGGTCGATGTGGAAGATGCACAGAATCGTACAACTGACCGTTATGCGTCTACTGCGGTTTCACATATAACGTCTTATTTCACTACTAGGTGGGTAGTTGGGCGTGATCCTATTGTTAAAAAGCGTTGGGGTCGCCCAAGAGTGGTGTTATCAGCAGAAACTACGCTTACTTTACCTATACAAATTTATAAAGATTACGATAAGTCATCTCAAACTAATAGTTTCGATTTGTCTATTACTGGTAAAACATCTGATTCTTTGTGGGGTACCGCTAAATGGGATGATGCTGATGAGGCATCAGCATATGTAGCGAAATGGGATGCTATTGCCCGTAATTTAACAGCAGATGTTGTTAATTTGCCCACACTTGGGACAGCACAGAGTATTAGTATGAAGGTAAACGGACCTTCCACAAATAATCATTGGGAAGTAAATGCGTTGGCTTTCACATACACGCCGAGGAGATTGCGATAAATGGCGACATTAGCAGTTACAAACGATTTTTCCGCTGGAACAACAATAGTTGCCAGCGAAATGAACACCAATTTTACGGATATAGAAACTTTTGTTAATACAACTCCGGGTGTTGTGCAGAAAGACATTGTTGATGCTAAGGGTGACATTATTGTTGCTACTGGTTCTGATGCGGTAACACGTTTAGCGGTTGGTAGTAATACTTATGTTTTAACAGCGGATTCTTCTGAAGCATCAGGTTTGAAATGGGCTGCTGCTACTGCTGGAACAGTGACTGCTGTTACAGGCACGGCTCCTATTGTTTCTACAGGGGGCGCTACTCCTGCTATTTCTGTAACTACTAACAATGATCAACTACTTCTGAATAACCAAATTTTCAGTTAAATAAAGGAAAGGTAATATGGCGACATATTCAAAAGAGTTACTGTCAGGCGGCACTAACGGTAAGAATATTAAGGTGGCGGCTACGGCTACTGCTGGTACAACTATTCATACCGCCGTATCGGGTACATCTAACAAAGATGAAATCTGGTTGTATGCGTGTAACACTGATTCAACGGACAGGAAACTGACGATTGAATACGGTGGTGCAACAGCACCAGATGAATTAACAGAAATTACCATTACAGCCGAAGCAGGTTGGGTGCTTGTATGCCCCGGATTGCTTTTGCAAAATGGTCTTGTAGTCAAGGCTTTTGCTGCGGCTGCGAATGTTGTTAACATCAATGGTTTTGTAAATAGAATAACTGCTTAAGAGGTCTTATAGTGTTTCGACAAGATAGGACTAACCCTAGCACTGCGGTTTCTACGTGGAAGGCTCGGAAGGATTTGCCAAGGGCTAATCCGTCTACGGCTGTTTCTGCGTGGATGAATGGCGGTTTGGGTGGCACCCTTGACCCAATTACTGCTTTCGGTGGGATTATCACACAATACGAAGATTCTGGTACGACATACCGTGTTCATGCTTTCAGGGGTTCTGGCACGTTGACTGTTCATGCTGGTTCTGGCGATGCTACTTATATGATTATTGGTGGCGGTGCTTCTGGTGGCGCTAATAATGGGTCATATGTCGGTGGTGGTGGTGGTGGTGCTGGTGAAGTTTCCACAGGTACAGCGGCAATATCCGCTGGTTCTTATACTATTACTGTTGGTGCAGGTGGGGTGGGAACAACTACCGCAGGTGTTAATGGTGCATCTTCTTCCGCTTTAAGTGTGACTACTATCGGAGGCGGCGCTGGTGGAACTGGCTCGGCTGGTAACAGTTTAGGTTGCGGCGGTGGCGGTGGTCAGGATGGTGGCAATGACAGCACAAAGGCTGGAGGTACCGCAACAGGTTCGCACACAGGTAACGCAGGAGGTACAGCAACCAATTATACAACTAATGGCGGTTGGTATGAATCTGGTGGCGGTGGTGGTATCGGTGGTGTCGGAGAAGCCGCAGGAACAGACGGTTTAGCAAACGGTGGAGATGGCGGTGCTAGTGCAAACCATATAGGTATTAGCGCTACTGCACGGGCTTACGGTGAAGGTGGTGCAGGTTCAGGTCAAGGTCAGGGTACCACTACTGGTCTTGGAGGAGATTCAGGATTTGGCACTTCGACTCCTGCTGGTTATCAAAGCGCCGTTCCTAATACTGGCTCAGGTGGTGGTGGCACTTTGAACAATACTGGTTCTTATGCGGGCGGTGCTGGCTCTACTGGCATGGTTCTAATCAGATACGAGGTGGCGTAATGACAGTAAACACAGCGACACCCGATTACATAGTTGATGGCGTTCTCACTGATGGTGAAGCGTGGGTTGCTCTTGGTACAGCAAC
>CEUZ01274674.1_pt1 | contig 11811 bp, 12 predicted proteins | sample 361511 | NCBI WGS metagenome assembly CEUZ01 (sample SAMEA2622822, study PRJEB7988) | marine metagenome | biome: marine biome (ENVO:00000447); feature: surface water layer (ENVO:00002042); material: "saline water (ENVO:00002010), including plankton (ENVO:xxxxxxxx)" | depth 5 m
AAAAAAAAAATTCTCATTCCTTAATTTTAATACTTGATCAAATAACTGACACTCAAAATATTGGTTCTATTTTACGTTCATGTTCACTGTTTGGTTGTAGAGGAATAATTGTTGCTAAAAATAATTCTCCAGAAATCACATCCAATATAATTAAATCAGCTTCTGGTGCAGTTGAAGATGTCAATTACATCAAAGTAACAAATATAAACCGTATCATAAAAACATTAAAAAAAAATAAATATTGGATTTACGGTTTAGACCATTTAAAAGAAAGTAAAAAGCTCAGTAGTTTAATTTCTTTAAAAACCGTTTTTGTTTTAGGATCTGAAAATTCAGGAATAAGAGATTTAATAAAAAAAGAATGTGATGATATAATTTCCTTGCCATTTAAACCTAATAATAAATATAAAATTGATAGCCTGAATGTATCCAATGCTGCATCAATAGCAATGTATGAATATTTCACAAAATATTTTAGTTAAAATATGGTGCCGCGTGTCGGAATCGAACTGACCACCTGATGATTACAAATCAACTGCTCTACCAAATGAGCTAACGCGGCACAAACTCCATTTACAATTCTTTCAAAATTTCGGCAACTAATTTTATAAAAAATTATATTCCTGGAACATATGGAACGCCATCACCCTTAACTTTCTCATTAATTTCACTGAATGTAGAACAAGCTGTGATAGGGCTAAACGTAAGAAATAAAATTATTATTAATTTTTTAGTCATAAAAATATTATATCTTTTCAATTTTTGCAGCACAATATTTAAATTCAGGAATTTTACCATAAGGATCAAGTGCTGGGTTTGTAAGTAAATTAGCAGCTGCCTCATTATAACAAAATGGAATAAAAATTACTCCATCAGGTATTGCTCTGTCCAACCTAACACGAATATCCACAGACCCTCTTCTTGTAGAAACTCTGATTTTATCACCTGGGTTAATATTATTTAATTTTACATCATTTGGTGAAATTGAAGCTGATGCTTCTGGTTCAATTGCATCAAGGTTTGATGCTTTTCTTGTCATTGCACCAGTATGCCAATGTTCTAGTTGTCTTCCTGTTGTTAATATCATACCATAATCATCATCTGGCATTTCATCAGGAGATATTACATTTGCTTTCACAAATCTACCTCTGCCAGTTTCAGTTGGAAATTTATCTCCAAATACAATTTCTTCACCTGGTAGTGTGGGTGATTTGCATGGATAAGTAACTGAATTTTCTTTTTCTAATCTATCCCAAGATATATTATCTAGAGAAGGCATTGTTGAAGACATCTCATAATAAATTTCTTTCGGGTGATCATAATTCCAATCTAAACCAATTCTCTTTCCTAATTCATTGATAATCCACCAATCTTCTTTAGCTAAACCAGGCGCTTTGATTGCCTTCCGCCCCATTTGTACTTGCCTATTAGTATTCGTTACTGTTCCATTTTTTTCAGGCCATGCTGATGCAGGAAAAATAACATCTGCATAAGTAGCAGTTTCAGTTAAAAAAATATCTTGTACAACCAAATGGTCCAGCATTTGCAATGCCTCTCTAGCATGATTAAGATCTGGATCAGACATCGCTGGATTCTCACCAAGTATATACATTCCCTTAATTGTATTATTGTGAATAGCATCTATTATTTCAACTACAGTTAATCCTTTTTTATCGTCAAGACTTGAATTCCAAAATTTTTCAAAAAAGTCCTTATTATTATTTTTTTCAACTAATTGGTAATCAGGATACATCATTGGTATTAAACCTGCATCAGAAGCGCCTTGGACATTATTTTGTCCTCTTAAAGGATGTAATCCAGTTCCTTTCCTGCCAACATTTCCAGTCATCATAGCTAAGGATATTAAACATCTGGCATTATCAGTACCATGAATGTGCTGAGAAACACCCATTCCCCAAAATATGATTCCTTTGTCAGTGTTTGCGTACAATCTAGCAACTTCTTTAATTATACTTGCTTTTATTCCAGTTTGTTTTTCCATGTTTTCAGGAGAATAATTTTTCAAATGAGTTTTTAAGTCATCAAAGCCAACAGTTTGTTTTTTTATATATTCCTTGTTAAATAAATTTTCTTCAATAATTACATTCATCATTGAATTAAGAAGAGCAACATCTGTGCCAGGTTTAAATTGCAACATATGAGTTGCATGTTTTTTAAGCGCATGTCCTCTTGGATCCATAACAATAAGTTTTGAACCTTTTTTTGTTGCATTTTTAAAAAATGTAGCTGCTACTGGATGGTTTTCTGTTGGGTTTGCGCCAATAACTATAATTATTTCTGAATTTGCAACTTCATAAAAAGGTGCTGTCACAGCACCGGACCCTATAGTTTCTAATAATGCAGCAACCGAGGATGCATGGCACAGTCTTGTGCAATGGTCAACATTATTAGTATTAAAACCAGTTCTAATTAATTTTTGAAAAAGATACGCTTCCTCATTTGAACATTTTGCTGATCCAAAGCCTGCAAGATTACTTGCACCATTTCTTTTGTTTTTTAATTCATTAAATCCGTTCGCAGCATAATCAAGAGCTTCATCCCAAGTAGCTTCTTTAAAATATTCATGAATATTTGAAAAATTTATTTTTGGATGTAAATCTTTTTCTTTTCCCTCAATTCTTATTAATGGTTTAGTTAATCTTTCAGGATTACTTACATAATCAAAACCAAATCTACCTTTTACACATAATCTATTTTTATTAGCAGGACCATCAACACCATTTACATATTTAATATCGTTATCTGTTACATTATATTCAATTTGACATCCAACACCACAATATGGACATACGCTGTTAACTTTCTTATCTATTGCATTGTGCCCAACTCCATCTTTATCTACAATAGTAGCTGGCATTAAAGCTCCTGTTGGACATGCTTGGACACACTCGCCGCAAGCAACACATGTACTATCTCCCATGGGATCATCAAAATCAAAAACAATTTTAGAATTTTCACCCCTATATGCCATACCAATAACATCATTGACTTGAACCTCTCTACAAGCTCTAACGCATAAATTACACTGAATACACGCATCTAAATTTACTGCCATACTTGGATGTGATGTATCAGACTGGCAAGGTGTTTTTTTTGGGAATCTGCTCTCTTGAAGTTCAATCTTATCTACCCAATGCCAGAAATCAGAATTATTATCATGTGCAATATCTCTATTAGGTTGATCTGAGAGAAGCAATTCAAATACAAGTTCTCTTGATTTTTTTGCTTTTTCTGAAGTTGAATATACCTTCATATCATTTGATGGTTTTCTTATACAGGAAGCTGCTAATACTCTTTCTCCATCGATTTCAACCATGCATGCCCTACAATTTCCATCTGCTCTATAACCTGGTTTGTTTGCAAAACATAAATGGGGTATTTCAGTTCCCAATCTATATGCAACTTGCCATATTGTTTCATCTTTATCTGCCTCTACAAGTGAGTCATTAAAATAAAATTTGATTTTTTTTTCACTCATAGTCAATTTCATTTTCAAAATATCTTAATACAGAATTCAATGGATTTGTTGCAGCTTGGCCTAAACCACAAATAGATGCTTGGGCCATTACTTCAGAGAGATCAGCTAATTTTTCTTTATTCCAATTTTTTTCTTTCATCAGTTTAACAGTTTTTTCTGTTCCTGATCTACAAGGTGTACATTGGCCGCAACTTTCTTCTTCAAAAAACTTTAATAAATTTAATGCTACTTTTTTCATGTTATCTTTATCTGACAGGACAACTATTGCAGCTGATCCTAAAAAACATCCTGCATCTGTTAATTCTTTTGAACCATAGTCCAGAGGAATATTATTCATCGACGCAGGTAATATACCTCCAGAAGCTCCGCCTGGCAGATAACCTTTAAAAATATGTCCATCTTTCATACCTCCACAATACTTATCAATTAATTCTTGAATAGTTATTCCAGCTGGAGCAACTTTAACTCCTGGATCTTTAACTCTTCCTGATACAGAAAAACTATGAAATCCTTTTTTACCACCAAAACCCTTTTCTGCAAACCATTGTGAACCTCTTTCAATAATATCTCTAATCCAATACAGTGTCTCCAAATTATTTGTTAAAGTTGGTAATCCAAATAATCCTGATTCGGCAACATATGGTGGCCTATGTCTAGGCAAACCTCTTTTACCTTCTATACTCTCAATCATTGCAGACTCTTCACCACAAATGTAAGCTCCAGCTCCTCTTCGAATAATAAAATGATTTTCAGAAATTATTTTTTCTTTTTCTAAAATCTTAATTTCATCATATAATATTTTTATAATAGCTGGGTATTCATCACGAATATAAATATAAACTTTACTAGCCTTAATAAATATTGAAGCAATCAATGCGCCTTCTAGAAATCTGTGAGGATCTTTTTCTAAATAAAATCTATCTTTAAACGTACCAGGTTCACCTTCATCACCATTAACAGCTACATATTTTTCACCTTTATATTTAGAAACTATTTCCCACTTTTTTCCAGTTGGGAAACCTGCGCCACCCTTACCTTTTAATCCACTTTCATTTAGAATATCTAGTATTTGTTTATCTGTTATTTGACCGTTTTTAATTTTTTTAGTAATTTCATATCCTCCATGTTTTTTGTAATTTTCTAAATTAATATAATTAGGCACTACTGTTTCAAATAATTTATTATCTATTGTTTTTTTTACATCTTTCAAACTTGCGTTATCGACATAATTTTTTCCAACACATACCGTCGGAGCTACTTCACATCTTCCCATACAAGGACCAGGTACAACTTTTAAATTTTTATTTTGTAGTTTTTTTAATTCTGCAAGTAATTTTTGTGCTCCAAATAATTCGCATGTTAAACTTTCACAAACTCTTACAACTTTTATTGAATTATAATCTGGTCTATCTTTCACAATATTAAAATGAGCATAAAATGTAGCTACTTCGTAAATTTCTGAAAGTGGCAAATTGATTATTGAAGATAATGCAACCAAATGTTTATCAAACAAAACACCAAAATTATCTTGTAAAATATGTAAATATTCGATTAATTCATCTCGTTTAAATATTTTGCCTCTAAAAAGTTGTGATACTTCGTTAAAGTAAATATCTTCAACCTGTCTTCCTTTAGGAGTCCAGCGCTTCTTTTTTTTAATTAAAGAAGTTTCAGTTTGAGAGATAAATTTATTCATTTAAATTTTATAATAATATATATTTAGTAACAGAAAGTCATGAAAGATTCAGTTGAAAATTATGAAATAATTCTTGATACAAGTGGTACAGAATGCCCAATACCAGTATTAAAAGCAAGGAGACTGACTTCTACTTTAAAAGATGGAACTATAGTTAAAATAATTGCAACTGATCCTCTGGCAGAAGCAGATTTTCAACATTACTGCTCACAATCAAACTATGAATATCTAAGTTGTCACAAGCAAAATGGAAAAATTATAATACGTTATAAGTTTAAAAATATATAATTAAAAAATATGATCAAAATTATAAAATTCAAAAATATCTTCTTTTTTTATCTTACTTACATCCTCAGGAATTTCAATAATTCCATCAGAGTAAGAGATTGAGGTAATCATTCCTGATCCTTGTTTAGGGAATTTTATAGCGTAGTTTTTATTTTTTATTCTTTTTTTAATAACACGCAGCCATTCCATCCTCTTATTTTTTTTCTTCATATTAAAATAAGAATATATCAATTCTGACTTAGGAATCTCAAATTTTCCACCAGCTAAACTTTTGATAAAAGGAATTATTAACATTGCAAAGAGCAGTTGTACTGAAACAGGATTACCAGGAAGGCATACAACAAACGTTTTATTAATTTTACCAACAGCAATTGGTCTTCCTGGTTTTATCGCTGCTTTCCAAAAAAATATTTTACCAACTTTTGATAAAACTGAAATTAAATAATCTTCATCACCTACAGAAGCTCCTCCAGCAGTTATAATAATATTAAATTTTTTTGAAGCATTTGTAAGTTTATTTTTTACATCTTTGTAATTATCCTGAAGATTGCCACAATATTTCTTTGAGATATAGTTGATACTTAAAAGTGATTGAAGGGAGAAATAATTTGAGTTATTTATTTGAGAATGCTTTAATTTTGTATTTGGTAACCGTAGTTCATTTCCACTTGTAAAAAAACCAATCTGAATTTTTTTAAAAACTTTTATTTTTGTAATGCCTACTGCTGCAATTAAGTTTAAATTTTTTTTATTAATTACAGTACCTTTTTCTAAAATTATTTGATTTTTTTTTATATCTTCCCCTTTAAGTCGATAATTTTCTCCTAATCTTGGAACTTTAATTAAATATATTTTATTACCCTTTTTTACAGTATTTTCCTGCATAACGATTGTTGAAGAATTTGTAGGCATTTTTGCTCCAGTAAAAATTCGAACTACCTCTCCTTTTTTAATTTTAAATTCTTTATTATCTCCTGCTGCAATTCTTTTAGAGCAATAAAGTACTTTATTTTTCGATAAATCTGTTTTTAAAATTGCGTACCCGTCAACTGCTGAATTATTAAAAGGAGGTAGATTGATTTTACTTTTTAAGTTTTCTGATAAAATCCTATCTTTTGCCTCTATTAAATTAATAGTTTCTGTTTCACTGATTAATTTATTCTGCTTTTTAAGCATATTGATTATTTGTTTTTTAGTAAGAGGATGATTATTCATTTATCTCATTAAGAATAAAATTAACAATGAGATTAATTTCATTTTTTTTAAATTGAGGCAAATTGCAATTAATTTTTTTATCAGAAATTAAACCAATAACATTAGAAATGTTTTTATATAAATAATTATCATTATTTTCACTTACTACCTCAATTTTAGGGTGACTTTCATTTTTATAACCTTCTACAATGACAATATCTGTTTCAGATAACTGATTAATAAGTTCATTTAAATTTTTTTCTTGATTATTTTCTAATTCAGTAATTTTTACCCATCGCTTAGATGAACTAACAATTACCTGTGACGAACCAGCTTCTCTATGAGCATAACTATCAGTGTTTTGATGATCTATATCAAATTCATGATGCGCATGCTTAACTGAAGCAACACTACATCCTCTATTACGTAGATTTTTAATTATATTTTTAGCAAAATATGTTTTTCCAACATTTTTCCATCCAATAATACCAACTATTTTCATTTAAAATTCCTTTTAGTCAAAATATATATTAAAGAATAAATTAGTATTGTTAAACTTATTAAAACTAAACCAAGTGCCATAGCATATTCCAGGTTTCCCATTCTAGTTTCAAGTGAAATAGCTGTTGTCATAACTCTTGTATAATGATCAATATTACCACCTACAATCATTACTGCTCCTACCTCTGAAATTGCTCTCCCATAAGCGGATAATAATGCTGTAACAATTAAAAAATAACTATGTTTAATTAAGATTCTAGCAGTTCCAAAAAAAGGCATATTTAAAGATCTAAATTGATCTTTGTAGTCAATCCAAATTTTTGCAAATATTTCATGAGAGATTGAAGCAACTATTGGAAAGATAATTATAATTTGTGCAATAATCATTGCGGTAGGCGTATATAGTAGTTGCATAATGCCTAAAGGTCCTCCAGATGCAAATAAAAAATATACAATTAATCCAACTACCACTGGAGGTATACCCATTAAAGAATTTAAAATTACCAAAATAATATTTTTAAAAAAGATATTTTTTAAAGCTAAAAAATATCCACTCAAAATTCCAGCTATTGATGCAATAATCAAAGCAACAAAGCTTACATAAAGTGAAAGAATAATAATTTCCCACAAATCTTTATTAAATGTTATTATTAAAAAAAGAGATTTTGTAAAAATTTCAAGTATATTCATAATATTTAAATTTATTATTTACATTATGGCAAAAAAACAAAAATATCTAGTTGCTCCTAATCCTAAAAATAAATTTCTAACAAAATCTATTTCTGGATATGACGAAAACAATAAAAAAATTACTACTAAAGTAATAAAAGAAAAATCATTAACTATTTTTTTAAATGATCAGGAAATTGTAACATTAATGTCAATAGGTGACCATCCAAAATATTTAGCTATTGGATATTTGCTTAACCAGAATATGTTAAAAAATAATGATATAATTAAAAAAGTTGAATTTGATAATGATATTGATGTTATTGTTGTACGAACAAAAAGAAAGACAAATTATGAAAAAAAACTGCAAAAAAAAATTAGAACAAGTGGATGTGCAGTTGGTACAGTTTTTGGTGATATTTTTGATGAAGTAAAAAAGAAAAAACTAAACTCACAAAAAAAAATTAAACATAAATGGATATATGAAATTTCAAAAAAAATTAATTTAACACCAAGTTTATATCTTGAAGCAGGAGCAGTACACGGATGTGCTATTATTATAAATAATAACCCGATTATATATATGGAAGATGTAGGGCGTCATAATGCTGTAGATAAAATTGCTGGATACATGTTTTTAAAAAAAATTAATCCTACTAATAAAATTTTTTATACAACTGGTCGACTTACAAGTGAAATGATAATCAAAACTATAAAAATAGGTGTACCTATTCTTATTTCAAGATCAGGCTTTACTTCTTGGGGTGCTGAATTGGCAAAAGATTCAAACCTGACATTGATTGGGAGAGCAAAAGGGAAAAAATATATAGTTTTATCAGGAGAACAAAGAATTGATTATAAATAAAGACGAAATATTGTTTGTAATTTTAGCCGGAGGACAATCAAAGAGATTTGGTGGTGGTTTTAAAACTTTTGCAAAATTTAATAATCAATCAATTCTTGATAGAATAATAACACAATTAAAAACTGCTAAAGTTGATATGATTATAAATGCTAATTTTAATCAAAATAAATTATTAAAAAATAATATAACAATTGTTCCAGATATAGATAATAAGTTTAATGGTCCATTAGCTGGTATATATGCATCAATGGTCTGGTCAAAAAAAAATCATTTAAGAAAAAAATGGATTTTTACTATCCCATCGGATACGCCTTTTTTACCAAATAATTTAATAAAAAAGTTTTTATGTAATTTTGACAAAAGTAAAAAAATTTTTATAGCTCGTTCAGCTAAAAAACCTCAGCCAGTAGTAGGAATGTGGGATATAAGCCTTGTTGATAATCTAAAAAATTTTTTAAATGGATACAACAAAAAAATTATGGATTGCGTAAAAAAACATGACTATAAGTTTGTTGATTTTGAAAATAATGATTTTGATTATTTTTTTAATATAAATACCCTTCAAGATTTAAAGCAAGCGTCAGTCATGGAAAGAGAAATATCAAATAAATAAAATTTAAATCTGGCTAATAAGGATATAAAATATTATAAAAAAATATGTCCATTTATCTACCAATTGCTGAAATGAACGTTAATATTCTTTTAATTGTTTTTATTGGTATGCTTGTAGGATCGTTAACAGGACTTTTTGGTGTGGGAGGAGGCTTTTTAATGACCCCACTGCTTATATTCTTAGGTATACCTCCAGTAGTAGCTGTAGGGTCAGAAGCACCTCACGTACTTGCATCTTCAGTCTCAGGGGTAATTGCGCATTGGAGAAAAAAAAATGTTGATTTTAAAATGGGTTTTTTTCTTCTACTAGGAGGAGTTTTAGGATCAACCGTTGGAGTTAACCTTTTTAAAATTTTAAAAACTTATGGTCAAATAGATATAGTAATTCAATTTTTATTTTTAATCTTTCTTGGTTTTATTGGTTTCAGTATGGCCTTTGAAAGTGCCAGAACAACTATCAAAAAATATAAAACAACTTCCACAATAAGAAAAAAACTTCATCAACATTCTTGGATACATGGACTTCCTTTAAAAATGAGATTCCATAGATCTAAACTTTATATAAGTGCTATTCCCCCCGTAATTATAGGTTTTTTAGTTGGAGTTTTATCAGCAATGATGGGGGTTGGTGGAGGATTTATAATGATACCTGCTATGGTATATATTTTAGGCATGTCAACAAATGTTGTAGTTGGCACATCATTATTTCAGATTATATTTGTAACTACAAACTCAACTTTCTTTCAATCATATTTAAACCAAAATGTTGATATAGTTTTATCAGCTCTAATGATACTGGGTGGAGTTATAGGAGCTCAAATAGGCGCAAGTGTTGGATCAAAACTTAAAGCAGAATATCTAAGAGGCATATTAGCGATTTTAGTATTAATAGTTTGCGCAAAGCTACTGATAGATTTAGCATTAAAACCAAACGATCTATTCACAACTTCAATTTTATGATTAATGATTCAAATAAAGTAATAAACATTTCTAAATTCTTATTCTATTTATGTAATGGATTAATATTGTTAACAATAGTAATATTTACTGTAAACCATTTTTTTGAACAGAAAAATTTTTTTTCAAGTAAATTAGTAATATCGATTATATTTTTTTTAACTTTATTAAAATTAATTTATTGGCAATTAATTAAATCAAAAATAAATATTAAAAATAAAATTAAAAGAGTTAATTTTCTTAAATTAACTTTTATAATATTAACGTTTGCATTACCTATATATATGATTTTTCAAGAACCTTACTTAATAATTGATCAACAAATATCAAAAATATCATTTCTATTAGTAATGTTTTTTGTAATTATAGGAATACTTATAGAAAAAAATTTATTTTCTAATTTAGAAAATAATGAAGACAATATAAAATATGAAAGAGATAAAATATAATGCATCAATTAAAGTACATTATTTTTTTTGTTTTTACTTTCAATTCTTTTGAAGTAATTAATGCTACAAATACTTATTTTGATTTATCTGAAGATAAAATAGAGATACAAACTGACTTTATAGGTAAGGAAATAATAATTTTTGGAATTTTAGAAGAAGGAAAAGAAATTATACTATCTATAAAAGGCCCTATAAAAAATTCAAAAATTCAAAAAAAAGAACGAATATTTGGTTTTTGGTTTAACACAAAACAAATTACTTATAACAATATACCAAGTACTTTTTACATTGCATCATCAAAAAAAGTTGAAGACATTCTACCTACCTCAACTATTATTAAAGAAGAGTTAAGCTTTAATTTAATTCTTGAAAATAAAATTTCAAACAGGAATTTTATATCTGATGCTTCACAAAAAATTTGGAAAAATAATTTTGTTAGATTAAAACAAAATAAAAACTTATTTAGAAAATACGAAATCAAAAATATAAACAATAAACTTTTTCAAACAAGAGTATTTTTTCCATCAAACTCTATACCTGGTAAATATACTGTAAATATTTATCAAATTAAAAATAACTTAATTACTGGAAAAGATGAAAAATTTATTATTATAGAAAAGTCAGGTATTGGAAGCAAAATCTATAATTTTGCTCACAACCATTCAGCAGCTTATGGTTTGTTTACGATTTTATTTGCTGTAATATCTGGTTTGATAGCTGCAACGTTGTTTAGGAGGTACTAATGAGTAAAGATAGATATATATTAGTAATTGCTGATAATTCAAGTGAAATGGAAATTGCTTTAGAATATGCATGTGCTAGATCTAAAAAAACCGGAAGAAAAATTATAATAGCAACTTTTATAGAACCTCTTGATGTGCTTACAACAAAAGGTGTAACAGAAATAATGAAAAATGAAGCACGTGAAGAGGCAGAAAAAACATTACAAAATGCAGCCAGCTTCGTTAAAGAAAAAACTGGAGAACTACCTGCGCTATCAACGCGTGAGGGAGAAACTATTTCGGAATTAAAAAAATTAATAGAAGAACAAGAAAATATAAATGTATTAGTATTAGCAGCT
>CEUZ01024001.1_pt1 | contig 11807 bp, 11 predicted proteins | sample 361511 | NCBI WGS metagenome assembly CEUZ01 (sample SAMEA2622822, study PRJEB7988) | marine metagenome | biome: marine biome (ENVO:00000447); feature: surface water layer (ENVO:00002042); material: "saline water (ENVO:00002010), including plankton (ENVO:xxxxxxxx)" | depth 5 m
TTTGTTGTAAAACCATGTTGAACCATTAAATCTTTACCAAACCTCATTATATCTGCAGCATCAAATAGAGGTTCCTCTTCTGTAGTTACAAAAAATTTTTTTGCAGTCCAATCTAATCTTTTTTGAACTCCTATTTTGTCTGACAAATAATCTAAGTGAAAACTTTTGTCAGTTAATCTAGGTTTTGGAGCTGACTCATGGCGCATTTTTGGATCTTCTTCGTAATATTTTTTTAAAAGTGGTCTGTAATTTAAATATTCAAAAAAACGACACCTGTAACTCATAGTAGCCTCCAACATTTCTTTTCCGACTGTTAAAATTATATCTCTAGCTGGCATAGTTCCAAACATACTATTAGTTTTCCAGTCTGGTGTAGCTATAGGTTGGTTGAAATTAAGTGGAGTTGGACGATCAACTCTTATACCTCTTTTTTTTAAAAGATTAGAAAAATTTTCAAGTAATTCATTTGCACGATCAATGGTTTCTTTTGGACGCACTCCAAATTGACCTCTCATATCTGAATCTTCAGGAACTTTTCCGTCAACTGCTGGTTCGGAAGGAGGAATACAACATCCATCGGCACGACCCAGAATAACGTGCTTTAACGGGTCCCACTCATTCCAGCTATTAACAATCGTTTTCATTTTTTTTATACATACATTTTAAAAATTTATTTTAAAAACTAACATAAATATATTATTAACTCTATTTTTTAAAAGCTATAGATCTTAATACCGGGTGGATTTTAAAATATGGGACTATATCATTTGTTTTTTGACTTACTGGTTTAAGTTTTTCGAAATTTCTTAACACATAGAGTAAATTCCTAGATCTTACAAAATTATCATATTTTTCATCAATAGAAAAAATGTTTTTTGGTTTAGGGTATTTTTTAACAAACAAAACTTTTCCAGTATCAATGCCTTTTTCATTTAAAATTAGTGTAGAGCAGAAAATTTTTTTTTCTTTAAGCCATGAATAATAGATTGTTGTACTACCCTTATACTCTGGCAGTTTACCAGGATGACAATGTATAATTTTTTTTTGTCTTAAAACTTTTTTATCTTTTATTATTACCCCAGGATAGCCAGAATAAATTATGTTCTTATTTTTTAATTTCAAAATGTATTTTGAAGCTTTTTTATTAATTTCTTTTGTTTTAAAAACTTTTGTATTAGTTTTTAAAGAATAAATTTTTTTCTTTAACTTAGCAGAAATTTTTGTTTTTTTAGAATTATCTAAGTATATGTATTGATTTGGATAAATATTATTTTTTTCTAAAATATTAATATAATTTAGTGTTCTGTTTGTATTTGATATGATTATTGAAAAATTTTTGATCATTAAATTATTTTTTTAATAAGTTTTTTTTCTATAAGTAGTAGTGCTATAAACAAAATTAAATTATCTTTGTTTATATTTCTTAACTTTGTAGACAACTTATCAACAATTTTAAGTATACAATTTATCTTTTGATAAAAGTTTAAATTTTTGCACTTAGCTACAAGAAGACCTAAGAAAATATAAGTATCATATTTTGTCTCAAGATTTGATAATTTTTTATAATTTCTATCATAATTTTTTTTTAGCTTTAAATTTATTTCAAACTTTTTGTAAAAAATAACTATTTCTTTTTCATCTTTTTTTGTTATTCCAAAAATAATTTTTTTTTTCAGCATTTCATATGTTGGGTCAAATTTTTTGTTAAGTATGTTAATATGATGCTTTTGTTGACTAGCAGATCTTATAAGACTTAATCTTTGTTTTTTATATTCTTCTAAAAAATTTTTATTAAAAATAGTTGATTTACTATATTTTTTTTTTAAGGATCTGTTAATTATTTTATTATATTTGAGCATATAATTTGCTTTCAATCTTTTTCACATTATTAAGAAATTGTTTTTTAAAATTATTTAGTATTACGAGATCTGAGTTAAATGGAGTTGGAAACTCTATATCTTTACCAACTACATTAGTTTTTTTATCATAAATTTTTTTTTTATTTCTCCTTACAAGTCTCTTATCGGATGCTTTAATGTAAATTTGAATATATTTATTAAAAAGTTTCCTATTTCTTTTTTGGTGATCTTTAAAGATTGAAAGTATTGAACAAATTACAATATATTTCTTTTTTTCATAATACTTACAGTATTTTTGAATTCTTAATGAATTTTTTCTTCTATCTTTTACTGAAAAACCAAGATCGCTTGAAAACTTTTTTCTAAATTTATCGCCATCAACCCATATAACTTTTTTTAGATTTCCCTTTATCTTATAATATACCCTCTTTGCTAAAAAAGTTTTTCCTGCTCCAGATTTACCTATAATCCAAATTACCATTTTCTTTTTTTTAAAATATTATTGACTGCCTTTAAATCTCTTAAAGTGTCGATTTCAAACCAAAATTTATTTGTATTAGGACAAAAAATATTTTTTTTACTTTCTTTTAAATAGTAATTTATAAATCTTGTAAGATCTATTTTTTTATTATTTAACTTGTAATAATAATCTTTCATAATTTTAAAATCTTTTTTTACAACTTTTAATATTCCCATAAATTGATATTTAGGTATTTTATTTATAATTTTTCCACCAATACTAATTAGTTTTCCATTTCTTATTTCAATATTTTCTGCATCTTTTTTTATCTTTTTTTTATCCATCCTTTTCTTCCAAACTTGATACCAATTTCTTTTAACTGGCATTGTTGTAATTTTTTTTTTTAATAGGTTAATAATTGAAAATTCAAATATAATATCCGAATAAATTATTACCACATCATCATTTATATGCTTCCTTGCACAAAAAATACTTTCAACCATGTTGCTACTTTTATAATTTTTATTAAGTATAAATTTTACTTTTTTATCTTTAAAAAACCTTTTTACTTTTGATGATTTGTAGCCTGCTACAATTATAATTTTATTGAACTTGTTAATAAACTCTTCTTGATAACTTAAAATTGGTTTTCCGTTTATATTAATTAGGCATTTAGGTTTATTTTTAGTTTTATATTTTAATCTTGTTCCTCTCCCAGAAGCTAGAATCAGTAATATCATTTTATTCTTTTAAAATATTCAATATCAATTTTTTTAATTTTTTCGTATCTTTCTGGATGCCACATTATGCCCAAAATTTTTAATTTTTTATGTTTAAAAGCCTCTATGGTATTATCTTTAGCTACAGCTAAAGTAGAAAGATGTGAGCCTAAATTAGTAATTGCATAATCATGATATGAATTTACCACATTATTTTTTTTTAAATTCTTATTAAACTTTGAGTTTTTTAGTGTAACGCTATGATTTCCAACATGATTTTGGTATTTTTTTAACTTACTTCTAAAAAAGTGTGCAATTAGTTGAGCTCCATAACAAATACCAATAATTGGCGTTTTATTTTTTAAATTTTTTTTGAAATGAAATAGTGTAATTTTATTTCTAATTAAATCATTTTTTTTCTTAGAAAAAATTTTAATATTATTGCCTCCAGATATTACTAATAAATTTATTTTTTGTGCTTTGTAATTATGAACTATTGTAATTTTTGGTTTTTTGTAAATTTTATTTAAAATATCTATAAGTTTTTTATCAACAGAATATTCTATGGAATTTTTTTTTATATTTCTAACTCTTGGAATGATGCCTATATTCATTATGAAATTATATCAATTTTTTCTGTAGCTGTATTTAATCTAATAGTTTTGGAATTCACTATTTCTTTAAATAATCTTTCGCCAACTCCAATTGCTGCTGGGATACCCAACTCAGAACACCTGATTGCCATATGGGAATTAATGCCCCCAAACATTGTAATTAGTCCTCTTATTTTTTTTGAAAATATATAGTCATAACCTGGATCAGCGCTGGCTATACAAACTATTTTATTATCAAATTTTGCATTAGTAATTTTTTCTATGTGAACTATATTTCCTGTGATATCACCAGAGCCCACAAAATTTGACTTGGAAAATTTTTCAGTAAAGAAAAAAACATCATTACTTGATAGTATATTTTTTGGAAGTTTAACTAGATTGTTTTTTATATAGTTTTCTTTATTATTTTGGATCTCATTATTAAGTTTTTTTCTCACATCTTGTAGCTCCAAGTTATAATACAAGTCTAGAATTGTTTTTATATCTAAATGACAAAGATCATTTTTATTAATGCCGTTTCTTGCCCCTATTTCTTTGATGTTTTCGAAAATTAAATCAATGCTTTTAGAAAAATAAAATTTTACTTTTTCTCTTTCTGCTATAGATTTTTTCATATAGTGGATTAATCCATCTACACTGATGTTTAACCTATATTTTTTTAATAATTTATTTATTGATTTTTTTTGTTTGTAGTTAAGTTCAAAAGATTGATGATTTATTTTCATTTTTTTTTTATTTGAAAAATATATATTATATCCATCACGATAATTAATAGAATTAATATCGTAGGTGCTTGGTCTCAAGTGGCCGTATTTATTTTTAAATTTAATTTTTGACAATTTTTGCAGATCATAATTCATTTCGCTAACTACTGTTTTGACTGATCCTAGAAAACGAAGTCTATCATTTTTTGAAAAGATATTTTTTTGTACTAAAGAGTTTAGAATATCATTTGCTATAAATGCACATCTCGCAACTGATGAAAAAGATGAAGTTCCAAATTTTTTACAATCTTCTACTAACCAATATATTTTATCAATTTTATAAATATCAGATTTTATTATAGATTCTTGAGAGCTTATAAGTTTATCTAAATCTGATAAACTGCTTTCAAGAATGTTAAAACTATTTATTGTAATTTTTTTTAGTTCATAACTAATTTTTTTAATTTCCTTTTTGGTAAAGCCAAAGTTTAAAAGTTTTTTAAGTTTTTCGTTAGTATCGAAAGCAAAACAACTGAAAATTATATTGAATTCGATCTTGTCGTGCAGTTCTGGATTTTTTTTATATCTATCAAGATAATAATTTACTAATTTTTCTGATATTTTTTTATCAAGTTTTGCTGGTATCCATGAATTAAAATCAACTCTTAAATCAACAAATGGAGTTCCATAGAAATTAGTTAATAAATGATGTGAAGTAACATCCCTATAACCAAATTTTTTTCTGTCAAAGGACCAGATATGATCCGTTATCAATTCTCTATAAAGTGATATTGATAAATTGTGTGGTTTAATTCCAACTATTTCAGCAGGATTCCAGTCTGGCATCACACCAAAAATATTGGTTTTTCCATAAAGATCATAGTGAGGAGTTTTTAGTTTGTTAATTTTTTTTGAGAGTTTTTTAAAAGATGAAATAAAATCAAAATTTATATTTTTTATATTTTTATTTTTAATTATTTGGCGTGCCTGCAAAAGATAAAGCGTCCCGTTTTTATCAAATGCAAATTCAATATCAATTGTATCGCCTAAAATAGTTTTTAATTCTTTGATAAGAAGTATAACTTTTTTTAAATAAATATTTTTTGGCTGCAACTTTGATTTAAAATAATATACAAATGTACTACCATTAAGGCTACCACTCGTAATGTCGGAAGTTTTTTTAGATTTTGAAAAATTTACAATGTAATAAGGAGTAAAATTATCTTTGTCACATGAAGTGGCTACTCCAGATAAAGCTACGCCATTTACCATATCTTGAATGATTACCTCATTTCTTTCATCGTATTTTTTCTTTAAATTAAAAGAATTAAATACTTCATTAATTTTTAACTTTAAAAGTCTTTGATTTCTTTTTTCTATATTTAAAAAAGATTTAAAATGACCTGCATAAGATTTTTTTTCTTGATCTTCCATTATACTTGAAGATCTTACAGCAACTTTATTCTTAAATTTTTTTGAAACTTTTCTTAAAATCTGATTTGTATTTTTATTAAAAACTTTTCTAGTAAAGCTGATTAGATAAGGTATTTTTGCATTTCTTATTTTAATTTTTTTTAAAACAATCGCTTTCGTTGTTTTAATAACTTTTAAGTTCTTTTTTGCTTTACGCATTTAAATTGTATGGTTTTTTATATTTATGTTCAATAATTGAACACTATAGTATCCTATAGCTGAACTGTAAAGCTACTATTTTATTTTTACCCCGATTAATAGCTTATCTAGATTTTTTGGATCCTATGGAATAAGGAAAATTAAATTTTTTGTAAATATTATCATTATATAAAAAGCATATTCTCTTCACCCAAAAATAAGGAATTTTTATTATTTGTTTTATTTTAAGCTTAAAAATGGAGTTTAACCAAACGATCATTTCAAATTTAAATGGAAATATTTCTAACAATTTTCTTTTTTTAAGATTTGATCTGATGGGATAATTGTAATGCAAAAGTAAATCGCTTAATTTACTTTCTATAATATCTAGATCTTTTTTAAAAAAATATTGTTCATAAAACTTATTCTTAAAGTTAGGATTTACACCATCTAAGTATTTTATACTTATTGCGTCACCCCACCATTTTTTTCCTAACCATGTTGATTTTTTAAGTGATTGTTTAAATCTTAAATTAAAAATTTTACAAAAATCTTTCATAACAATAAAGTTTTTCTTATGAATATTTTCTAACTGGACTATAAACATTTTTTTTTTATATTTTTTTAGTTCTTTAATAGTTTGAAAATGGGCAAATAAATTATCATATAAAGTTTGTGCATTAAGACCTGTTCCGTCCTCATAATGAGGCCATTTTTTTAATGTTGCTCCTAGGCTTGCTAATATGTCTCTTAATGTCACTAAAAAAACCATATTTTTTAATTTTGGAAAATATTTAAAAAAATTCTTTATAAATCCTATTAAATGTAGATGTAAAAGCATTATGCGCACACTTTTTGTAGAAATTCCTGCCGCTCGATAATATGCAAGGTTTAAATCTTTTATTATATTAATTTTATTTTTATAAGTTCGCTTCCTAATAATTGAAAATTGTTTTAAAAATTTTTCTTTATTAACTATATAAAAAAGCTTCCTGTTTTTACCAAGTTGGTTATGACGTTCAATTAAATTAAGTCTGGAATCAAAAAATTGAGGATACTGTTCGCAGAACAAATTGGCGATAATTTTATTATTTCTTTCATCTAAAATATTTATAAAATCTTTATCAAACCATATCTGCCCGGGAAATTGTAATACCTGTGGGTGACTGTCTAAAAGGCTTTGAAAAAAGTCTGAACCGCTTCGTCCAACAGAGGCTAATACTATAATTTTCATTTTTATTTATAATAATTATTTATAATAATTCTTGTAACCTTTTCAATACTCGCATAGAATTGTCAGTGAAGCGATACATAACTCGTCATTTCTTTTCAATGAAAGTGGGATCGGTCGACTTAAATTTTTTAAGGAGATGCTGATGAGAATTGGATATTTTTGCAATGTTACCAATTGGGATAAAAAACCATACACAGAAATTTTAGATAACGCTCGAGAAATAGCAGATTATTGTGACAAAAATAATTGGAATTCTATTTGGTTCACTGAACACCATTTTAATCATGAAGGCATGGAATCTCAGCCTAACCCATTGATGATGTGCACAGATGTTGCCGCAAGAACAAAGCAAATAAGATTGGGGCAAGCTTGCAATGTAATTACTTTTTGGAATCCAATAAGATTAGCCGAAGATATTGCGGTACTGGATCACCTGTCAAAAGGTAGAGTGGAAGTTGGAATTGGTAGAGGCGTATATGGAAGAGAAGCTGTGCATCTAAACGTTGAGGCCGATTTAAAAGATCAAGCAAAAAATAAAAGATTATTTCAAGAAACATTGACGGTAATGAAAAAAGCCTGGACTGAAAAGTTTTTTAGTCATAAAGGAGAATTTTACACTTATCCATCACCTAACTTTGTTTGGCAACATGATATGAGTCCGCCAAATGAAGATTTTATAGATTTAAAAACTAACCAGATAAAAAAAATCAGTGTAATTCCAGAACCGCACCAAAAACCCCATCCTCCTTTATGGCAAGTAGTAGATTCTACCGGATCTATTGAATGGGCAGCTAAAAATGGAATTAATTGTATAATGTGGATTCCTACAGTTAAAACTTTAAAAAAAAGATTTGAAATATACAAAAATGCTAAATCAGAAGCAGAAAAAAGAGATGTTCCTATGGGAGAAGGAATTTCTTTAGTTAGAGATATGTTTGTTGCAGAGACTATGGAGGATGCAAAAAAACTAGCAGGTGAACAAATGGTAAATTACATGAGATGGGTTTGTCATTGGAGAGGCCTAGGTAACCATATGGATCCTGACGAAGAGCTTCCACAAACTAAAGGGAAGTTAGATTTATTAAATTATGATTTTTTACACAAAAGAAATATGCTTTTTGGAACACCAGATTATGTTGTTAAAAAAATTAAAGAATTAAAATCAGAACTTAATCTTCAAAATTTACAGGTTTGGTCTAACATGCCTGGAGTAAAACATGAAGATGCTATGAGAAGTATTAAACTTTTTAATGACGAAGTAATTCCGAAAATAAACCCAGTCAAAAATATGGTAAAACAAGCAAGCTAATTATGGATCTAAACTTAAGAAAATTTGCAAAGTTTGTTGATAAAACATTTATTGAAGGTGGTAAAAAAGCAAAAACACCTGTTTTGCTTGTTTCAGTTGCTGCAGTAATTAAAAATCCATGGGTAGATAGAGGCTTTGTTGAAGATTTAAAACCTGAGATTCTTGCTTTAGCCCCTAAGCTTGGGGATCTTTTAGTTCCTGAACTAATAAAAGAAATAGGTTCCGGTGATAAAGTTTTAGCCTACGGTAAAGCTGGAGTAGTAGGTATAAAAGGTGAAATTGAGCATGCTTCTGCTTTTATTCATACATTGAGATTCGGAAATAAATTTAGAGACGCTGTAGGCGGAACCTCTTATTTAAGTTTTACAAACACGAGGGGACCAGCAGGATGTAAAATTTCTATTCCCATGATGCACAAAACAGATAGTGGATTAAGACCTTATTATCTAACTCACGAATTTAATATTCAAGACGCACCATGTCCCGATGAAATTGTTATTGCCATTGGTGGATCGCCAGGCGGGAGAGCCCATGCCAGAACTGGAGACCGGTACCAAGATATGAAAGAAATGGGAATTAAAAATCCTAAATAATTTCAATGTCAAATAAATTTGACTCATTTGGTACATCTTATTCATTGAAAAAAGTTAATGAAAAAAATCCTATTGTTTTTATACATGGCGTTGGTTTAACAAAGGAAATTTGGGAACCACAAATAGATTTTTTTAAAGATTATAATACTCTTACTTATGATTTATTAGGCCATGGAAAAACACCTTTAAAAAAAACAAAAGTTGATTTTAAAATTTTTTCTAAGCAGTTGCTTAAGCTAATTAATGAATTAAATTTTACAAAAATTCATTTAATAGGCTTTTCGCTGGGGGCTCTTATTGCTAGACATTTTGCTTCTGAACATAATGATAGATTAAGCTCTTTAATCATACATGGTTCAATATATAAAAGAACTGAAGAGCAAAAAAGAGTTGTTAGAAATAGATTTGAAGTAGCAAAACTAAAAAGACCTACTGCAAAACAAACTGCTATAAGAAGATGGTTGTCTGAAGAATTTATTAAAAAAAATCCATCTGTTTATAAAAAAATCTATTCTATTTTAGAGAAAAATAATCGTAAAAATTTTTTAAAGTGTTACGAAATTTTTGTAAATTATATAGATGATGATAATATCTTGAAAAAGATTAAGGTTAATACACTTATCACTACTGGAGAAAACGACATTGGATCAACTCCTGAAATGTCACGAAATTTAAGTAAAATAATTCAACAAAGTAGGTTTGTTGAAATAAAAAAAGGTAAACATCTATGTAGTATAGAATGCTCTAATGATGTTAATATAACTTTTAAAAATTTTTTAGATCAACACAATGAGTAAACTAAAAGAATATAAAATGTACATTAACGGCGAGTGGGTTGACGCTGAAAACAAAAAAACATTTAAAAGTTTAAATCCAGAAAATAATGAACCGTGGGCAATTGTTCCTGAGGCAAGCACCAAAGATGTAAATAATGCAGTTGAAGCTGCCCAAAAAGCTTTTGAAGGACCCTGGCCAAAATTAATGCCAAGGGAAAGAGCTAATTATTTAAAAGCTATAGCAAACCAATTAAGAGAAAATGCAGAATTATTAGGAAAAATTGAAACAATTGATACTGGAAAACTTTTTAGAGAAACGAAAACACAAGCAAATTATATAGCAGAATATTATGATTATTTTGCAGGGTTAGCGGACAAAGTTGAGGGAACTGTTTTGCCAATTGATAAACCTAATATGCAAGTTATTACAACCAGAGAACCAATTGGCGTCATCGCAGCAATCATTCCTTGGAATTCTCAGATGTTATTAACCGCTGTTAAGCTAGCACCAGCTTTGGCTATGGGAAATACAGTTGTAATAAAATCATCTGAATTAGCTCCTGCAACGATGTTTGAATTTGCTAAATTAATAGAAAAAACTGGCATGCCCAAAGGTGTTGTCAATGTAATAACTGGATTTGGTGATCCATGTGGAAAAGCATTAACCGTTCATAAAGATGTAGAAAGAATTGCTTTTACAGGAGGACCGGAAACTGCAAAACATATTATAAGAAATTCAGCAGAAAATTTATCACAAGTTAGCTTAGAGTTAGGAGGAAAAAGTCCAGTAGCTGTATTTGAGGATGCAGATCAAGAAAATGCCCTTAACGGAATTACTGCAGGTATTTTTGGAGCAAGTGGACAAAGTTGTATAGCTGGATCAAGGTTGTATTTACAAAAAAATATTTATAATGATTTTTTAGATAAATTAGTGAATCGTGCAAAAAAAATAAAATTGGGTAATCCAATGGAACCTGACACTCAAATGGGTCCTCTTAGTAGTTTAAAACAATTAGAAATAATAGAAAAAAATATTAAGCTTACAACTGATCAAGGGGGAAAAATAAAATGTGGAGGTAAAAGACATAGTTTATCAAATAAGGGATATTATTTTCCTGCTACAATTGTCGAATGTGAAAATCATAGTCTGCCAACAGCTGAAAATGAACTTTTTGGTCCTGTATTATCAGTAATGAAATTTGATACTGAGGAGGAAGTTATAAATAAAATGAATGATAATCGTTATGGCTTGTCTTCTGGTATTTATACAAAAGATTTAGGCAGAGGATTAAGGGTTTCAAAAGCGATACGCGCAGGTATAACGTTTGTAAATACTTATAGGTTAATATCACCTTCAGCTCCATTTGGAGGAATGAAAGATAGTGGATATGGCAAAGAAGCTGGGATTGAATCTATAAAAGATTATACAAGAATTAAAACTACATGGTTTAATACATCGGAAAAACCTATGGACGATCCATTTACAATGGGCTAATGCCTGAATCAACCTTATAAATAAAAGAAATTTTCTCATTGAAAAGTAAAGTCTAACAGTCAATAATCTATTTATTAATAATATTATTAACGAGGGAAAATATGAGAAAACTATTTATTGCTGTATTTATGTTTGTTTCAGCGTTTACAACAAATATATTTGCAGACGGACACTCGATTAAGATGGGAATTATATTAGGATTTACTGGTCCTATTGAATCTCTAACCCCAGCAATGGCAGCTTCGGCAGAATTAGCTTTTAAGGAAGCTTCTGACTCAGGTTCTTTGCTTGGTGGAAAAAAGATCGAACCTTTAAGAGCAGACTCAACTTGTGTTGATTCGGCTGCCGCAACTACTGCAGCAGAAGGATTAGTTTCGCAAGGGGTAGCTGCAATTATGGGAGCGGACTGTTCTGGTGTAACTGGAGCAATTGC
>CEUZ01047724.1_pt1 | contig 11801 bp, 19 predicted proteins | sample 361511 | NCBI WGS metagenome assembly CEUZ01 (sample SAMEA2622822, study PRJEB7988) | marine metagenome | biome: marine biome (ENVO:00000447); feature: surface water layer (ENVO:00002042); material: "saline water (ENVO:00002010), including plankton (ENVO:xxxxxxxx)" | depth 5 m
TTACTTATGTTATTAATGTCTCTTTTCAAGAAGTTTATTGCATTAGGATGTGTTATATCCACAGCAGACCCAAGATCAAATAATTTTATACCATTTTGAGTTTTGAATATATTGTATTCAGAAAAATCACCATGAACCAATTTTGCTTTTGTGAATAGATCTGAGATTAAATTTATCGATTGATGATAATCATTCTCATCTACTTCTGATTCTAGTAAAGTCTTTTCAGGTTTTCCATCACTTCCTTCAAAATCCATTATTAGAATATTTTTTGAGACATGTCTTGGTTTAACAACAGAAATTCCAGAGTCAAAACATTTTGAAATGTTCTGAAACTCCTTTCGTGCCCACAGATAAACAGTATTTTTTGTTCCTTTCTTTATGCTTGTAAACCGAGGATCACCTGTAACATACTGATTACGTCGTTTAAAATTTGATGTTGTTACAAGATAAATTTTTAATGCAATATCATTTTCTTCTGGATCTTTTGCCCAAAAGACAACAGATTCTTTTCCAGCCTTGACTACTCCATTAACATAAGATATTATCTTAGAATTAATCAAATCATATAGTTGTAAAATTGTGGTTTTATCTAATACTTCATTTACTACTTTGTTCTTTTTGAAACCATCATCTAAAGTTCTTTTTTTCTTTTTTTGGTCAAGCTTTGACTTGATTTTTAATTCGATTTTTTTCTCAGTGTTTTCTGACATATCTAACTATATTTTGACAAATAGAAAATAGTTTCTCGATCAGAAATCTTTTGGTATGTGATCATTATCTTTTAGCCAATCAACTTGGGGTAATGTGAATCTCCAAACAATATCTCCTCTTTCATCTTCTTTGAAATCCCAAGGAGCAATTACAACAACATCGTTGTCTCTGATCCAAATTCGTCGTTTTAGTTTTCCACGTATTCTTCCTCTTCTTGTAATATCATCAGTGCATTTTACAAGAACTTGATCACTTCCTAATAATTTGATAACTCGTCCATATAGCTCTCCTTCTTCAGCTAGTCGAATTTCTTTTAGTGCACTTTCATTTAGTACTTTACGTTTTCCCACGAAAAGTTTGTGTTAATTTTGTATATAATTGTGATGTTACATTTTAAAAACTATTAAAAATGGAACCTTTTCTATTACTCGAACGCTTTTTTCAGAACCAATGCCTATACTGGTTGCTAATGATATAGTTTTTTCACCAACCATGTTGATTGAAGTGCATTTTTCTAAAAGAGTTTTTGCTTCATGTTCATCAACATCTCTTTCAGCATAATAATCTGGATTAATTTTTATCTCTCTTTTCCCATCATGTATGGTTTTTCCTACTAATTCTGAATCACATATATTTAACATTAAATTTCCACTTGCACTAATCACTTTAGTTGAAAAAAGCATTATGCATATTTACCTTTGATTGTAGATTTTGCACCACATGCCTCACATTTCAAAAATGAAATTCTATTCTGTTTTTCTACTTTAGTATCAGGACTTTGACAAGTAGGACATTCAACATAATCCTTCAAGTAAATATTAAAAAGCCTTGAAAAATCATCTGGGTCACGTTTACCAACAAAAATTGCTTTATCTCCTACACGGTCTGCAGGAACAGCAAATTCTTTTGAAAGATACTGTAATATTATGTTAGGATCTCTTCTCAAGGCTTTTGGAAAATCAGAAAAATTTCGTAAAATTGTTTTCTTTCCTTCCCAAGTAATATCAATTGGAGGTAACTCAAAACGTTTTCCTGAAGATGCTTTGTTTGAAATGTTTTTTTCTATACGTTTTAGTAGATCCTCATAATCTGACTTGGTCATACATAACAGATGTTGAGATCCCCTATATGGGTTTAATTAGAAAAAGGAAAAGCGTTCTAAGGTTTGCCTATTCGGAAAACTTTAGTTCCGCATTCGCCACAAACACCTTTTACAGCTGGACGTCCATTTTTTAATTTAGTCTCTTGTGGTTTTTGAATTTCTCTTTTTTGTCTGCATTTTACGCAATATGCTTCTACCATAATGAAACTCGAACAATCTTGTATTTGAAAAGAGAATGTGAATATTTTTTTACTTTAGGCTACATCTATGAGGCTTTTTTTATAAACAAAATTGGGATTGAGGCAATTTTAATCAAAAAAATGTCTTTTTTTTTAAAAATGTAGGTCTTTTACATATAATAGATCAATATTATAATGATCAGGAATTTAAAAAATCATGGGCTCAAAAAAAGGTGTTGTGATCACTGTAGTAATTTTGGTAGCTATCACAATTGGAAGTTTCATGGTATGGTTTGGAAACCCTACAAATAATGAAATGACAATAGTTGTTACAGATTTTGAAAATCATGATAAAGGAATTGTTGAAAGACATAAGATAATTTCCAACTCTATTGATGAATCACTAAATCAATTCATGAATGGAAAAATGAGTTTTGATGATTATGAGAGTATTGCAGAAAATGGTTCGTCACAAAATAATGCATTATTAATGGAATTAGCATACAGTGATGCGCCAGAAGAATGGCAGGAAACATACGTTAATCGAATTGCATCATTGAAATCCTTTGGAGCGTATATTAGAGAATCAATGGTATTATCACAAGCATCTGATCAAACTCAAATAGATGAACTTTTAGAAAATATGAAAAAATACAAAGATGAATTCATTCAGTTTAAAGAAATGGCAAATTCTGCCAAACCATGAGTAAGTACAAAAAATACTATAATCATTAGTTGGAAATCATTAAAAGGTAATTTTGTAATAATTAGTCATAATGTCTGAAAGTAAGAAACTGGAGAAGGATATTGAATCCACAAGTGCATCAAAGCTACTAGTAATTTGTGTAGACAGAGATGATGATGTTGGAAAGAAGGCAGGAATAACAACTCCCGTTGTAGGAAGGGACGAATGTATTAATGCAGCGCAAAGACTTGCATTAGAAGATCCAGAGGATGCAGATTCAAATTCGATATTTTATGCAGTGAAAACGTATGAAGATTTAGTCAGTAAAGGATACAATGCACAAGTTGTTGTTGTGGCTGGTGTAGATAAAAGAGGAGTTCAAGCTGACGAGAAGATCGTTAATGAAATTAAATCAGTTTTACAAAAATTTTCAGCTAATGGAGCAGTGATTGTTTCAGATGGTGAAGATGACGAAATGGTAATACCAGTAATACAAAATGTCATACCAGTAGTTTCAGTGCAACGTGTTGTAATGCAAGTAAGTAGAACAATAGAACATTCCTATGCTGTTTTTGGAAAATTTTTGAAGATGGTAGTTTATGATACAAGATATTCAAAATTCTTTTTAGGTGTACCAGGAATTTTATTATTAATCGGTGGAATTGGAACTGTAGTAGGATATACTGCAGAGATTTTTGCTGTGTTAGTTAGTATTTTGGGTGGTGCATTCCTTATTCGTGCCTTTGACATTGATAAATCGTGGTCCAATTGGAATAAGTCAACACCGACAGGATTTATTCGGATTTTTGCACTGATAACTGGTATAGTGCTGGTACTTGCATCTATTCCTGCAGGAATTGCAAATATTGATGTAGAATTATTTGAATCAGGAATTAATTTCACACAGGCAATTTCTAATCAAAATATTGTTGGACAGTTCTTACAAGGAATGTTTCCATTCTTGTGGATGGGATTAGGAACTATCTCGGCTGGAATTTTAATTAGTAACTGGTTGAATAGAAAATTAAAACACATTAGTGACGTTTTGAGAATAATTGTTTTAGCAGCGATTTATCCAACAGTTGCTCAATTCGCAACAATCTTGACTACAAATGAAAGCTCATTTACATTAATTCCACCCCTATTAATAGGAGCCGCAATAACACTGATATCAGCCACACTACTTTTCCGAAGATATAGGAAACGAGGTGGTAAGTTATTAACGGAATAAAAGATACAGCATTATACCTTTCAGGGTTTTATTCGATTTATTCAAAAAGATTAGAAAATGAAATTCTAGAGGGTGATATACCTAATCATATAGCAATTATTCTTGATGGAAATAGACGTTGGGCAAAGAGGAATTTAACAATTCAAGAAAAAGGTCATTTCAGAGGTGCAGATGCAGTGGAAAACCTTCTTGATTGGTGTGAAGAATTTGATATCAAAATTATCACACTATATGTATTATCTGCAGAAAATCTGAATAGACAAAATGAAGAATTAGATTATCTTTATGATTTAATCCATAAAAGACTAGAAAAATTGTATAACGACCCAAGAATTCATAAAAATAAAATGAGAGTGAAAGCTATTGGCACAATAGAATTACTTCCTGAATCAATTAAAGATATTCTGAAAAGATTAGATAGTGCAACAAAAGAGTACACCAATCATTTTCTTAATATTGCAATTGCATATGGAGGACAAAATGAGTTGGTTGATGCAGTAAAAAAGATTGGTGAAAAAATTAAGAATGGAGAATTAAATTCAAATGAGATAGATAAAGAAGTTATAGAATCAAATCTATATACATCACATTTACCGCAATCATCTCCAGATATGATTCTCAGAACATCTGGAGAAAAAAGAATGAGTGGATTTTTGTTGTGGCAGAGTGCTTATAGCGAATTGGTTTTTTTAGACATTTTCTGGCCTGAATTTAGAAAAATTGATTTAATGAGAGCAATTAGAACATTTCAAAAACGAAAAAGAAGAATAGGAAAGTAAAATGAAAGAAGAAAGATCAGCTGGAATAATTTTATTTAATGAAAATGAAGAAAAGAAGTTTTTATTATTAAATTATCCATCAGGGCATTGGGATTTTGTTAAAGGTAAGATGGAAGAAGGAGAAACTATCAAACAAACAGCCCTAAGAGAAACAAAAGAAGAAACTGGAATTTCAGATGTAAGATTTTGTGAAGGATTTGAAGAAGAAATTGAATATTATTTTTATGCAGAAGGTGAAGAAATTCATAAAAAGGTTATTTTTTTTCTAGGAAAAACAGAAACAGATAAGATAAAAATTTCACATGAACATAATGACTTCATTTGGTTAAATTTTGAAAATGCACTTAACAAAACAACTTATGAAAATGCAAAAAATCTTTTGAAGAAATCGAATGATTTTTTAGATAATTGAATCATTAACTAATTTTTTTGTAGTTTCAAGAGGATTTTTTGAATTAAGAATTGTTCTTCCAATAATGAGATAGTCTGAACCTAATCTTTTTGCTTTAGATGCACTACCACCTTGGATTCCTACTCCTGGCGAAAAAATTGATAGTCTCTTCGTAGCAGTTGTTTTACAATAATTGATTATCTTAGGATAAGTAGCGCCGACAATGATTCCATCTGCATGACTAGCAATTGCCCAATCTAAAAATAATTGGTATAGCTGTTTAGTTTTAGATGTAGACTTAATTTTCAATTCATAGGATAATTTTGCTTCTGGGGCACTCATATGACATAGTGAAATCACACCTTTGTTTTTTTTGTGAGATGCATCTACTAAATTCTTAAGACTTTTTTTTCCCATTATTGGATTTACAATCACTGCATCAAATCCCATTCTCCATAAATTTTGAGCAGTGATAATATTTGTATTTCCAATATCATTTAATTTTATATCGGCTATACATTCTAAACCATTATCATGTGCAATTTTGTTAATATTTGAAATTTGTTTATAATCTAATCGTAATAAAAGATGAAAATTAATTTTAATTCCACACAGATAGTTATTTAGAAGTTTGATGTTCCGTAATGTTTTTGATTCAATGTTTGTTGTTCTGATATCATAATCATTAGCTAAAATGATCGGAGATATTTTTGCGGATTTTCGAATTCTATCATTGAATTTGGTCATAATCGACCAATGGATGTGAGTCTTTTAACTTTATTATTTTGATGTATGAATAACCATGTTCACCTGTATGATTAACAAATTCAGGTTCAGTATTCTTGGATGTAGTATATTTTAGAAATGGTTTAGTTGGTTCTTCATCTAAAAGTACATGACAGAAATATGATGGTCCATCTTCATTAAAATTAAGAAAGACACCTAAAAACCATTTATCATTTTGTTTAAATGCGAATAGAGGAAATGGTGCTTCTTCATAACCAAAACTAAGTTTTGCCAAACTAGAAAGATCTTCTAACTGTATAGGATTGTATTTTTCCTTAGCTGCCTCAATATCAGGTTTTAAAGATGCTGGAAGTGATTTAATTTTTATTATTGGAGAATAGAGTTTAGAATTATCCAGTGTTGTATCGACCAGTTCTAAATTTTCTCTTCCTAATTTAAAACCATAACATAGATAATGACCAATATTTTCAATTGGTGTAAAATAGATTACTGGTTTTTCTTTTAATAAATCCATTTGAACTGAAAGTACTTTTTTGCCATTATGTTCATGAAGGAATGAAACACGTGGAGAACGTTCTAAGGCACAAACTAAACGTGAAAACTCTAATGGTGAATCTAATTGAACATAATTTGGTAATGTTGCCATAGTATTGTTTTCTAAAAAAATTTCTAAATTAAAGCTTACTGAAAAAATTATGTACGTAAATCAATTATGTCATTCACGCCTGCGCCAGTGCCAATTAGTGTTACAGGCACACCTAGTTTATCTTCGATATTTTTTATGAATGATTTTGATTCTGAATCCAATTGATCAAAAGATTGTGAGCCTGCACAAGAAGGAAACCTAACATCTAACTTAGTAATGGAAATTTGATTAGCACTGCTTAACATTATTGCACGACTAGCCAATTCAAAATCAAATTCAGCCGCACGCCTAAGTCTACCCGTAACAGTTCCAAATTCCTCCCAACCTTTATCAGATGTTTCTTGAGGACTAAGTTCACCATTCATTGGGCCAGTTCCAACTCTAGTCAGATAAGATTTGAAAACTACAATGATATCATCAATTCTTTTTGGTCCCACGCCTACATCAGCACATATTCCAGATGCAGTAACATCTTTTGAAGTTACAAAAGGATATGTTCCGTGCCATAGAGAAAGATGAGTTCCTTGTGTACCTTCAATCAAGACATTTTCATTTCTATCTAATGCAGAATTGATTTCTAAAGGAACATCAATAAGATAACTTTGTAAAGAATCAATCTCTTTTGCCATCTTTAGAGTTCTCATTGCTCGTTCAGCATTTGCAGGTCCAGTACCTGAACCAGTACTGCCAATTTTTTCTTTTAGTCTTCCTTGAGAATCAGCACCAAGATGGTGTTCTTCAATAATGCCACAATGGTTATCAAGAAAAGATCTATCTTCTGCTTCGAAATCATCTACTTCTTTGAGAAATACATCTGGATTAACAACTACACCTGGGCCAATCATTACTTTGGAATTTTTATTCAAAAATCCACTTGGAAGCATCCTAACTTTGAATGTCTTATCTCCATCTTTAATTGTATGACCAGCATTTGGACCTGCACCACCTCTAACCACTATGGACGGATTATCTTTTTTTGCTAAATATGATATAATTTTTCCTTTACCTTCATCACCAAAAAATCCACCAACAACTATTGTAGCACCCATAATAGAAATTTTCTTTTGACATATTTAAGCTAAAGTACGTACTGTTAATATCAACTCTTTACGATAAATCATATGAACGAAGAAAATTTTGCCGGAAATATCATAGTTAATCTTGCCAGTCTACCAGATTTTCTTAGAACACCAATACTCAAAAAAAGAATGACTGAATTCTTTGATAAAAATGACGAAGATAAAGCTGAAATTATTATTAATGCGTTAGAGGCTGGTCCAACAATCCCATTTCCAAATTTTTCAAAACTATTTAAAACATGGTTAGAAGTTCTTTCCATAATAAATCAAGAAAATAGATTGGATATGATTTCAAATTACTTTAAACATATTTTGGAATCACCAGAAAGAATAATTCTATTCAATTTAGATGCAATTTATGAGATATTTTTACAAGTTGAAAAGGAAAAACAGATTGTATTGATTTCCTCAATAAAAATGATTTTTGATAGATTAGATCAACAATCTAAACGTAAAATAATTTTACTAATGCCTGAATCAGCAAAAAATCTATTTAATTTCTAAGATGCTCTTTCCTCAGGATTTCTATTATCTTCATTTGTGAAATCCACGTAATCTCCTTCAGGAGTCATTACACCTGCAAAAATTTTTTCGTGTTTTCTAAGAACTTTACGATGATCTGATAATGAAAGATCAAGGTGCATTTCATTGATAACCATGACTCTCATTTCTTTCCATTCGCCCCAACATTTTGTACATACAGGGTATTTCTCTGCCTGAGAGTCTAATTCCTGATTTTCAGGAATTTCTTGTTTACATTTTGTACAATTTTTACTCAATAAAATATGGAAATTTTATTTCAATTTATCTCTTATTGGTAAAAGCAATAATACTCAATTAATGAATTAAGAATATGAAGATCAAATGTCCTAAATGTAAAGAAGATGCTGAATTATCTCCAGACTTTTCATATGTTAAATGTGAAAAATGTGATTTAGATATGAGTTATGGGGAATATGTAAGATTTGTAGCACATAATGAAGCAACATATTCTGATATTTTAGGAGATTATACTGGAACTACAGAAGGTGAAACTGCAGGTACCTTGGATGAATGGGAAGACTGAATGAAATTAATCATTTTATGAATCAATTTTCTATAAGACTTAATTAATTTAGTAAATGGCAGTTAAGTGAATGGAGTTTTTACTAGAAAATATTTTTAATCTCATAGGTTTTATCATTGGAATTATAATTGGTGTTTTTGCATACATAGGTTACAAAAATACTGGAAGTCCAGTATTATTTAGATTAACAATTGCATTTTTATCAATTGGAATAGGTTTTGGAATCATCTGGGCAGGATATATGATTGATGACATATACTTACAGGAAGGAAAGATTAATCGTGGATTACAGGCTTTAGGTTTAGGTATTCAAACAATTGGTTATTTTTTCATTGCATTCTCACATACAATCAAATCATTTTTTCCAAAATCAAGATACTTTAGATCAGTTGGAGTTCTTCCACTATTTGCTTTATCAGCTATGAATATAGAACACATTATAAGATCATTTTCCTTCATTTTGCTTGTTTATGGTGCAATTGAAACATTTGTATCATTTTTAGAAGGAAAACAAAAAGGTGCATTAGCAGTAGGAACAGGACTTGCATTGTTAGCATTTGGAGAATTCATTGCATGGTATTCTTTGGTTTTTCCAGAATCAATACTTTATTCAATTTCAATTTTATTAAAAATTTCTGGATTAATTTCTCTCTTCTTACCAATTTCACGATTACCATTAAAGAAAATTAAATTTGATGATTTAGACATAGACAATGAAAATGAAGATGAAAAATTTGGAAAATAGGCATAAAATTTTCAAAGTCAAAAAAGTTTACGTTATTTGTTGATTGATTAAATTGTATATGATCATAGCAAAATAAAATCTAAAATTATTGATGGGTGTGTATCGAAAACAGATTGAAATTGTTGGAGATATTTTATATGCTGCAGAAGAACTGACTATTGATAATGATGGTGCATCAATAACAAATTTAATTCAAAAAGCAAATATATCACATACCAGAATAACAAAAATTTTAACCAACTTAGTTTCACAGGGATTATTAGAACAGGTGGATTCAAAGAGAGCATGTAGATATAAGATTAGTATGTCAGGAAAGGATTTTTTGAAAGAATATAAAACATTTTCAGAATTTACAGATAATTTTGGTTTGACGATTTAATAAAATCAAATCACATAATTATCCATGAAAATTAGATTTCTAATGTGGATATAGTAACATGTGATAAACAGGGAATAAATCGTATTTTAGAATCATATGAAAAAGGTCAGATTATTGGTTTTCCTACTGATACCGTATATGGAATAGGATGTGATCCATTCAACAAAAATAGTATTGCTAGAATTTTTGAATTAAAAAAAAGGAATAACGAAAAAAAATTCCCCATTCTAGGTTTTTCTATAGAAGATTTAGAAAAAATTGTCGAATTTAATTCAAAATCAAAAATAATAGCAGAAAGATTTTGGCCAGGACAACTAACAATGCTATTACCAATACGAAAAGAAATTAGTGAAAAAATTGAAAATAATGGAAAGTTAGCTGTTAGAATACCAAATGATCAATGTTTGTTATCTATATTAAAAAAATGTAAATTGATTGTTGGTACCAGTGCAAACATTTCAGGTGAAGATTCAATCAGAGATTTCCATGAATATATTTTGAAATTACCTGAAATTGATATTTTAGTTGATGGAGGAAAAATTAAGAGTTTAGGTGAATCAACCATCATTGATTTTGATCATGATAATTTAAAAATTATTAGAGATGGTTCAATTACAAAAAAGGAGATAGAGAATTTTCTGTGAATTTAATTATCACATGTCAACGAAATCTAGAAGAACCAACAATCTTGGAGATTCAAAATATTTTGGAAAGGTTTGGAGATTCAAACCCAATCGTTAAAAAAACTGTTTTTTCAGGAATAATTGAGATTGATACTGAACTAGATATTATGAAATTTCTTGATGATTTCAACGAAATGATAGATAATGAACCATGGCTCATAAAATATTGTTCTAGAATTATTCCAATCGAAGATGTATGTGAATCTGAATTAAATCAAATTAAAGAAAAAGTGATCAGTTTATCACATAAAATTAAAAAAAATGAAACATACAGAATAACTGTAGAAAAACGACAATCATCATTACATACAAAAGATATTATTTCTAAAATTGCGAATTCATTACCACATAAAGTTTCATTAGAAAATTCAGATTGGGAAATAACTATTCAGATTTTAAGAAATAAGACTGGAATTAGTATTATTAAACCAAATACAATTCTTAGTGTAAGTAAACAAAAACGTATAGAATTAGATGAGGATTGATGCTTTTTCAACTAGTAAATCAATCAAAGGTGTCTTAGATTCAATAGAATTGAGAGTTTGATTGGATATATGAAAATATTTTTTGAGAAAAGTGGAATTATCATTTTTGAATAGTGGATTCAGATCATTAGAAATCATTTGATATAATTTTTTGAGATCAGTTTTATTTCCAATTGCTATTAAGACAAAATTTTCCTTTTCTGTGACTCCGACATTTTTTATTGCATAGTTTATTTGAGTAGAATTAGAGAATCTTAGAAGTATATCAGTTTCAATTTTTTCTGAAAGTAAATTATTTTTTAATTTTTTATGTAATGATATGTTAAGAATTTTCTGTACATGCTCTTTATCAAGAATGAATTTAGAAGAAATTGCTTGTAATTGTAATTTTGGAAATTTTTTCCTTAATGAAAGAAGATAATCTTTATTTGAATTTGATTTCTTGATTTCAAATAAACTGATTTGGTGATTGATAATTGTAAAACTAATTTGGTTTTTTGATCCACCATGAATAATTGGTATTATATTCACATTATCATTTGATTTTAATCTAGTATTCATGCCATCAAGAGCTGAAGAATCAATACCGTTTACTGCAATTAGTAAATTCTTTCCATCAAAATTGGGACTATTTTTTGGTTTTTTTGAAATTAAATATGTGATTAATTCTGAAATAGAATTTATTTCATTTTCTAAAACTAAGGAATCTGTTTGGAAAATCTTTCTTGCTCCACCTGTGAAATTTACAGTAATCATAATTGATTGTGAATTTTGGTAAATTAATTGATTTTGTTACTATTGTTTGGTTTCATCAAGAATTTCTTCAGCAATTGATTGTTCTGTTACTGGTTCTTCTACTTCTGCTACTGGTTCTTCTACTTCTGCTACTG
>CEUZ01290090.1_pt1 | contig 11801 bp, 9 predicted proteins | sample 361511 | NCBI WGS metagenome assembly CEUZ01 (sample SAMEA2622822, study PRJEB7988) | marine metagenome | biome: marine biome (ENVO:00000447); feature: surface water layer (ENVO:00002042); material: "saline water (ENVO:00002010), including plankton (ENVO:xxxxxxxx)" | depth 5 m
ATATGGGAATGGAAAATCACTATAAAGCCTTACAAACATTAGCTGATGATGCCAAAGCAAATTCTAATTTATTTATTAATCAATAAATTATTGTATTAAATCAAATGTGAGGATACTAAGTGTGACTATACATCTCACTTTCGTAATACAATCTAAATAACTTACTTTTAATAATCTATAAATATTTTACGATGAAACTTAAATAATTAAATTACTTTAAATGAAGATTTGTGAAAATAATAAAAGGTGTTCTAGTAGTTTTATTTATAATAATTTAATTACATGATTGTTCACCCCAAAACTATCTATAAAAATTGTTACGGAAAATATGCAATTCCAGCTATAAATGTTTTTACTATGGAACAAATTCATGCTCTTTTTAGATCTGGACAAAAAGCAAATGCTCCATTTATTGTTCAAATTACCCCTTTAGCAAGAGAATACGCAAGCTCTAGCATTTTAATTTCTATAATTGAATCTGCTGCTAAATTATATCCTAACGCTGTATATTTTGTTCACTTAGATCACGGTAACGAAAAACATGCACTTAGTGCAATTAAATCCAACAACTATAACTCTGTAATGATTGATGCTTCTCACAAGAGTTTTGAAACTAATATTAATAAAACGAAATCTGTGGTTATTGAGGCACACAAAAAAAATATTTTCGTTGAAGCAGAATTAGGTATTTTAAGTGGTAAAGAAGATGATATTTCCATTGAAGAAAAATCGGCTAAATACACTCAGCCATCAGAAGTTTTTTCATTTGTAAATAAAACAAAATGTGATTCACTTGCTGTTGCAGTTGGAACAAGTCATGGGGCATATAAATTTCAAGGCAAACAAGGGATACAATTTGATATTTTAAAAGAGATACAAAAAAACTTACCAGAATTTCCAATTGTTTTGCATGGTGGATCAGCGGTTAATATTGATGAGGTTAACAGGATTAATGAAAATGGAGGAAATTTAAACCAAGGAGCTGCAGGTGTTTCTTCAGAAGAAATTGTGAAGTCTATATCTTATGGTGTATGTAAAATAAATATCGCTACAGATCTACGATTATTATGGACTAGAGTACATAGAGAGTTTTTTAATGATGCACCTGAACTTTTTGATCCTATACTTCCAGGAAAAATTTATATGGTTGAATTTGAAAAATTCATGATGAAGAAATTTGATCTTACAGGTGCTACAGGAAAAGCAAGTAATTTTATCTAAAAAAAAATAATGAAAAACAAATCTCACTTATTAATTAAACCAAAAGCTAATTCAAAAGTTTACCAAAGTATTATTAAAGAATCGGTAGGCTGGAATTATTTAAGCTTTGAATCAAGAATAGTTAATTTAAACGATGAATTTCGATGGGATACTAAAGAAAATGAAATGGTAATTGTTCTTTTAAGTGGTAATTATAGATTTGAAAGTGATAAAGGAAGTTTTGAAACTAAAAATGGAAGAAAAAATGTTTTTAAAGGAGTAGCACATACTCTGTATATTCCTAGAAGAACATCATTTAAACTTATTGCTTCTTCAGATAGACTTGATATTGCCTATGGGTGGTGTGCTTCTGATTCAGATTATCCACTTAAACTTATTAAACCAGAAGAGACCCCAATGGTAATTTTTGGAGGAGATAACGCCACACGTCAGTTTAATGATTTAATTCCTCCAGGATTTGGATGCAGTAAAATAGTAGTTAGAGAAGTATATACTCCTTCAGGGAATTGGAGCTCATTTCCTGCACATAAACATGATGAAAGAATTCTTGATAAAAAAGGAAATGTAAAAGAACCAATTCAAGAGGAAACATATTTTTACAAATTTCAAAAATCAGAGGCATATGCTATTCAGCAGGTTTATACAAAAGATAGATCAATTGATGAAATTATTAGAGCTCAACACAATGATCTTGTAATGATACCTAAGGGATTTCATCCTGTTGTTGCAGAACATGGATTTCACTGTTATTATCTTAATTTCTTAGCTGGAACAGATCAATGTCTTGAAAATACAACAGATCCCGATCATGAATGGATTTATAATTCATGGAAATCAAAAGATAAAAGATTACCATTAGTTACTCCAAAAATGAATAATGATTAAATTTATTAAAAGATGGAAGAAAAAAAATATGATATAATTACTCTTGGGAGGTCAAGTATTGATTTATATTCCCAAAGCATTGGAGTTCCTTTTAATGAAATAAAAGGATTTGATGCTTTTGTGGGTGGATCTCCTCTTAATATTGCTGTTGCATGTTCAAGATTGGGTTTGAAAACAAGTTTATTGACAGCTATTGGAAATGATAAAGTTGGAGAGTTCATAATTAATTTTTTAAAAAAAGAAAATGTAAATACAAATAGTATTCCAGTTAAAAATGGATCACGAACAAGTGCTGCAGTTTTAGGTATCCAGCCCCCTGAAAATTTTCCATTGGTTTTTTATAGAGAAAATGCAGCTGATAGTAAATTAGATATTGATGATGTTATAAGAGCAAAAATTCCTAATTATAAAATGTTACTCATAAGTGGAACAGCACTTAATATTGAACCCACTAAAAGTGCAACATTTTATTCTGTTGAAGTTGCTAATAATAATAATGTTGAAGTTGTGCTAGATTTAGATTTCAGAGCAGATCAGTGGGACGATATAAGATCTTACGGATTAATGATAAGAACACTAATGCCAAATATTAAAGTAGCAATTGGAACAGAGGAAGAAATATTAGCAGCTACTTTACACGACACCTCTCATTTGACTATAAAAAATCAGCAAATTTCATCTCCTGAAATTAAGGGAAACCTAGACCAATCAATATCTCAATTAATTTCATTAGGATTAAATGTTTTAATAGTTAAGAGGGGAAATAAAGGAGTAAGTATTTTTAAAAAAAATTCAAAATCTCAAGATGTTGCTGGATTTCCAGTTGAAATTTTGAATGTTTTGGGAGCTGGAGATGCTTTTGCAGGAGGGTTTTTATATGGATTACTCAAGGGTTGGGACCTATATAAATCATGTCGAATGGGAAATGCAAGTGGTGCTCAAGTTGTAACGAAGAAGGGATGTGCAAATTTTATGCCTACATTAGAGGAATCCCTAAATTTTATTGAAAGTAAGGGAGGATTTTAATTAAGGATTAAATAAAAATATAAAGTTTATGAAAACAAAAAAACTAACTGTTGCTCAAGCAACGATTTCTTTTCTTAAGAATCAATACGTAAAAAGGGACGGAAAAGAAAATAAATTTTTTGCTGGATGTTTTGGCATTTTTGGTCATGGAAATGTTGTTGGTTTAGGAGAAGCTTTGAAACATAATCCAGATTTTATTTATTATCAAACAAGAAATGAGCAGGCAATGGTTCATACTGCTGCCGCATATGCAAAAATGAAAAATCGACTACAAACATTTGTGTGTACAAGTTCTATTGGACCAGGAGCTACTAATATGATTACAGCAGCAGCATCTGCATCAATAAATAGATTACCAGTTCTTTTGCTTCCAGGTGATTTTTTTTCTAAACGAACAGCATCTCCTTTACTACAACAAACTGAATATGGCTTTACTCAAGATATGTCAGTTAATGATTGTTTTAAGCCTATTTCAAAATACTGGGATAGAATCAATAGACCTGAGCAATTAATTTCTTCATTACTTGAAGCTATGCGAGTTCTAACTTCTCCTTCAGAGACTGGAGTAGTAACATTAGCTATGCCACATGATGTACAAGCTGAGTCATATGACTTTCCATTAGATTTTTTTGAAAAAAGAGTCTGGTATATTCCTAGATCCTCTCCAGATATTAGTTTAATTAATAAAGCTGTTAAAATTATTAAAAATTCAAAACAACCTTTGATTGTTTGTGGTGGTGGAGTTATTTATTCTGAAGCTGAACAAGAGCTTAAAAAACTTATCGAGCAATGTGGAATTCCAGTTGCAGAAACTTTTGCTGGAAAAGGTTCACTACACTATAAAAATCCTTTAAATCTTGGTGCAATGGGTGCAACAGGTACTAAAGGAGCTAGTAAAATATCAAAAAATGCTGATGTTGTGATTGGTATTGGAACAAGGTATGCTGATTTTACATCTGCATCAAAATCAGCATGGCAAAATCCTGATGTCAATTTTATTAATATTAATATAGCTGAATTGGATGCATTTAAACAAAGTGCTATACCTCTTCAAGGAGATGCCAAACAAACAATAGAGATTCTTACTAAGAGTTTAAAAGGATATAATACCGGTAAATCTTATGTCAAGAAAATTAAGCAATTAAATACTGAATGGGATAAAATAGTTGATAAAGTATACTCAGTTGATGATCATAAAAAGCCAGTACAATCTGAGTATTTGGGTGCATTAAATAACTTTATAGAAGATAGAGATGTGGTAGTTTGCGCAGCAGGAAGTGCTCCAGGAGACTTACATAAATTATGGAAAACAAAAAACTCTAAAGGATTTCATCTAGAGTATGGAAATTCATGTATGGGTTATGAAATACCTGGAGGATTAGGAGTTAAAATGGCAGATAATTCAAGAGAAGTCTATGTGATATGTGGAGATGCAAGTTATTTAATGCTTCCTACCGATATTATAACAACTATTCAGGAAGGTTATAAAATCACTATTATTTTAATCAATAATCAGGGATATGCTAGTATTGGTGGTCTTTCTGATTCAGTTGGCGGCGAAGGGTTTGGTACACATTTTAAATATAGAAATCCTGAAACTGGACAATTAGATGGAGATTTTTTACCAGTTGATTTAGCTAAAAATGCAGAAAGTTTAGGAGCTATCGTTTATAAGCCAAAAGGAATTAGTGAATATATTGACGCTTTATCTAAAGCTAAGAAAAATGAAAGAACAACTTTAATTTATGTAGAAACAATACGTGATAGAAAAATGGCTGATTATGGCTATTCGTGGTGGGATGTTCCTGTTCCTGAAATATCTGATTCAAATGAAGTTCAAAAGATTAGAAAACAATATGAAAAAGATAAAAAGCTTCAAAAAACATATATTAAACCTCATTGAAAATTCATTTTATTATAATAAATATTAGATAGTTCATTATGCAAACAATTATAACTTTTATTGGCTTTCTAGGTTTTGTTGCTATTTATTCTTTTTTAAAACTCAGAAAAGAAAAGTTAAGTTCTTCTGAGGGGTATTTTTTAGGAGGCAGGAGTTTAACTGGGATTGTTATTGCTGGATCAATGCTTTTAACAAATATTTCTACTGAGCACTTAATAGGAATGAATGGATCTTCATACAAAAATGGATTTATAATTATTGCATGGGAAGTTACATCTGCATTAGCTCTTGTAGCCGCAGCAATGTACTTTGTTCCAAGATATTTAAAAATGGGACTAACAACTATACCAGAATTTTTAGAAAAAAGATTTGATAAAACAACTAGAACATTAGTTGCTTTTTTTCTTATAATTTCTTTTGTAGTAACACTTTTGCCAATAGTTTTATATACAGGTGCTATTAACCTAGAAAGTATTTTTAATATATCTGACGTTTTGGAAGTTAGTAAAGCTCAAGGGCTTTGGATAACTGTAGTTTCAATAGGAGTAATTGGGTCAATATATGCAATAGTTGGAGGCTTAAAAGCTGTTGCAGTATCAGATACAATAAATGGTTATGGTTTGTTATTAGGAGGATTAGCAATTCCTGTTTTAGCATTAATTTCTATTGGAGATGGAAATATGGTTGATGGGTTGATTAAAGTTTATAAAAACAGCCCTGAAAAGTTTAATGTTGTTGGGGCACGTGATTCCATAATGCCTTTTGAAGTCCTTTTTACAGGACTAATAATTAATCAAATATATTTTTGGGCAATGAATCAAACAATCATCCAAAGAGCTTTGGGAGCTAAAAATCTTGTAGAAGCTCAAAAAGGTCTTTTATATGCTGGTGTTTTAAAAATTTTAGTTCCATTGATTATTATTTTACCTGGTGTAATTGGATATTATTATTTTGGAGATTCTCTTTATATGAATCAAGATATGATATACCCCGAGTTAATTAAAAAAGTTTTACCATTGAGTTTAGTAGGGATTTTTGCTGCAATAGTAATGGGTGCTGTTTTGAGCACATTTAATAGTGTTTTGAATAGTGCAGCAACAATTTTTACCATTGACATATATAAAGAATTTTTTACAAATGAATCTGATGGAAAACATCTAGTTAGAGTAGGAAAAATAACATCAACAGTTCTAGCAATTTTTTCAATTGCAGTAGCCCCATTTGTTGCAAATGCACCAGATGGACTTTATCAGCTTCTTCAACAATTAAATGGAATATTTTTTATTCCAATTGCATCAATTATGATTGCAGGATTTTTTATAAAAAAAATATCTGCTACAGGAGCTAAAGTTTCTTTGTTTGTTGGGCTTATATTCTATATTACTATGACATTCATAATTGAATCAAATATACATTTTGTACATATTTGGGGGATAGAATTTTTATTGAATATGACCACAATGTTATTAGTATCTAAATATTATCCATCAGTTGATAAGTTTAATTTTGCTGAGTTAAAGGTTAATGATCTAGTTCAATGGAAGTATACTAAACCGATGTCATTTGCTTTATGTGCAATTACAATTACAATTTATATACTATTAGGTAGTTTTTAAAAAAGATAAATGATAAAATTAGGAATAGCCCCAATTGGATGGACAAACGATGACATGCCTGAATTAGGAAGAAATATTACGTTTGAGCAATGTATTAGTGAAATGGCATTAGCTGGCTACTCAGGATGTGAAGTTGGAAATAAATACCCTGTTCATGATAGAGAATATTTAAAACATATGCTTGATTTAAGAGGTATAAGTATTTGTAACCAGTGGTTTAGTTATGAATTTGCAACAAAACCATTTGAAGAAATAAAAAATGATTTTATTGATCAAATCGATTTTTTAAATTTTTTTGGAGCTAAAGTTGTAGGAGGAGCAGAAATAGGGAATTCCATTCATAGCATTTATGATAAACCACTAAATGAAAGAAAATCAGCATCTGATAAAATCTGGAAAAACCTTATCAAAGGATTAAATGAATTAGGAAAAATATCATTAAATGAATACGGAATTAAACTTTCATATCATCATCATGCAGGAACTATGATTGAATCAATGGATGAAGTTGATAGATTACTTAATGAAACAGATGATAAATATGTTTATTTAAATTATGATTGTGGGCATTTTTATTTAGCTAATGAAGATCCTATCACCGCATTAGAAAAATATATTTCAAGAACTGCACATATTCATTTTAAAGATGTGAGAAATAGTATTTTTAAAAATCTTTATATCGAAAATCTAAGTTTTTTAAAGGCAGTTAAATTAGGAGTATTTACTGTGCCTGGAGATGGAAATCTGAAGATGAAAAAATTAGCAAAAGTAGTACATCAAAGTGATTATAAAGGTTGGATAGTTGTTGAAGCAGAGCAAGATCCTTCTATATCAAATCCTTTTGAATATGCTAAAAAAGGATATGAGTTTTTAACTAAAGATCTTAATTTTTAATAAGGTATTTCATGGAAAAATTAAAAATTGGAGTTGCTGGATTAGGAAGAATAGGAAAAATTCATCTTGAAAATCTTCTACAGATTAATAATGTTGAAGTTATAGCTGTTATGGATCCAAGTTTGGAGGCGCTAAAATATGCTAAACATAAAGGTATTAAAATTATTTTCGAAAAATTTGAAGATTTAATACAGACGAATGACCTTCAAGCAATTGTAATTTGTACCCCTACTAATACACATGCAGATTATGTTGAAATTGCCGCAAAAAATAATATTCACATATTCTGTGAAAAACCTCTTGATTTAAATATTAATAGAATAATTAAAGTTTTAGAAGTTGTAAAAAAGTCTAAAATTAAATTAATGATTGGCTTTAATAGAAGGTTTGATAATGAATTTCGTAAAGTCAAGAATAGTATTATTAAAGGAAAAATAGGAGATCCTTATCTTGTAAAAATAACCAGTAGAGATCCTACTCCCCCCTCATTAGAGTATATAAAAACTTCAGGTGGTATTTTTTTAGACATGACTATTCATGATTTTGATATGGCAAGATTCATTGTTGAAAAAGAAATTGATGAAGTTTATGCAAAAGGAGCCGCTTTATTCGATAAGTCTATTGAAGAGGTTGGTGATATTGACACTGCTGTTGTCATTCTTAAATATACAGATTCTTCTATTGCAGTAATTGATAATAGCAGAAATGCAGCTTATGGTTATGACCAACGTATAGAAGTTTTTGGTTCAAAAGGAATGATTCAAGGAAATAATATTTTAAATGATAATCATAACCTGTATACTAAAAAAGGGATTACTTCATCCTTGCCTCTTGATTTTTTTCTTCAACGTTATTTTGAAGCATATAAAATTGAAATTCATAACTTTATTGACACAGTTATAAACAATAAATCAGTTTCAGTTTCAGGAAAAGATGGTTTAAAATCTTTACAAATTGGAATGGCAGCAAAAATGTCACTTCAAGAAAATAGGCCTATAAAAATTAGTGAATTATATACCTTAGAATAAATTCATATCTTAAAAGAAATATTGATTAACTAAATAATAAGATCATTTATTTAGAAGAAAACTTAAAAATAGTTTCCGTCATGTATTTTTCACCAGGATTTAAGTTTACTGAAGGGAAACCCTTCTCATTAGGAGAGTTAGGATAATGCTGGGTTTCTAGGCAGAAACCAGATCTAAAATCATAAATTCCACCAATTTTTGATTTTAACGTTCCATCTAAAAAGTTTCCAGAGTAAAATTGAATTCCAGGTTGGTCAGAAAATACTTCAAGTAACCTCCCAGTCCCAGAATCATAAGCTGAGGCAACAAACCTGAGTCCCTGATCCTGATTATTTAATACCCAGCAGTGATCGTAACCATTCCCAATCATTAATTGTTTGTTTGAATTACTAATTTCTTCTCCTACATTTTTTGGTCTTCTAAAATCAAAAGGAGTATCTCCAACGTTTCTTATTTCACCAGTAGGTATTAATATGGAGTCTACAGGCAAAAATGAATCCGCATTAATTAAAATATCATGATCTAAGATGTTTTTATTAAAATCAGCAGAAAGGTTAAAATAAGAATGTTGAGTTAGATTAATAATAGTTGTCTTATCTGAAACGGCTTCATATTTTACACTCAACTCATCATTATTGTTTAAGGTGTAAATAACCTGAACCTCTAGGTTTCCAGGATAGCCTTCCTCCATATCATTACTTACATAACTTAATACAAGGGAAGCAGTCATGTCTTCAACAACTTCTTTAGAATCCCAGACAACTTTATCAAAACCTTTTAGGCCACCATGTAGATGATTTTTACCATTATTAACAGCTAGAGTATACTTTTCTCCATTTAGAGTAAATTTCCCTTTGGCTATACGATTACCATATCTTCCGATTATAGCTCCAAAATAAGGGCTTTCAGTCTCATATTCAGATAACTTATTAAAACCTAATACAATATCTTTATAATTACCCTCTCTATCTTTTGCTTTCCATGAGGTTATAATCCCACCATAATTAATGGCACTTATCTCCATACCATTCCTGTTTTTTAAAATATATTGGTCTATATCGACACCATCCAGAGTTCTCCCAAAAGCTTTTTTTTCAATAGTAACTAAAGGCATGATTTTATTTTTTTGCGTGTTTTCACATGAGATAATAATAAGAGAAAATATAAGAAAATAGACTTTTTTCATTTTTACAAAGTATAACAACTTTTAGTCATTCATCATATATTATTAGATCCCCCAATTTTTTAAGTTGTTATTTTTTGGAGCTGTTTTTTTGAGTCTATCTCTAATTTTAGGGATATACATAGTATTATATCTTAGTCTAGAAATATGATTTGGATTTTCTTGATCACCATTCCAACAGTGCTCTGCCATATCTCCATAGTCCACTTCTCCATTATAATATGGGTTAGTAGTTGATTCAAGAAACTCTTCAGTTAATACAACTGCATTGTTTAAATAGTAATTATCCATATCTCCACAATAAATATTTATTTTTCCTTCTAAGTCTTTTCCTATCTTATCCCAATCTCTTTTCATTATATAACTCAAATCATAATTTTCTTTCCAATATTCAGCAACTTCTTTATCAATTTTCCCAGTTTCTCTATCCCAAATTGGTTTTGGGTAACCATCTTCCCCAGATGGTGAGTATACTGCTTGCCAAATATCCCATTGATCTCCCGATCTCCCTTTGGATCCAAGTGCTGACTCACGTTGGTTTATTTGAATTAGATGATTTTTAATTATACCTTTTCCATCTCTCATTCCTGCCCTAAGCGTTTTTCTATTGCTTCCTTCATGATAATATGCGTTATCATCTTCATATAAATTTACTACTGTAAATGCCCTAAAATCAATTGGGTCTGGACATGCAGCAAAGCATCCGTTATATTCTTTAGGATATAAGACTTGAGCAGCTAGAGATTCCCATCCCCCAGTTGATCCCCCATATAAAAACCTTCCCCAAGCTTCTCCCACACCATTAAATAATTTTTCAACGTGTGGTATTAACTCATAAGTTATTGCATCTCCATATGGACCTATATTTGCTGAATTCACAGCATATGAATCATCATAGTATGGGTTTTGGTGTTGTATTTCTATAGCAAGGAATCTTGGAAAATCATTACTTGTCCAAGTATTGTAAAGATCATAAGCTTCTTTTTGCTGAATATATTTATAACCCGTTATCCCAAATCTTGAATTATAGATTGTGTCTTCCTCTGGAGCTGTTGGTGGTGTTGTTCTAAATCCGCGAAATGTATAAGGGAAATGTCCATGAAATATCATCAGAGGATATCTTGTCTTAGACTTTTTATCAAATCCATGTGGAACAAGAACATTTGCTTGTAAGTACATGTCCCTACCCCAAAATTTAGAAAGCATCTCACTTTTGATTTTAATATGTTTTATATATTCAGTGTCTTTAGCAGGTTCAATTGGAGGTATTTCATTATCAAGAGTAATGTTTATAGTTTGTGATTTTTTAATTTTTATTTTTTTTGGTGTACTGTAAAGATTTTTTGGACTAATGTTCCATTTCTGACCTTCTCCTTGATCCTTTGGTAATTTAACTGTGTAACCAGTTGATAAATTAAAGGTTTCATATTTGTGAAGTAGTGCTTGCACATAATATTCACCTTCCTCAATATCATTTATTGATTTAATTGGATAGCCAAAAGCTTCAGCATCAATTATTATTTTTTCATTAGCATTCCATGAGTCTACATCTATACCAAAGATCATTTGGGTATTGTGATTGTCATTTATTTGAAACCTAGGTTCAGCATTGTTGTTGTTACTAATCATGAGAAGAATTCTTCCATCAAATCCATTCTCTTGAAATTTATTTGAGTAATCTATTTCAAATTTTATTTTATTATCATCATTGCCTTTATAGTAATCTATAAAGAGAAATAATAGCCAAGTAACAATTATTCCTTTTATAAAAGCTATCCAAATACCTTGATACGAGGTAAGTCCAAATGATTTTAATGTTTTATCAACTAGATTTTTATGCCAATTCATTATTTATTTATTAGTTTTTCTAAAGATAAGAAATAATTTCTTGGAAGACCAGCGCAGCAATATCTTGGCAGACTACCTCCAAATCCTTTTTCATTTATAAATATAGCAAATGAATATTTTTACACGTAACCTAAAAGATTTATTGTAGGATTTATCACTTGTTTATAGTATTGATTCATTATTTTAAATTTATGTAA
>CEUZ01211482.1_pt1 | contig 11789 bp, 6 predicted proteins | sample 361511 | NCBI WGS metagenome assembly CEUZ01 (sample SAMEA2622822, study PRJEB7988) | marine metagenome | biome: marine biome (ENVO:00000447); feature: surface water layer (ENVO:00002042); material: "saline water (ENVO:00002010), including plankton (ENVO:xxxxxxxx)" | depth 5 m
CTTCGTCCTGTCAAATTTCTCCTTCGCCATCAGAATATCTCCTATTTCATGCTGCTGCAGTCGCGAAGGCGGACTTTTCGATCAAGCCTTCAGTAACTGATTTTGGTGCCTTTTTGTAATTATCAAATTCCATAGAGAAAACGGCTCTTCCTTGGGTCATCGAACGGAGAGAAGTAGCATAACCAAACATTTCAGAAAGAGGTGTAACAGCCTTAACTACAACCGCATCCTTCCTGTGGTCAGTTCCTTGAATCTCGCTGCGGCGGGAAGTGAGGTCTCCCATGACATCACCGAGATACTGCTCAGGAAGAACCACTTCAACTTTCATCACAGGCTCGAGCAAAACCGGTTTGGCTCGCTGACAGGCTTCTTTGATGGCCATGGAACCTGCGATCTTGAATGCCATTTCCGATGAATCGACCGCATGATAAGAACCGTCGATCAATTCCACCCGCACATCCTCCACGGGATAGCCGGCAAGAACTCCGTTTTGGAGCGCCTCCTCAATCCCCTGACTGACAGCGTTGAAGTATTCCTTTGGGACAACGCCGCCGACAATCTTGCTCTCAAAATGATATCCTTTCCCAACCTCGTTCGGCTCAGCTTTAATCTTCACATGGCCGTACTGGCCGCGGCCACCTGACTGGCGAATAAATTTCCCTTCAGCCTGTGACTCGCCTGTGATGGTTTCACGATAAGCGACTTGAGGACGACCGACACTGGCATTCACATTAAACTCTCTCTTCAATCGATCAACAAGAATCTCCAAATGAAGTTCACCCATGCCAGAAATAACCGTCTGTCCCGTGTCCTCATCGCTACTCACCTGGAAAGTGGGGTCTTCATCAGACAGTTTAGCCAGAGACTCCGAAAGGTTTTCCTGCTCAGCCTTACTCGATGCCTCAATGGCGACAGATATGACCGGCTTCTGAAACTCCATCTCCTCAAGAACGATTGCAGCAGCAGGGTCGCAGAGAGTGTGGCCGGTTCGGGTCTGCTTGAGACCGACAGCAGCAGCAATCTCTCCGGCGGACACTTTCTTTCGCTCTTCACGCTTGTCCGCATGCATGAGAAGAAGACGGCCAATCCGTTCTTTTCTACCAGTGGCTGTATTCAGTACCGTTGAACCGGCTTCCAATTCGCCGGAATAGACCCTGAAGAACGTCAGCCTTCCCACATATGGATCAGTCATAATCTTGAAAGCTAAGGCGCTAAAAGGATCTTCATTTGATGGTGAGCGACTAAGAAAAACATCCGAGTCCTGCGGTACATGTCCAATGACCTCAGGAATATCCATAGGTGACGGCAACATGTCGACGACTGAGTCAAGTACCCGCTGAATCCCTTTATTCTTGAATGCCGATCCGCAGATTACAGGAATAAAAGCATTATCAAGGCAACCCTTCCGTAAGGCTTTCATGATTTCCTCATGTGTAATTTCTTCTTCGGCAAGATATTTTTCGAGAAGATCTTCATCGTAAGCGGCGCATTCTTCCACAAGGTGATGGCGGGCCTCTTCAGCCACCGATTTCATATCATTTGGAATCTGGATAAAATCGTAGTGCGCACCAAAAGTAGTTTCATTGTAAATAATCGCCTTCATATCTATAAGATCAATGAGCCCGTTGAAAAGCTCCCCTGAACCAATAGGAATGGCAAGCGGTAGAGGATTGGCACCCAGTCTTTTCTTCATCATATCGATCACATTATCAAAGTCAGCTCCCATCCTATCCATCTTGTTTACAAAGGCAATACGAGGGACCTTATACTTGTTTGCTTGACGCCAGACGGTTTCACTCTGTGGTTCAACGCCTCCCACAGCGCAAAAAACAACAACAGCTCCATCGAGCACACGGAGAGATCGTTCAACCTCGGCCGTAAAATCAATGTGTCCCGGCGTGTCAATTATATTGATTCGGTGATCATTCCAGAAAGTAGTTGTCGCTGCCGAAGTGATGGTAATCCCTCGCTCTTTCTCCTGTTGCATCCAGTCCATGGTAGCCGCGCCTTCATGAACTTCGCCCATGCGGTGGAGGCGTCCAGTGTAGTAAAGAATACGCTCAGTGGTAGTTGTCTTACCCGCATCAATATGAGCAAGAATACCAATATTTCTGACTCTGTCTAAAGAAATATCTTTCATCATCGATAGTGTGCAAATGCTTTATTTGCTTCAGCCATACGGTGAGTATCTTCTTTCTTCTTAACGGCACCACCTTCAAGATTGGCAGCATCAATCAATTCACTGGCCAGCCGATCGGCCATGCTCTTTCCTCTCCGCCCTTTCGCATTGGCAATAAGCCAGCGAGTAGCAAGAGCAAAACTCCGGTGGGGCGGTACTTGAATTGGAACCTGATAAGTGGCGCCACCAATCCTGCGGCTTTTAACTTCAATGAGGGGCTTAACATTATCAATCGCCTTCTTGAACATCTCGAGTGAATCCCCTTTTGTTTTAAAAGAAATAATATCCAGAGCTCCATAGAAAATCTGCTCCGCGACTCCTTTTTTTCCCTTCTCCATTAAGTTGTTGATAAACTTTTGAACCATAACTTCGCCGAATATAGGATCGGGCAATATTTCTCGTTTTTCCGGCCGACGTCTTCTCATTACGACCTAGGCCTCTTCGTACCGTAACGTGAACGGCTTGTAGTCCGATCATCAACACCGGCAGTATCCATGGTGCCACGAACTATGTGGTACCGAACACCAGGGAGGTCCTTTACACGTCCTCCCTCAATCAGCACGAGTGAGTGTTCCTGAAGGTTGTGCCCTTCACCGGGAATATAGGCGATCACCTCGATGCCATTTGTCAACCGAACCTTTGCCACTTTTCTGAGTGCAGAGTTCGGCTTTTTCGGTGTTGTTGTGTAAACACGAGTGCAGACTCCCCGCTTCTGAGGATTCCCTTGAAGTGCGGGCGTACTGGTAGTATTTGTGACTCGCTTTCTTCCTTTTCGAACTAACTGATTAATTGTAGGCACTCTTAGGACTCCTAAGTCTTAACCTCTTCGACGACTTTTTCGTCATCTTTGGCAGATTCCATAATTTCTTCTTCAACGCCAACCTTTCTTACAAGAGGGTCCATCGCATTCTTGAACCCTGTCCCTGCCGGGATTAAACGGCCAAGAATGACATTTTCTTTCAGCCCCAATAGACGATCAGTCTTGCCTTCTGTAGAGGCGTCTGTGAGAACCCTCGTAGTCTCCTGGAACGATGCCGCTGAAATAAAGCTCTCAGTATTGAGAGAAGCACGGGTAATGCCCAAGAGCAACGGCCGCGAAGTAGCCGGATTGGCCCTGCGCGTTTTGATGGTATCTTTATCCTTTTCCTTCAGCTGCTTATTGACCTCGAGCTGCTCCGACTTGGTAATGAGATCGCCTTCAAGATAGGATGAATCACCTGGATCTGTAATTACACCTGACTTGAGTATCCTTTCATTTTCATGATTCAGTTCGGCTTGATTAACCCGATCAGCAGCAAGAAAAATGGTGTCGCCCGCATCATCTAATTCCACTTTCTGCATCATCTGTCGAACTATGACCTCAATGTGCTTATCGTTAATTCGAACACCCTGAAGCCGGTAGACTTCCTGAATCTCATTCACAAGGTATTCCTGAACTCTGTCAGGGCCGAGAATGTTGAGAATATCTTCAGGAGAGATCGCACCTTCACAAAGCCTGTCACCGGCGCTTACTCTATCGTTCTCATGAACGATAACATGACGGCCGTAAGGCATCTTGTACTTTTTGGAAACGTCGTGTGCACCTTCAACGATGATTTCACGAATCCCTCGCTTCAGTCCCCCAAATTTGACTACACCGTCAATCTCAGTTACCACCGCAGGCTCGGACGGCTTTCGCGCTTCAAACAGCTCGGCTACTCGCGGTAAACCGCCGGTTATATCCCGGGTTTTACCGATATCTTTGGCAATTTTCACCAACACCTCACCGGCTTTAACTTTCTGACCGTTTTTGACCATAAGCACAGCCTTTATAGGAAGAATCGTTCCTCCAGCAACAGTGTTGCCGTCTTTGTCAAGAATATCAAGATGAGGAGCCAGACGTCGATTTTTCGCCTCGATGGTAACAAGCTGTTTTTTGCCGCCTTCAACTGCTTCCTCGTGATATGTTTCACCTTCCACCATATCGACAAAATTGACAATCCCCGAATGACGCGCCAAGATGACATCGGTGTAAGGATCCCAGGTAAACAGGACCTTTCCTGTTTTGATTTTCTTCCCGTTCTCCACCTCAAGGGCACAGCCATAAGGACATTTATAGACTGAAATACCACCCTTGTCATCCATCACTTTAATGGACGAATTACGGACAAGAACTCTTCGAATCGGCTTTCCTAATCCTTCCTCCGCATCAACCACTTTTGCATATTCGAGGTTATCGGAAAATTCAACCTTTCCATCACGTCTTGATTTCATCTCTGACTCTTCAATAATTCGGGAAGCGGTTCCACCGATGTGGAATGTTCTAAGTGTAAGCTGGGTGCCCGGCTCGCCGATGCTCTGAGCCGCTACAATCCCTACGGAAGAACCCATAGCAGCCAGTTTGTTGGTATTCAGGTCTGTGCCATAACATTTCTTACAGACGCCGCGAAGCGATTCACAGGTAAGAACCGACCTGATGAAAACACGGTCCACATCATAGTCTTTAAATCCGTCAGCCACGGCGTTGTCGACAAGCGTCCCCGATTTGAGAACAATCTCACCATCAACATAAACGTCTTCCTGAACAATTCGGCCGCGGATTCGCTCATTAATTGGTTCGATGACTTCCTCACCTTCTTTGAGATCATTGACCCAAACACCGTTGATTGTACCGCAGTCTTCTTCCATGATAACAACGTCCTGGGCCACGTCCACGAGCCGCCGTGTCAGATAGCCGGCGTCTGCAGTTTTCAACGCAGTATCAGCAAGGCCCTTACGTGCGCCATGTGTCGAGATAAAGTACTCTAAAACCGAAAGCCCTTCCCTAAAATTTGAAGTAATAGGGTTTTCGATAATTTCACCTTTGCTTCCGGTCATTGATTTTTTAGGCTTAGCCATTAACCCACGCATGCCAGCAAGCTGTTTAATCTGGTCTCGACTACCTCTTGCACCAGAATCGGCCATGATAAATACAGGATTGAATCCCTGCTTGTCTTCCCCTAAGTGCCTCATCAAGCTGTCAGAAGTTTCGTTCGTAGCGTGAGTCCAGACGTCGATCACCTTGTTGTAGCGCTCACCCTCTGTCAAAATCTGGCGGGAGAACTTGCTCTGGATTGAGTTCACTGTATTATCTGCTTTTGAAATAATCGACTCTTTCTCTTCGGGAATAAGCACATCGTCAATGGCAATAGATACACCGCTCTGCGTAGCAAACTTGAAACCGAGATTTTTCAGATCATCAAGGAACTCGACAGTACGATGACTGCTCACTGTGAGATAACAGTCATATATAATCTGTTCAATCTTCTTTTTAGTCAAAAGCTCATCGATATAGTTCAATTCATCGGGTACAACAGAGTTGAAAATAGCGCGGCCCACAGTGGTCTTTTCCTGCCATTTTCCCTGGTGCCGAACATCAATAATTGCGTGAAGACCAACAGTATTATTTTCGTAAGCCATCAAAACTTCATTCAGGCTGGAGAATCTTCTTCCTTCACCGAGGTCTCCATCCTTATGCTTCGTCAGGTAATAAGAGCCTAGGACCATATCCTGGGATGGGATCGCCAGCGGATAACCATGAGCCGGATGAAGAATATTATGACTTGCCAACATCAGCATACGTGCTTCCATTTGGGATTCTACAGAAAGCGGTACATGGACTGCCATTTGATCGCCGTCAAAGTCAGCATTGAAAGCGGAGCAAACCAACGGATGAATCTGGATGGCCTTTCCATCAACAAGAACGGGCTGAAAAGCCTGAATACCCAAGCGGTGTAGGGTCGGCGCCCTATTGAGAAGAACAGGATGATCACGAACCACATATTCCAGCACTTCGTAAACGTCTGGCGCTTTTTCTTGCACCATGAGCTTAGCACTTCGGGGCGTATTTGCAAATCCCCGCGCAATTAGTTCATGAATGATATGAGGCATGAAAAGCTCTGTTGCCATGTCCTTTGGTAAGCCGCACTCGTGGAGTTTCAACTCAGGACCGACGACAATAACTGACCGACCAGAGTAATCCACCCGCTTTCCGAGGAGGTTCTGCCGAAACCGGCCTTGTTTGCCACGCAACATGTCGCTTAAACTTTTCAGTGGTCGCCGAGTCCCACTACTTACTGCTGTTCCGCGGCGGGAATTATCGAACAGCGTGTCCACCGCCTCCTGAAGCATCCTTTTCTCATTGCGTAGAATGACATCCGGCGCTTTGATATCCATCAGTTGCTTAAGACGGTTGTTTCGAATAATAACGCGTCTGTATAGATCGTTCAGATCGCTGGCAGCAAAACGACCCCCTTCAAGGGGCACAAGAGGTCTTAGTTCCGGAGGTATAACCGGAAGTACTGTAATCACCATCCATTCCGGTTTGTTGAGTCGAGCTTTAAGCGGCGAGGGATAGAACGCCTTCACCACCTTCAGGCGCTTCAGAGCATCGGCTTTTCGCTGTTTGGAGCGCGAAGTTTTGATTGTCTCCTCCAGCTCCTTCATGGTACCAGAAATATCCAGCGCTTTCAGCGCATCTCGCACAGCGATACCGCCCATTGCTGCATAGAAATAATTTTCTTCATCTTGGTCTTCCTCAGAGACGGCGAACTTCCCGTAATGCTTGTCCAACTCACGAAACTCGGTTTCATCTAGAAGTTCCATCTTTTTTTTGTCTGAAGCACCAGGATTGATAACGATATAGGACTCATAATAGATCACTTTTTCCAAGTCCCTGGTCGAGATGCCCATGAGATGGTTCAACTTGCCGGGGACAGACCTGAGGAACCAGATGTGTACCACTGGCACGGCAAGCGTAATGTGACCCATTCGCTCACGGCGGACTTTCTTCCTAGTTACCTCTACACCACATCTGTCGCAGATGATTCCACGGTATCGAATTCCTTTATACTTGCCGCAATGGCACTCGTAGTCCTTTACAGGACCGAAGATTTTTTCGCAGAAAAGACCTTCCTTCTCCGGTTTGTAGGAACGATAATTGATCGTCTCAGGCTTTAGAATCTCGCCATAGGATCGTCTTAAAATGTCTTCTGGGGACATGAGACCGATGGACACCGATTTGAAATCGCTTAAAACGTCTTTCTTTGGTGGTTTAATGTAGACCAATTCGTTCCCCTTCCACTAATTATGAAGTTGAATATCCACGCCTAATCCCTGCAGTTCTTTCACGAGTACGTTGAAAGACTCCGGCAGAGAAAAGTCTGGAATGTTTTCACCTTTGACGATGGCATTATAGACCTTCGATCGGCCGTCCACATCATCGGATTTGCCTGTCAATATCTCTCGAAGCGTATAGCTAGCCCCGTATGCTTCCAGCGCCCACACTTCCATTTCTCCAAACCGTTGGCCACCTTCCTGCGCTTTTCCGCCTAGCGGCTGCTGCGTGATCAGCGAATAGGGACCAGTGGCACGGGCGTGCATCTTGTCATCCACCATGTGTGCCAGTTTCATCATATAGATACACCCAACGGTTACAGGATAGTCAAACTTTTCGCCTGTCCGGCCATCCCATAAATCAACTTTGCCTATCAGCGGCAGTTCGGCTTCCTTAAGCTCTGCTTCCACTTGCTCCGGGGATGCACCATCAAAAGGTGACGTCTCGTAACGCTTCTCGAGCTTCTGTCCGGCCCAACCTAGCATGGTCTCGTAGAGCTGGCCGAGGTTCATTCTCGATGGAACACCGAGAGGATTCAGCACAACGTCTACAGGAGTCCCATCCTCAAGAAAAGGCATATCCTCCTCTGGAACAATCACTGACACCACACCCTTGTTGCCGTGGCGTCCCGCCATTTTGTCTCCAACTTGAAGTTTCCGCTTATTGGCTAGATAAACCTTCGCTAGCTTTGAAACACCCGGCTGAAGCTCATCGCCAACCTGCAATTTGTAGATCTTACGTTCTAGCCGCTCTTCAGCCTCTCTCCATTCACGGTTGAATGAATTCCAAACCTGCTGAATTTGGATCCACATTCTTTTATCTGTTACCCAAGGATGCTCTCTGGAAATCCTTTCAGGATCAAGTGCCGCAAGGCGCTTCGCCGTAAGCTTGGTAGAAGCCTTTATGAGGGTCTTCCCTGTAGCAATATCGCGAAGTCCGTTACTTGTCTGGTCAAGCATCAGCTGATTCAGCATCTCATCTCTTGACTTCTTCAGTTTCTTCTTTGCACGGCGTGTCTCTTCCTGAAACTTTTCAATCTGCTTTTTCTCAACGGCACGGGATTGTTTCGTCTTTCGTTCAAAGAGCTTAGTCTTGATAACAACGCCATTCGTTCCTGGAGAAGCTTTCTTTGAAGCATTCTTGACATCACCAGCCTTCTCGCCGAAGATAGCTCTAAGCAGTTTTTCTTCAGGCGTTGGATCCGTTTCGCCCTTTGGGGTAACTTTACCAATAAGGATATTTCCGGAGGCTACTCGTGCACCTTGTCGCACGATGCCGTTTTCATCCAAATCTTTGGTGGCTTCTTCGCCCACATTGGGAATCTCCCTTGTAAGCTCTTCCTCGCCGCGTTTCGTATCTCGAACTTCAAGTTCAACTTCAGAAATGTGAACTGAAGTGAAATCGTCATTTTTTACGAGCCGCTCACTGACAACTATCGCATCTTCAAAATTGTATCCGCGCCACGGCATGAATGCCACCACAATGTTACGCCCAAGAGCCAGTTCACCCTTCTGGGTGGAAGGACCATCGGCAAGCAAATCACCTTTCTTGATCTTCTGGCCTGCTGCTACAACTGGCCTCTGATTCATACAGGTGTCCTGGTTCGTTCGGGAATACTTTACAAAAGAGAGCTTCAGCAGATTCTGTTCTGCTGAGACAGCCAAGTCCTCGGGAATATCAGTGGTGCGGATGACAACTCCAGTGGCATCCACCGACTTAACTACACCAGAAACCGGCGAGTAGAGCGAAGTCCGAGAATCTCTGGCCACTTTCTCTTCCATACCCGTTCCGACAATTGGCGCTTGAGGTTTTATCAGCGGTACCGACTGGCGCTGCATATTTGAACCCATAAGTGCTCTATTCGCATCATCATGCTCAAGGAAAGGGATCAATGTTGCTGCCACACTCAAAATCTGGTGAGGCGCCACATCCATATACTGTACATCTTTCGCTCCAACCACTGGAAAATCACCCCGAATCCGAACGCGGACGCGGTCAGCTTGTATCTCACCCTTCGAGCCGAGATCGTACAAAGACTGTGCAATTCTGGACCTGTCTTCATCCTCAGCCGAAAGGTACTGAATCTTTTTACCAACCGCAGCGGAGCCGTTCTTTCGGTTAACAACCCTGTATGGCGCTTCGATAAAGCCGAGTTCATTAACCTTTGCATAAGTGGCTAAAGATGAAATCAGACCGATGTTCGGCCCTTCTGGTGTCTCGATGGGGCAGAGCCTCCCGTAGTGAGTGTAATGAACGTCACGGACTTCAAAACCGGCACGCTCCCTTGTCAATCCACCTGGGCCAAGAGCAGAGACTCGCCGTTTATGAGTTACCTCTGCTAAAGGATTGGTCTGATCCATAAATTGACTCAACTGGCTTGTCCCAAAAAATGTATTTATAACTGTCGTACAGATACGAGAATTGATCAAATCCTGAGGAGTAAGACTTTCGGCCTCCCTAAGATTCATCCTCTCCCTGACGGTTCTTGCCATTCTGCTGAAAGCGATGGAAAACTGGTTTGTCAACTGCTCACCGACAGTTTTCATTCGGCGGTTGCCGAGATGGTCAATATCGTCCGGCCCTCTCTCCCCTTTCCGCATCTCAACGAGATACTGAATCACACGGATGAAATCTTCCGTAGTAAGAACGGTGTGCTCAATCTCCACCTCCAGATTGAACTGTTTGTTCAGTCTGTACCGGCCGACCTTGCCAAGATCATAGCGTTTGGGACTAAAAAACATTCTTTCTATAAACTTCTGCGCTGTTTCAAGATTCGGTGGCTCGCCCGAACGGAGGTGCTTATACATAAGCGCCAGTGCCTCATCCGTATTGTGGCTAGGATCCTTTTGCATTGTATTGAGCAAAAGTTCAACGGCAAGGTTATCGAGGGGTGAAACACACTCCAACTCTTTAACTTTCGCAGCAATAAGGTCGGCTACAAGGTCAGCTGTCAGCTCGGAACGACTCTCAGCAAGGATTTCACCGGTATTTGTATCAATGATATCATCAACGAGAACTTTCCCGACAACTTTTTTGGACGACTTCGAATCGAGTTTGAATTTCTGGGCGAAATCGAAAATCCTAAAGATGTCCGCATCGCTAGAAAAACCGAGAGTCCTGAGAAGAGTCGTCACAGGAAACTTCCTGCGCCGGTCTATAATAACGTAAATGCAGTCCTGAATATCTGTTGTGAAATCGATCCATGATCCTCTGAACGGAATTACACGCGCCTGATAAAGCCTCGTGCCGTTAGGATGCGTGTATTCATCAAAAAAGACACCGGGAGAACGCTGAAGCTGACTAACAATAACTCTTTCCGCACCGTTAATGATAAAGGTGCCCCGGCTTGTCATGAAAGGGATGTTTCCAAAATAGACTTCCTGCTCGATGGAATGGGCGTACTTTGATCTGTCAAACTCGTCAGTGATGTGCAGAATTAACCTCACCTTAAGCGGAACAGCATATGTGACGCCTCTCTCCATGCATTCCTCAGGGCTGTACTTAGAGGCGCCAAAGTAATAGCTCTTGTATTCGAGGATATAGTTTTTATGTGTATCCTCAATGGGAAGGATGTTATGCAATACTTCATGCAGTCCATGCATATCGCGGCTTTCTTCCGGGGAATCGAGTTGCAAGAAATTACTAAAGGAATCTATCTGCACTCCCAGCAGATCTGGCATGGGAACAGCGGAAGAAATCTTCGAAAAGGACTGACGGTTTTTGGTCTGGTTTTCAGCCAAGACTACATTCTCCTTACTGATTGGTTAGGATGTTAATCTCGTGTTCGGCAAGACAGCGCAGCTTACTTCAGCTCAACAGTAGCACCAGCTTCTTCAAGCTGTGTCTTCATTTCCTCAGCTTCTGCTTTGGCGACGCCTTCCTTGACTGGCTTTGGTGCACTTTCAACAAGATCTTTTGCCTCTTTGAGACCAAGTTCCGTGATAGTACGAACCACCTTAATCACCTGGATTTTCTTGTCGCCAGCTGAAGCAAGAACGACGCTAAAACTGTCTTTCTCCTCTTCGGCAGCAGCTTCTCCATCAGCGGCGGGAGCTGCAATAGCCGCTACAGGAGCTGCAGCAGTAACACCAAACTTGTCTTCGATTTCACCGATGAGCTCTGAAATCTCGAGCATATTGGCTTTCTCAAGATAGTCGAGTACATCAGCACGTGAAACTTCAGCCATGGTTCATTTCCTCTCTTTTTATCTACTCTGGTTTTGAGTCTTTAAGATTATTCAACACATTCATAAAACTTGACACTGCCCCATTTAGAGTCGATGCCAGTTTTGTCATAGGCGATGACAGCCCACCAACAAGTTTTGTAAAAAGCAATTCACGGGAAGGAAGGTTCGCCACCGTGATAAACTCGTCCTTACCCATCAATTTCCCGTCAAAAATAAACGCCTTCAATTCAGGGAGATCATGATCTTTCTTGAAATCTTTAATAATACGGGCTGGTGTCGTGGGGTCATCA
>CEUZ01233765.1_pt1 | contig 11789 bp, 11 predicted proteins | sample 361511 | NCBI WGS metagenome assembly CEUZ01 (sample SAMEA2622822, study PRJEB7988) | marine metagenome | biome: marine biome (ENVO:00000447); feature: surface water layer (ENVO:00002042); material: "saline water (ENVO:00002010), including plankton (ENVO:xxxxxxxx)" | depth 5 m
CATTATATTTATAATTAATTCTTCCGGTATATTTTTAAATAAACTATCAATATATATTTTTTCTTCTAATTTTGAACCAACTGCCATAAATGAAAACTTATAATTCGGATATTTTTTTATAATTTCAATTAATAATTTATTGTAATTTTCTATTGGCCAAATTTTAGGCTTCCAATTTCCACCAGGTGAAATTGCAATAACTTTCCTATCGCCAACAATGGATTGTGCCATTAAATTTTCCTCATCACTAATCCAAATTTTTGGTAGTAAAATTTTTCCAGTTTGCATAAAATTTGATAATTTTTCAACTTGAGATATTGGATCATCTTTTCTAATAAATATTTTTCTTTTTGAAGCATAGATAAAGTAACTTAAAAAAGAAGATCTTAAGTCTATTACTTGGTACCATTTATATCGTAATATCTTTATCCATAATATGAGCCAGTGAAGGTTGAACTTTTTCTTTTTTACTACAATAATTTTTTCAATATTTGGAAAATTTTCAAAAAGTTGTTTTGATGTAGGCCCAGTTATTAATGTGATTCTTGCCTTTTTGTTACTTTCAATAATATGTGATAATATCCCAGATGATAATATTGCGTCACCAATTAAATTAGAAGAAATGAATAATATTTTCACTATTAAACCATTAACAAAATATTGTTGAGATTATAAATGATGAATACAAACAAGTATATAATTTTAAAAAATAGTAAGTTCATTAAGATATCAGGACCTGATAGTGACGTTTTTTTGCAAGGAATGATAACTAATGACATAAACAAATGTTCTAATACTCAGGCAATATATTCTGCTTTTTTAACTCCTCAAGGTAAGTTTATTGCAGATTTTTTTATTTTAAAATTAGATGATGGTTACCTTTTTGAAATTAATTCGGATCAATTAAAAAACCTAGTAGATAAATTGAACATTTATAAATTAAGAGCAAAATTAAACATTGAAGAAAATAATGATTATGTGTCATTAACAATAGATATGTCAAATAGTTTATTTAATAATTTAAAAGAAATTGGTCAATTAGAAAAAATAAATAATGGATATGCTTTTATAGACCCAAGAAATAAGAAATTAGGTTTAAAAATAATATTAAAAAGAGATGAATTAAGAAATTTTTGTTTAAAATATAATTTAGAAACAGATACTTTAAAAAATTATGATTACAAAAGAATAAAGTTGAATATTCCTGACTCCTCACTTGATCTAGAATACAATAAATCTTTATTACTTGAAAATAATTTTGATAATATGAACGCAATTGATTGGGATAAAGGATGTTATGTTGGACAAGAAATTACTGCAAGAATGAAATATCGTTCTTTACTAAAAAAATCTTTGACAAAAATAATTATAATTAAAGGAAATGTTAAATCAGGTGATGAGATATTTTTCAATAATAAAAAAATTGGAAATATTTCTTCAATTAATAATGATATTGGACTAGCAATGATGAGAATCGAAGATTCAAAAAATGCATATGATAATAAGATTGAATTAAATACTAAAAATGGAAAAATTTTGGTTAATTTTTAGAAAATTGACTTTTAAAATATATAACCATTATTAGGCATAAGATAAAAAGGAAAATCATAGGGGTAAAAACAAATTTAATTCCTAAATAGTTTGCTATAAAACCCATAAATAATGGGGCAACCATAAATACGCCATATGCAGCAATTGAAATTATTGAGATACCAACAGCACTATCTATCCCTTTAACTTTACCAGCAAGACTATATGCAAGAGGAACTATGCTCGATATCCCAAAACCCAAGATGCTAAATCCAATTATTGATGACAAAATTGAGTTAAAATTAAATATGATTACAAGGCCAATAATTGATAATGAAATAAGAAAAATCAAAAATACAAAAACACCTAATTTATCTCTAATTAAATCTCCTTTTAATCTTCCAATAACCATAAAAAGATTGAAAAAAATTGTTGCAATACCTATTTGAAATCCATTTACTCCAATAGCATCTCGCATATACAATGCGCCCCAAGCATCAACCCCGCCTTCGCACAAAGAGTCAACAATTGTTAAAATAACAAGTATAATAATTAATAATGGCCAAAAGAAAAAAATATTACTTTTACCTTTAGAATCATCTAATATATCTTCTTTAAGAGAACTTACAAAAAAAATATTTAGTGGTAGTAATATTGCAACATAAATTAATACATTGGCAATAAATGATAATTCTAACTCTAATATTATACTAGTTAGAAAGGATCCAAGAAGAATTCCTAAACTAAAAAATGCATGAAATCCAGACATCATAGATTTATTTTCTCTTTTTTCAATATTTGAAGCCTGCAAATTCATTGCAACTTCATGAATTCCATAATACCAACCAAATATAAAAGCTAAGATAATAAATACATTTAAACTACTAATATAAGGTACAATTATCCATAAAATGCCTTGAACTATTCCAGCAAAAAGAAGCACTTTTTTTGAAGTAAATTTTTTAATAATATAATTTGAAAAAATCATTATCAATATTGACCCCAAAGCAAATGAAGTAAAAATAAATCCTACACCAATATAATCAGTTAATAATTGGTCTTTTATTGTTGGAATTCTGATAGTCCAAAGTCCAATGTAAAATGCAATAATAAAGAAAAGCGCGCGGCAAGATGCAATGTCAGTAGTTTTATAAAACATAAAATTTAAATAATTAAAAGATATAAAATTTAAAAATTCTTATCACCAATTAGAAATTAATCAAAATATTTTTGATAATATCTCTTTAATTCATCGGGATTTAATCTTTTCTGTTGCATAGTATCCCTGTCTCTTATGGTAACACTTTTGTTATCTAAAGTTTCAAAATCTACTGTTATACACAATGGTGTTCCTATTTCATCGTGTCTTCGATAATTTTTACCTATATTGCCTGAATTTTCTAATATAACTCTTCCAAGTCCAATTTTTTGCAAATCACTTTTTACAGTCTTGGCCTCATCAACTAATTTTTCATTATTTCTTTTTAAAGGAATAACAGCAGCCTTTATAGGTGAAAGATGTGGTTTTAATGCAAGGACTATTCTTGAATTCTTTTCATCTAATGTATAGGCATCATTTAATAAAGCTAAAACACCTCTATCTACGCCGGCTGAAGGTTCTATAACATATGGAATGAACCAACTTTTATCTTCTATATTTTGAATTGATAATTTTGATGTAGATTTTTTATTATTCATAACATTCGCTGAAATTTTATAATCGGACTGATTTTTTGTATGAGAACCTAAATCAAAATCGGTTCTATTTGCAATTCCTTCTAATTCCTCTTTTCCATGAGGAAAATTATACATAATATCTACAGTTGATTTTGAATAATGCGAAAGTTCATCTTTAGAAACTTTAACCAGTTCTAATCTTTTTTTATCTATACCTTGATTTATCCACCAATTATATCTTTTATCAACCCAATACTTATGCCATTTATCATCTGATCCTGGCTTAACGAAAAATTCTAATTCCATTTGTTCAAATTCCCTTACTCTAAAAATAAAATTTCTTGGAGTTATTTCATTTCTAAAAGCTTTTCCAATTTGGGCTATTCCAAATGGAAGAACTCTGTTGGTAGAGTCTAAAACATTTTTAAAATTAATAAATATTTGTTGTGCTGTTTCTGGTCTTAAATATGCAAAGTTATTATTATCATCTATTGGTCCTATAGAAGTTTTAAACATTAAATTAAATGGTCTTGCTTCAGTAATATCTTTTGAATTACAGTTAGGACAACTTTTATTATCTAGTTGATCTGATGTCCATCTTGATTTACATGATCTACAATCAACAAGAGGATCGGTGAAAGTATCTTCATGACCTGAATGTTTAAGCACACTGGGTGCAGTTAATATAGAAGCATCTATCCCTTCTATATCATCTCTTTCATAAACCATTGATTTCCACCATGATGATTTTAAATTATTCTTTAACTCCACTCCCATTGGCCCATAATCATATAATCCTTTAATACCTCCATAAATGTCATTAGATTGGAAAATAAAGCCTCTTCTTTTACAAAGAGCAACTAGTTCTTCCATTGTTTTAGATGTCATTAAGACACCATTTAAAGTTTATTTCAAAAGATTGAAAAAAAATCACTATTTATTCCTTTGGCTTATATTCATTAGTTTTTGGGTCTTTTTTTAAATCTATTATTTCTTCTTTGCTATTACTCTGGTCATTGTGTCTTTTAATTTTTTTTGAAAATAATTTAAAAGATATTAAAATAAAAATAATAACTATTAGTAATATTATAAATTTCATTATAGACCAAATCTTGACCAATAAAATTTTTCTTCTAATGAATCAATTAGATCTGACATTTCAAATAGTTTATTTTTCATTGAAGATGAAACCTTTCTTTGAAGAAAAGATTTTTTTTGTTCAATAATTTTAATTCTTGTTTTTTCTCCAAATTTCTTTTTAATTATCTGCTCGATATGTCCAACTCCATCAACAAGTCCAAGTTTAACAGCTTTTTCTCCTACCCAAAAAAGTCCATTAAAAATATCACTATCTTTTGATGAAATTTTTTTGCCTCTACTTTTTTTTACATGTTTAATAAAATTCTTATGAATAATTTCTTGAATTTCTTTTATAACTTTAACATCTTTCTGATTGATTTCTTTAAATGGATCCAAAAAACTTTTACTTTTTCCTGAAGTAAAAACACGTCTTTCTATACCTAGTTTTCTTATCATTTGAACAAATCCGAATCCTGGGGATATAACTCCAATTGATCCAACTATTGAGTTTTCATCTATATAAATTTCATCGGCAGCACAGGCAAGCCAATAACCTCCAGAAGCTGCGACATCTTCTACAAAGGCGATGACCTTTTTCCTTTTTTTATTTGCTAGTGTTCTAATCTTTGAAGCAATATATGAAGATTGTGTGGGGGATCCTCCTGGAGAATTAATTGATAACGCTACAGCTGGTGTTTTTTTGTATGAAAAAGCTTTTTCAATAATCTTGTTTAAATTGTTAATATTTAAACCACTTCTAAGCATACCTGTGTGCCCTATTACTCCAGTTAATCTAATTGTTGGAATCTCAAGATAACTTTTAAACATTTACTTATGTAATACCAAAGCTTACGCTAAGGTTAAAGAACTTCCTTCTCTAAGAACTCTATATATGTTGTCCATAAATGATTTGTCAGGCTTATGTATAATAATATTATCTGATTTGATGAGAGTATATTTAGTATTTGCTTTTTTTCCATAAATTATGGCCCTATCGGGAGCATGATTCTGGAATGAGGTAATTGGATAAATCTTGATTATATTAAAATAATTCTTCATTATTTTTACTATTTCTTCAACTCTACTAAAAGGAAATATAGTATAATATTCTCCATTTTGATGTAAATTTTTTGAAACTTGACTAACCCATAATTCTAAATCTAAAGACTCAATTTTTGCCTCATTTATTAAATTATTGTCCGATAAATATGTAGAACTTTTATTAAACCATGGAGGATTTGAAACGATAATATCGCTATTAAAAGCATGAAGATCTTGAAAATTTTTATTTATAAAATTTATTTTAGAATTTAATTTATTAAATTTTAAAGATTTAATTGCTAAACTATAGTAGTTTATATTCTTTTCTATTCCAGTTATATTAATATTGCTGCATCTAAATCCTATGCAATAGGATATAACTCCTACCCCCGAACCAACATCTAAAATTTTTAAATCCTTTTTTGTTTTTATACAAGCTGCTAAAATCACTGAGTCTGTTCCTGCTCTATAGCCTTTCACAGGTTGATAAATTCTGAGTTGTCCTCCTAAAAAATTATCTAATGAGATATCCATATATGCTTTAAGTAATAGTTATAAGAGTATATATAATATTTAAAATGTCAAAAGTTATTAAATTAAAAGATATAAGGAATGATTTTGATTCATGTTTAGAGGAATTGTTAAATTTATGTAGTCAAGATATTAATGATGTAAACAATCAAATAATAGAAAAAATTGACAGTAATGTTGAATTGGTTAAAAAAATAGCAAATTATATTGTTTTGTCTGGAGGTAAAAGAATAAGACCTTTGTTAACAATTGCTTGCACAAAAATGTCTGGCTATGGGTTTAACATAAATGAAAAAAGACATATTGGATTAGCAACAGCTATAGAGTTTATTCATACTGCTACATTAATGCATGATGATGTGGTTGATGAAAGCTTTTTAAGAAGAGGAAAACCCTCATCAAATGAACTTTGGGGCAATAAAACTAGTGTTTTAGTAGGAGACTTTCTTTTTAGTAGAGCTTTTCAATTAATGGCAAAAGATAAATCAGAAAAAATACTAAAACTTCTTTCAGATACAAGTGTAACTATTTCAGAAGGTGAGGTTCTTGAACTATCTAATGATAAGGATCCAACAATATCAGAGGATACATATTTTGAAGTAGTAAATGGTAAAACTGCTTCATTATTTAGTGCCGCATGTCAAGTAGGTGGTCTAATCGCAAATATAGATAAAAGGAAACAAGAAGCTCTAAAAGTATTTGGAACAAATTTCGGAATGGCATTTCAATTAATAGATGATTCGTTAGACTATTCTTCTAATTCCAATAAATTAGGTAAGAATATTGGTGATGATTTTAAAGAAGGAAAAATTACTCTACCAATCATTCTTGCATATCTTCGTGCAAATAATAAGGAAAAAAAATTTTGGAATCGTACAATTAGAGATTTAAATCAAGAAAATGGCGATTTAGAAAAGGCCCAAGAAATAATAAAAAAATACAATTGTATTGAAGACACTTTATTAAGAGCAAAACATTTTTCAAGTATAGCTAAAGATAGCTTAGGTACGTTTAATGATAATAAATATAGAAAAATTCTTCTACAATTAATCGATTCAAGTTTTTCAAGAAGCAAATAATTTAATATTTTTTATATGATTTTATCTCCAATATCCCAGAATTAAATTTTGTATTAATTTCTAGTTTAATTCTCGCTCTAATATCATTATTTAAATAAACCGATCTTGCAAGACTAATAAATTTTTTTTTAAAATTTTTATTTTTTTCACATAATCTAATTTCATCTTCTATAAGCCAAAGCTTTAAATTAATTCTTCTCATTTTATTTAAATAAGTTTTAATTAATTTTTGTTTAATTTTTGTTTTTTTTAAAACTTTGTTTAATTTTTCCAATTCTAATTTAATATGAGAAAGTTTTTTTAAATCTTTAATATTATTTTTTTTAATTAACAAAATTGAAATTTTATCAATCAAATCGCCTATTGAAGTTGGTGCGCTAACAATCATGGCCTTACCTCTCTCCCATAAATATCTTCGTATCGTATAATATCGTCTTCATCAAGAATATCACCAATTTGAACTTCAGTAATGACTAAATCCTTGTCAATTTCATTTTCTAATCTGTGTTTCGATCCCAAAGGAATATATATTGATTCATTAATTTCAAGATTATAAATATTTTCATCTATAGTAACTTTTGCCGATCCCTGAACAACAACCCAATGTTCTGACCTATGCTTATGACTTTGTAAAGATAACTTTTCTTTTGGTTTTACTAAAATTTTTTTTATCAAAAAACCTTCATGACTATCTAAAACTTCGTAGTATCCCCATGGTTTATTAATTGTCTTAGACATGTTAATATTTGATCTGTATAAATGATTTTAATGATCATAACCAGATTATTCAATTTATTTAAATAAAAATGATTAAAATTGCACCATCAATACTTGCTGCGGACTTTGGTAATTTAGAAGAAGAAATAAAATTAGTAGACCAAGCGGGGTGTGATTATATCCATTGTGATATAATGGATGGTCATTTTGTACCTAATATTTCTTTTGGGCCAGAAATTGTGAGAACCATTAGATCAGTGACAAAAAAAAATCTTGATGTCCATTTAATGATAGATAAAGTTTCTCAATATATTAATGATTTTGCAAAAGCAGGCTCAAATATAATTTCTTTTCATATTGAAGCAGAAAAGGAACCATTAAATATTATTAATAAAATTAAATCTCTAAATAATAAAGTTGGATTGGCTATTAAGCCAAATACACCGCTAAGTTCTTTGGAAAATCTAATTGACCATGTTGATATGATTTTAATTATGACAGTTGAACCAGGTTTTGGCGGTCAAAAGTTTATGAGAAATCAGATTAACAAAATAGTTGAAATAAAGAATTTAATTAATAAGAAATCTTTAAATATAGATATAGAAGTTGACGGTGGAATAAATAATGAAACTGGAAAGCTTTGCGTAGAAGCTGGTGCAAACATATTAGTAGCTGGAAATTATATATTTAAAGAAACTAATGACAAATATAAAGATTTGATTAACTCACTTAAATAATTTTAAAAAAATTTGACTCTGAGTATATAAAAGTATAAAAAAATTTATAAATTATGGGATATCCTAAAAAACATAGAGGCCGAAGAAAACGCGGTTCAAAGTATAGAAGAAACAAAAAAAGACAGAAGAAAAAGTAAGATAGTATTTCATTAAATTTGGCGGACCCAGACGGAATCGAACCGTCAACCTGTCGATTAAGAGTCGAATGCTCTAGCAATTGAGCTATGGGTCCATTTAAAATTTCTTATAATTTGATAAATTAATATTCATAATAATTATTTACGCATTTTAATTCCAGAAGGATCGTATAATGGTTTGTTTATGACATGTGCTTTAAATAAATTACCATTTATTTCTATTTCTAGAAGTGTTTGATCTTTTGATAACTCTATAGGAACATATCCAAGAGCAATACTTTTTTTACAAAAATGTCCAAATCCACCTGAAGTTACATAACCCACACATTTATTATCTTTTAAAATTGCTTCATCGTTACTAACATCAATATCTAGAGTATCAACAATCATTGTTACAAGTTTAATTTTTGGTCCTCTTTCTTTTTCTTTTAATGCATACTCTTTACCAATAAAATTTTTTTTCCAATTAACAAATATATCAAGACCAGATTCATTAACAGAAAAGTCTGGACGAAAATCTAAAGTCCATGCACCCCAATTTTTTTCTAAACGCATGGACATCAAAGCTCTATTTCCATAATATTTTAAGCCAAGATCAATGCCATTTTTTTCAATTTCTTCAAATAGTTTAAGTTGAAATTGAGGAGCTACATAAATTTCATAACCTAACTCTCCAGAGAAAGAAATTCGGTTTAATATAGCTGGCAATCCTGCAATAAATGTTTCCCTTGTATCTCTAAACTTTAGCGATTGATTTGAAACATCTTCTCTAGATAATTTTGATAATAATTCTCTAGAATTTGGCCCTGAAATTGCTATTCCATGAAAATCATCTGATCTATTTCTGTAATATGCTCCTTTTTTAGGTAAAAAATTTTCAAACCATCTTTGATGCATTGCCTGAGCAGCTCCAGAACCATAAAGAAAAAACTTTTCTTCATTTATACAAGCAACTGTCAGATCTCCATACAACTTACCCCTTTTTGTTAACATGGGACTAAGTGTTAGTCTACCAGGCTTAGGAATTGTACCTGCCAAAATATTATCAAGAAATTCCCTTGCTCCAGGTCCAGATATTTCATGTTTTGCAAAATTTGCAATTTCTGTTGCTCCAACTGAATTTCTTACAGCTTCTACTTCTGCTCTAACATAATTATGAGATCTATTCCGTCTAAAAGTAGGTTCTTCATATGCATCATCTAAATCATTAGCAAACCAAAGAACATGTTCTAAACCAAAATTATCTCCCATAACTGCACCTTTTTTAATTAGCCTATCATAAATGGATGTAGTTTTTTGCATCCTACCTTTAGGTAATGTTTCGTTTGGAAAAGTCATAATGAATCTTCTTTCGTAGTTTTCTGATGACTTAATCGTTCCATATTCAGGTGAAGCATAATCACCAAAACGTGAGACATCCATTGCCCAGACATCAATTGAAGGTTCTCCATCAATAATCCATTCTGCAATTGACTTGCCTACCCCACCAGCTTGACAGAAACCTGCCATCACTCCAACTGCGACCCAATAATTTTTCTTTCCTGTCACAGGTCCTATTAATGGATTTCCATCTGGTCCAAAAGTAAAAGGACCATTAATGATATTCTTTATTCCGGCTTTTTCTAAAGCTGGTATTCTTTTAAAACCAATTGATAATCTATCTTGAATATTTTCTAATTTTGGCTCTAACAATTCATGACCAAAATCTAATGGAGTTCCTTGTACTTTCCAAGGGGTAGATTTTGCTTCGTAAGTGCCTAAAAGCATTCCTTTGCCTTCTTGACGAAAATAAATATTTCCATCAAAATCTGTACCCACAGGCAATCTTATTCCAGCTCCTAATGATTCAATTTCTGGAATTGATTCAGTAATTAAATAATGATGTTCCATTGGCTGAACTGGAAGATTTATTCCCGCCAATTTTCCAACTTCTCTTGCCCATAAACCACCTGCATTAATTATAATTTCAGTATGAATACTGCCTTTTTCTGTTATTACATTCCAAGTTCCATCTGGCCTTTGATTAGTCTCCACAACTGTGGTGTGGGTATAATATTTACCGCCATGAAATTTTGCAGATTTTGCATAGGCGTATGTAACACCAGTTGGATCAACTTCTGCATCTATGGGATCCCATAATGCCGCAATATAATGTTTTGGATCAATTAGAGGATTCTTTTTTGCAACTTCTTCTAAAGAAATAAATTCTTGATCAAGACCCATATAGCGTGCTTTTGATCTTTCTCTTTTTAAATAATCATGCCATGTGTCATTGGAAGCAAGATAAAAACCTCCATTTTGTTTCATTCCAATTGAATGTTTTGAAGTTTCTTCAATTTCTTTATATAAATTAATTGTATAGGCCATTAACTTAGAAATATTTGGATCAGAAGAAATAACATGCACGTTGCCTGCAGCGTGCCAAGAAGAACCTGAGGTTAATTCATTTCTTTCAAGAAGAATACAGTTTTTTAATCCAAATTTTGAAAGATGAAATAGAATTGAACATCCTACTACTCCTCCACCGATTATAACAACTTTAGCGTTACTTTCCATAACACAGTATTAGTACTCTTTACTGAGATCGGTATTAATTTTTAAAAATGATTCGTCTTCTCCATGTAACCAATGTCTGGATATATCGGGATAATATTTATATGAAATTGGCTTTCTTCCTAAAGCTACAGACATTTCTCTTACATGATGTGGTTCAGCTCCACAACAAATTCCAATGAAATTAATTTTCTTTTCTTTACATTCTTTAGCAAATTCTCCCATCTCAAATCTATTACAGTACAAATGGTCTAAAGCTACTGGGAAAGCGTTATCTCCAGGAATACATGTGCATTCATTATCAACAATTTTTTTGGGTTGATTTAAAAAACCAGGATATTCTTCTGATGTCCTATAGGGAACAGGAAGTGCGGCAACATGACATGAAACTTTTTCTCTTATTTTTGGTAATAATTTCATAGTCATCTTTGGTCCTCTGTAACAATTCAATCCAACAACATCAGCTCCTTGATCTTCCATCATTTTACATGCATCTTCAGGCTTTATTCCTTCTCTAGTTAAATCTCCTTTTGGAATAGCAAAGTTTGTAACAGCAATAAATCCCTCATCTTTTATTGCCTTTAATGCAATCTTCATTTCTCCTACAAAATTTATTGTCTCAGCTACAATAAAATCTACTCCTGCTTCTTTTGCCCATTGAACTTGTTCTTCATACATTTTTTGGCATTCTAAATAACTTTGTTTAT
>CEUZ01114841.1_pt1 | contig 11785 bp, 6 predicted proteins | sample 361511 | NCBI WGS metagenome assembly CEUZ01 (sample SAMEA2622822, study PRJEB7988) | marine metagenome | biome: marine biome (ENVO:00000447); feature: surface water layer (ENVO:00002042); material: "saline water (ENVO:00002010), including plankton (ENVO:xxxxxxxx)" | depth 5 m
GCAGAACGTCTATCAATTTTATGCTGATTATTTTTTTTCATTTATTAACCTCCTAAATGAGTTACAAAATATACAAAATAATCTGTTGCCTTAATTGGGATATTTATAATAATAATGGAGTATTATTGTTTAAGTTTGTCAATAAATTAAAAGAGGTTAATGATGAAAAGACATATTTCAATTATTATTTTATCTATTGTATTACTTTCAGGTCAAAATGATTCATATGACATAGTTTTGATGGGTGGTCGTGTTATGGATCCTGAAACGAGATTTGACGGTGTACGTAATGTTGGGATTCGTGGCGATAGAATTGCTGAAATAAGTTCGAGGCCATTAAATGGTGATACCGTAATTAATGCTAAAGGCCTAGTAGTCTCACCTGGTTTCATTGATCTTCACGCTCATGGTCAAACCAATGATGCACATCAATACCAAGCACGGGACGGGGTAACCACTGCACTTGACATGGAAGCTGGGGCTGCATTTTTTAGAGAGTTTATTGCGGCAAAAGAAGGAGAATCTATACTAAACTATGGTGCCACTGCTCCCCATGCATTTTTAAGAGCATCTGCAATGGATGCCAACCAAAAAATTGTAAGAGATATGTCTAATCGAATCAAAAAAGAAGGTCTTAATTTGGGAGGCCTCGTTAGTAAACTTTTTGACCCTGAGCTAAGTCCTGCAAGATATAAATCACTTAGTCAAAAAGAAATAGATCGTTCACATAAGTTAATTAATCGTGATCTGGAAGCAGGTGCGTTAGGCATAGGGGTTGCGCTAGGGTATTATCCTGGTGCTACAGCAGATGAAATATTTAAAGTATATCAATTTGCTACTAAAATGGATGTGCCGGTTTATACTCATACACGAGGATTCGGTCTACCTGGTCTTCAAGAAGCCATGGCAAATGCAACAATGTCTGGTGCGTCAGTCCATTTGGTTCATGCCAATAGCATGTCTCTGGGAGAAATAGAAACAACCTTATCTATGGTAGAGTCTGGACAAAAATTAGGAATAGATATTACGACAGAAGTATATCCCTACACGGCTGCTTCTACAGATATCCAATCAACAATTTTTGATGAAGGATGGAAAAACACTCTAAATATCACTTATCAAGATCTACAATGGGAGGCTACTGGTGAGCGGCTTAACAGTGAATCCTTTTATGAATATAGGAAAAAAGGTGGTCTTTTAATTATGCATATGATGAAGCCGGAATGGATTAGAAAAGGGGTTAGCAGTCCAATAACCATGATTGCTTCTGATGGTGTTCCTTATGCTCCTGGTGCACATCCAAGATCAGCAGGTACCTATGCTAGAGTCCTAGGTAAATATGTACGCAAGGAACGGGTAATGGATTTGATGACTGCGTTAGAAAAGATGACAATTATGCCAGCCAAGCGTTTAGAAGGCACTTCTCCTATGATGCGAAATAAAGGTCGTATTCAAATTGGTGCTGATGCTGATATTACCATATTTAATCCCAAAACAGTCATAGATAAGGCTGATTTTAAAGGACTCAAATATTCAAAAGGTATAGAATTTGTATTAGTGAATGGTGTTTTCGTTGTAAAAGATGGAAAAAACGTTAAGAATACTTTTCCTGGTCGACCAATATTAGGAAAATATAGAAAATAAAGTTTTTAGTTATGCTTAGTGGGAAACAACAGAAGAATCAAAGTATATAAATTTATTTCAGCAATTCTTCAAGGTGCTTTCGTGCTTTATTAAAATGTGCTTTTAGATTTGGAATAGGTGAATCTTTATATCCATCAATAACTCTCTGTTCTGAAATATTAAGCAAATTAAGTAATTCCTCAGCTGATTTTCTTTTTGAATTACTATCTGTACTTCCAACATAACTGATCCATATTGGAGAAGTATGAGCAAAAGGATAACTATCCATTGCAGGCCAAATAATTTCACCGCCCATTGCTCTTGCTGCAATCCAGCCTCCAGGGGGTAAATTAATTTCTCCTTCATATGATTTAGTGCCAGGTTTATTTAATCCTTTGCCCTTCCAAATAACATTACCGTTCATAATTACTTCTACACTATCAACTGCTAATGCACTATGAACGTCTAATCTCCATTTGACTGTTTTTTCACTTGCAATGGTCCCTCCCGGCATTATGCCACCAACTTTAAAATCTAAAATAGGGCCGTTGGTTACAAAGGACTTTCCGGTTTTTAGTGCATTAGAATAGGTTGACCAATCTTTTTTCCCTTCTGTAAATGCATAAACTCTTGTTGTACCAATTGCCATTGTACGATAAAAATTATTCATTACATCTGTACCACCAGATGGCGTGATTGGAACACCGATATTTAAAAATCGATACCATAATTTGCTTGTGCCAAGTTCATCACTCCAAAGACAAGCCACTTCCAAAAGATCATATGCCCCTAATACACCATCGGCAACAATTTCTCTGGGCACTTGCCGCAGCCCAGTTTTAGTAAATGGATTCTTTCCCATGATTGGGTGCACATATAAGCTTAAGCCACCTTGATCCCTTGTGAAATTCAGTGGTACTATATTTGTCCGGTCATCTAGATTATATACCTGATACCCAGGACCCCATATCCATGGCCAAAATAAATCTTTATTTCCTAATAAGCCTAAATGTCCAAGAAAATGTGAACGAACCTCTTGGGAAAATATAATTAAAGGTTCATTAGTTGGAGATCTCCAACCCCAATATTTTTGATCCTCAAAACGATTATGTAAATTAGCTAATTGAGGCGTGGCAACATCAAGAGCCTCTCCAGCCATCATTGGATAAATATCATCTGGAGTTAGTTGATATTGTCCACCGTAATTTAAATGGAAATGATGATCACCTGAAATCCAACCATTATTTTTATTATCCCAGACCGATGATAAAAATAATGTAACATTCTTTGGTCTTGTTCGAGTAAGATTAATCTTTTTACTAGTGGTTGGAGTAGTAAGTCCTTTAACTGCTGAAATTTCAATGTCACCAAGTGGCACTGTTAATTCAATTCGACCAGATGAATAAAAGAAAACTTTTCCATTTTGGCCATCAAATCGACTTTGGGTCTTATCTGGAATAACAAAATGTCCATTTTTATCTTTCACAGTTAACCTAGATGCGGTCAATTTATTTGAGCCTTTTTCCTTTGTATTAATAATTAATCTGGTTGTTGGTTCTCCCCAATCCCATTCAGAGATTTCTATCGTCTCAACAGTCCCTCCAAATGATGAAATTCTTTTAAGGAAAAAAACCTCATCATTATTAGCTTCCGAAAAATATATCCATTTACTATCAGGACTCCAAGCTGGAGTCAATGGTAATCCTTCCGAAAACGTTAAAAATACCGTTGAGGAAGGGTCATCCATATTTAATAAACGAAGCTCATAATGTTCTTGTGTGGGCCAATTATATACAATTAGTTCGCCAGAGGGAGATAAGGCCGGTCTTATCATCGACATATTTCGCTCAGATATTAAAATTTTATGTGTAGAGTCTGTCAGAGATACAAAATTATTATTATCATTGGGTAATATCTGACGACTCCTAATTTCATTAGAACCACGTTTATATAAATATATTAATTGATTTCCATTTGGATGTGGTTGGGGCTTTAGTTGAATACCAGGTGCTTCAAATAATAATGAATCTTTATCGCTAGTAAGTGAATATTGCCAAATATCAAAAGTACCCAATTTTGCAGATCCATAATAAAGCAATTTCCCATCGGTTGAAAAAACTGGATCAAGGTCTATTGCAGGAGAGTTTATCACCTTCTCTTCACTTGCATTAAGTAAATTATAAATTACAATCCAAGTATCAGATCCATTATCTCGTACAAATGCGATGCGTGATCCATCAGGAGACCAACTGGGGCGAAAGTCCATAGACCCACCGTTAGTTAGACGTTTTGCAATACCTGTTTCTAAATTAAGTAACCAAATCCAACCTCGTGATGAGAATGCCACTGTTAGATTATCAGGCGAGACTGAAGGGCCTATCGGCCCAATCGTGAGTGTCGGTAATTCGTACCCTTCAAGGTAAACATGATGACTCATTCCAGATATTTTTGGATATCTGTTAGTCCACTGAGAAAAAGTAAACGATCCCAGTAAACTGTTTATTATAATTAATGTTTTAATAGTTTTCATATTCTATATGATATTATTTTTTATAAAATATTAAATAAGCAAATTTTTAGAGCTATTCAATGAATTCAATATAAAAAATAAACCCCCAAAATTTTGGGGGTTTATTTTTATTTAAATTGGATTTTGAAGAAGGAATACTACTGAGAAATATTTGGATTCCCATTAACTTCTACTGCAGGTAATTCAAAGCAAGTTAATGTGCCATATTCTGCTCCAGTTTGATCCACACCATTAGGGTGAATTGAACCAGCTTCACCAAGAAATGGTATATTATATGAAGTACCTCTAAATCGAATCATATCTACGAGTCTATGACCACCTTCTAAAAAGAAGTTTCTTCTACGTTCTTCTATTACCAAATCCATAATATCCGAAGGCGTTCCAGTAATTGCTTGTACACCTGCAGCTGCTCGCAATGTGTTCATATCTGCAATTGCGCCAGCGGTATTGCCACTTCTCGCTTTTGTTTCCGCAAGAAACATTAAAGCCTCTCTACCTGAAGCCATTACCATATCTGAGGCACGGCTCTGATGTTTTGTATCTGAATAGTAGAAAATTGTAGCAAAATCAAAGGTTAAAGTACCTTGTGTCACTACGCTCACACGTGTGTCAGGTGTATCAGTGGCTACCTGTGTTGGCATACCATCGGCATCTAAGCTTAATCCACGATAGTGATCTGCAATACTACCATGCTTAGATGTCTCATCATTCACATTATTCAAACCTTCAAAGATCTTATTGTAACGTGGACCTGAAGAACCATCTCGAGTTGAGTATTTAATATAATCCAAAGGAACTAGAGCCGCATCTGCTGCTGCACCAGACCAGTTTTCTAACCCCATTCGAGCACGGGCCCGACCGACTAAAGCCATATTTTTGATATCAGCACTAGGATTAAGATTGATAGCATCCGTGAATTTCTCTTCGGCTACTTTGAATACATCAGCTCTTGTCAATGCAGGGCCTCCATCAATCACTTGCCTACACCAAGTTTCAGCTAATCCAATCAGGGTAAAGCCGCCATAAGCCCTTACTGTAGCTTGCATCTCTTCTTTCCCATCTACACCTTCAAACCCTGCCAATCTAGTGAATATATCCTCAGATTGAAACCTAGCAGTGTGAAGTGGCGTATAGAGTTGATAGCCCCAATCACTACAAGGAGATTGACTATATCCGGCGTCAGTAGAATAAATTTTCCTTTGACCCCAATTTCTCATTGTCAAATTACCTGAGCCGGGCATCCACTCGTCTGAGTGATGTGAAGCAGCGCCAACAATATTGGCCCACGCACACTCTGCATCGCCAATCACAGAATTGACTAGTGTTTGAGCTAATGCGGGATTATCTAGAGCATCAGCCGTTACTCGTCCAGGAACATGTACATCTAGTACTTCATCCAGGTCAAATTCACAACCCGTTAATCCAAATAGGACAAAGATTGTAGAAATTGATAAAACGCATGTATTACGCATATTTTTTTTCATTTTTGTCACTTTCAAAAAATTATTATTTAACATTTTCTATTCTCCTTTATCCTTAGAAGGACACCCTAAGAGTTAAAAGCATAGTTCTAAGCTGTCCCCAACCCTCTTGGTTGTAAGCATTTAAACCCTCTGTAGCTCCACCTAATTGGTTACTTACTTCAGGGTCCATCTGCTCAGCACCAAAACCGCCTTCATCACCTACCCATAGGGTTGCTACGTTGTTCACTGAGAAGTTCAGGTTAGCACGTGAGATGCCTGGAACTCGATCTACTAGTGAATTAGGTAGATTATAACTGACAGACAAAGTCCTTAGCTTACCAAAACTACCATCAATAATTCCAGGTTGCCATAATCCTCCACCTCCGAGTGATTCATAACCAAGCAAAACCGGATCATTTCTCTCTTGCATTGCTTTGGAGTTAAGGAAGAATCTATGCTGTGCGGCAATATCTCCACTAACCATCGTTCTTCCACCAATCCAATCTATCAAACCATAAAAGGTTAAGTCACTATTAGCAGTTAAACTATTATTCAATGTTAATGAACCATAAAAACTACCTTCGGACTCAGGGATTGGCTGACCCCAGTAAACAGCAGGAGCTTCTGCACACGGAACTGCAGCTCCTCCGCCTCTTGAAAAGTTTGTCCCTGCAACCTTTGTACCGCCTTCACACATTACATTAGTTGCAACGGTTCGACCGGCAGCTGTAGTAGTTAAATCAGCAGATACAACTTTTCTCTGAAATATACCAGCTAATGGAAAACCCTCTAAGTTCATCTGGCCTTGTGAGGCAGCCTGAACAATAGGCGGTTGACCACCAAGACTAACAACTTCGTTTTTAGAAGTGGAGTAGGTCATACCAAAATTCAACAAAAGACCGCGGCTTCTAATTGGCGTTATATTAGCACCAAATTCAATACCTTCATTTTTTATTTCACCAATATTTCTGAATTGTGAACCAGGAAAACCCGTTGAAGGAAGCACAGGAACTGAAACAATCGCATTGTTGGTTCTTTGCTTAAAGATAGTGAATTCTACACCAGCAAATCCATTGAAAAGACCAGCATCAAAACCAATCTCTGTTTCTTCTCCAATTTCAGGCTCCAGATCAGGGTTACCAATATTATTTGGTGTTAACGTACCAGATCCACCTGGGCCAACAGATGGTGCATAAGTTCTTATAGCTGCAAATAAATCAGGTTGTCTACCTGCCTGTCCATAAGCAGCTCGAAGTTTAAATTCCGTAAGGAACGGAAGTGCATTTTGGAAGAACGGCTCTTCACTTAAGGCATAAGCGAGTGAATACTTTGGATAAACTACAAAGTCATAGTTCTTACCAAAAGAACTGTTATCATCACCACGCATTGCAGCAGTTAAGAAGATTCGATCATTCAAACCAATTTGTTGTTGGATATAAACTCCAAAAGTCTTGTTTTGAAGAAATTCTTCATCAGCAGTTTTTGTTGCACCTGAAGAAATTGTCTCGAGTGCTTCAACTGGGAAAGTTTCCCCATATCCGTATACAATCTGCTGTCTTCTTTCATAATACTGAACACCAACCGAAGTAATCGAGCTTAAGAAGGACATAGGTTGTAAAGTTGCATTAGCATTATAATCAATAGTAGTATAGTTTGACCTTGATTGTAGGACTGTCTTTCTACCATTGTTTCCAAAATTACCTAAATTACCAGTAGCTTTATATAACTCGGTACTTCTTGTATTACCCATGTCTCCGCCAATGGTTAACCTGTGGTTTAACCAAGGGAATGGATCATGAGTAGCTGAGGCATTCCATGTAGTTCTATCGAGATCTTGAAATCCTTCAATTTCATTTGCATATGCTTCAGGAAGGTAAGCAATATATCCTCTATAAGGACCATCTAGTGCATTGGGAAGACCGGTATTCGGCTCACAGCCCGGCGCGGGGCAAGCCCAGATTATAGCTGTAGGAAGAGGCTGTTGAGCAGATGAAAACTGAGTTCTACTCTGTACGGTTCCTAAACCAAAACTAAGTCTTAAGGTAGGTGTTGGCAGAAGGGTAAGATTCGCTCTTCCACTAATACCTTTTTTCCAGTTATAAGGAACAATTCCATTCTCATCATTCCAACCAGCAGACACATAATAAGTATGGTTATCACCACCACCACTTACATCAAGGTTATGCGAACGAATGTCTCCATCTTGAAACCAAGTCATACCATTCTTAGCATCTTCTGCAACAACATTAACCTCAACAATTGTTCCTGGCGCCTTCCCATCTTTACCAGTACTGGTATAGTAAACTGGCATAAAGTATGTTTTTGGATCTTCAGGAAGTGAATTTGATCCTGCTTTTGCAGTATAATTAATTCTTGCTTTACCTTTACTACCTTTTTTAGTAATAATCTGTATCACACCATTTGATGCTTCTGTGCCATAAAGCGTTGCAGCTGCAGGTCCTTTTAACACTTCAATTTTTTCTATTTCCTCTTGACTGAAATCATTAATTCTAGAAGGTGCTTGTGCACCATCAAAACCAATACCACCAAATCGTGTTTCATTATCCATTCCATTGACTCGGACTCCATCAACAACTACAATCGGAGTACCAGCTAGTGTCATTGAGCTTACGCCTCGAATTCTAGATGTACCGCCAGTACCAACTTCACCGCCACTATCCATGATCCTTACACCTGGGATAGTAGCACTAATCATATTTGTAATATCTGGTCTTGGCGCTAGTTCAACTAAATCCGATACATCTAATGAAGCAATAACATTGCCTAAGGCTTTTTTCCGCTGCTCACCTGCAGTACCTGTTACTATAACTTCATCTAGACCAACCGCCGAGCGATTTAATGCAAAGTCTAATGTTGTTGTTTGGCTTAAATCTACCTCCTGACTAAGGGAAGCGTAGCCAATATAATTTGCGACGATAGTTACAGGACCATCTGTAGGTGCATTTGATATGCTATAGTTACCATCCGCATCTGTTGCAGAACCAAGATTTGTTCCTTGGATAATAACATTAGCACCCAATAGTGCATCGCCAGATTCAGAATCTGTTACTTTACCTGTTATAGTGTTTTGACCGACTAATATTGCAGACAAAACGAGTATACTTAGGACTAATGAAGATTGCTTCATTTTTTCACCCTCCATATGTGATTTTAAGCTTTTTTAGCCACTCCTGCATGGCTTTTTGAGCTGCGAATTTAATAAACAATTCTACTTATGCAACAATTTATTATTTATTATTTATTATTTATTATTTTTGAGTAGAATCATTGTTTTTTATAGACTAAGCTGCCGGAAATATAAACCCGATCTACCCATGTTTTTATACTTAAGGGGTCTCCATTTAAAACAACTAAATCTGCTTTTTTACCTATTTCAATACTGCCAACTTGGTCATCAATATTTAAAATTTCTGCGGCACTTAACGTTAAACTTCGTAGTACTGATTTTTCAGACATTCCGTACCCTGTAGATATAGCGGCATCGATTAATAACCATTTCCCCGTAATTCCTTTTGCAAGAGAACCTAAACCATAAGAAAAGCTCCCAAAAGCTACCTTCACACCTGCCTTATCTAACCTACCAGCTAACCCTTCATCGATTGATGGATATTCCGAATGCTCAGGAATCTCATCACCAGAAATATATGGATGGGATACTGGCCCAAGGATAACAGGAATCTTACGTTTTACAATTTCATCGATATAACTGTCAGATGATGCTCCACCATCAATAATTAAGTCAAACTTAAATTCGGTTGCTAGATTCATTGAAGCTCTGATATCGCCAGGGCTATTTGCTTGAATTCTAGCCGGAATTTTTCTATTCAACATTAGACCGATAGATTCCATACTTAAATTTCTGGGATTATCATTTTTGCTTAAATATTCCTGAGCTTTTATAAAAGTTTCTCGGAGCTGAGATATGGCAGCCATTTTTGTGACAGGTGTCCTGTTATCTTTTCTATTTAATTTGCCAGGCTTTGAACCCAAGGTCATATCAATAGCTGATGGAATCTTAAGAATCATTGCTTCGAATGAAGGTGCAGCAGTTTGAACAACAGCTCCCTGACCACCTAAAATTGTGGCGTCGCCTGGAGCTATATAGATTGTTGTTATTCCGCCGCTCAGAAGGTCATTCGCGCGTATTTCCCCGGATCCATCACCAAAATCCCCAAATGGGTAATATGCTTCAATAATTCTTAATTCTGGAGAAATAGGTTTTAATGTTTCATTTAAGTCGTTAGGGTCAATACCATAATAAGTCATGGCATCAATAAGACCAGGCATCACTATTTTGCCACCTATATCAATAATCTCAGCTTCTTTAGGAATTTTGATGTTTTTCCCGACGGCTTTTATCCTTCCTTTATCGATCAATATCGTCCCATTAATTATATCTCCATCCGAAATTGTTATAATTTTCCCGCCCTTTAGAGCTATGGCTTGGGCATAAAGCGCATGATTAATAATTAACAAGAATGATGCACACAGATAGATTAAATATTTCCTAGTAAAATTGTATCTTATCATATTAATCATTTATCCCGTTGCTCAATAGAACGATCAAAAGCTTTCTTCCCATCGATATAAACCTTTTCAATGATGGACTTGGGCTCATACCATGTACCATTAATTACTATAAAATCCGCATCTTTTCCTTCTTCCAATGAGCCGACACGGTCACTCACTTTTGCAATCATAGCCGGATTAATTGTAACAGCTTCCAAGGCGGACTGTTCAGTCATACCATATCGTATTCCCATTCCTGCATTACCTCGCTGCCATTTTGATGCTACTACAGGGTCATCTGTATGAAAAGCGAAAAGAATACCATGATCATTCATTATTTTACCTGTATACATCACACTATCACTGATACCAATTCTTGCGAATAAGGGCATCCCAACAACTTTAACGTTACGTTTAGCAATTTCTTTGGGCACTTTATATGCTTCTGTTGAATGGTGTAGTGTCAGATCGAAGCCAAACTCATCTTTTAACCTTAAAATAGATAAAATATCATGCGCCGAGTGTACATGCGATCTAATTCTATCTTTACCTGATAAAACGTCTGCAAAAGCCTCTAGGGCCAAATCTTTTTCAGGACGTGGAGTATCTTTCTTATTCTTTTTCCATTCTTTTATTTTTTTATCGTATTCTTTTGCTTTTATGAATTTTTCTCTCAATAATGCAGTTGTCCCCATGCTGGTCTTTGGTGAATTTCTCTTTCTGCCCATAGCAATTTTAACACCACCTTTTTCCTTGAGGACCCTTTCTTCAATTGTACCACCCCATGTTTTAATTACGACTGCTTGACCTGAGGAGACTTCTCCGCTTCCTGGTCCGGTAACAACAGTTGTAACTCCACCTTTATAAACTTTTTCCCAATAAGAAGAGTCAGGAGATAAAATATCAATAATTTTGTGTTGTGGACCAAATACCACTGGAAATTCATTTAGGTTTTCTGGATCAGTCCCAATATGGGAATGGTTATCTATGAAACCCGGCACAATTTCATAATTTGAATAGTCTAGTATTTTAGCTTTCGATGGTATCCTAATATTTTTTCCAACTGCTTTAATCTTCCCGTCCTTTAATAAAAGGATACCATTTTTATATACTTTTCCTTTATTGGCCGTATAGATTATTCCCGCTTTTACTGCAATTGTCTGGCAGTATAGCATGGATGAAAACAACGTAATTATAATTGGAATGTATTTTATCATCATTTTTGCAAAAAATAATCTAGTTGAAATAAAAACTCTTATTTTTTCTTAAAATACCTTGGTGCACCATCTAAGGATCTTTCTAGATAAACCACCTCATTCTTGGCATTAAAGTGAAATGAAATAAATTCATTGCCATATCTTGCTCGCTCCCTTGGCTCATCCCATCGTACCCGAAAAGTATCATAATGCCAATGGTTTAATGTGCCATTTAAAGCATCTCCTCGAGAAATAATTAGCTTATCGCCACTGACTGATATTGTCATTTCACCATAAAATTCATGATTATAGTCACCTGCATATCCTGAGTTTTGCAATCTTGTTTCTGTGCTAAAAACTCTTCGAGAATCAACATCATTTCTTAGACTATCAAGGCGTGCCATACTTTTATCATAAGATTTCTTTGCATCTCCTGACCAATC
>CEUZ01144219.1_pt1 | contig 11781 bp, 12 predicted proteins | sample 361511 | NCBI WGS metagenome assembly CEUZ01 (sample SAMEA2622822, study PRJEB7988) | marine metagenome | biome: marine biome (ENVO:00000447); feature: surface water layer (ENVO:00002042); material: "saline water (ENVO:00002010), including plankton (ENVO:xxxxxxxx)" | depth 5 m
AAGTCAGGATACCTAGCGGTAAGACAATTCTAGGAAAAGCACACTAAGTAAATTTAATATCGGGGGCGTAATAATACGCCCCCTTTAATCTTAAAAAAATATGCCAATATATATTTTCATCATCGATTACATACTTGGAATTATTATGTGGACTCTAATAGGTCGCACCGCAATGAATATTTTTCAAAAAGAAGATTCAGAATTTTTCTTTATGAAAATATTTGTAAAATCCACAAACCCAATAATACGATTATTCAAATTTATTACACCAAGCTTTATAGCCCAACCAATAATACCATTATATGTAGCTTGGTTTTTCTATATGTTTAGATTTTATTTAATACCATATTTATTAGGTTATTCTGTTATGGGAATGCTTTCCTTTCCATTGGAAAGTGAAATTGCAAATGAAATTTATAGAATATTTGGTAAATAATAATTCAAATTATTTTAAAAATTGGTAGTACTATAAATTGTATTCTTTATGAAAAAAATACAGATATCACCTTCAATTTTATCAGCTGACTTTAGTAAGTTAGGGGAAGATATAAGAAGATTAGAGCAAAGCGGCGCAGATATGATACATGTCGATGTGATGGATGGTCATTTTGTTCCTAATTTAACGATTGGACCACCGGTAATAAAAAGTTTAAGAAAATACACATCATTACCTTTTGATGTTCATTTAATGATTGATCCTGTACATAAATATATTAAAGAATACAGTGACGCTGGAGCAGATATAATAACCTTTCATCCTGAAGCTACTCAAGATATTCTAGAAACAATAAAATTAATTAAATCATTAAATAAAAAGGTTGGTCTTTCTTTAAATCCAGACACAAAAATAGAAGCTGCAAAAGAATACCTGGATAGAATTGATTTGATTTTAATTATGAGTGTTTATCCTGGATTCGGAGGACAAAAATTTATACATGAAGTTACTAAAAAAATTGAAAACTTAAATAATATTAGAAAAGAAAAAAGTTTAGATTTTAAAATAGAAATAGATGGTGGAATAAATTTCGAAACATCTAAAATTGCGATTAATGCTGGTGTAGATATTTTAGTTTCAGGCACAACAGTGTTCAAAGAAAATAATGGAGATCTCAAAAAAAATATCGAAACTTTAAAACAAATTTAAATGTTTTTTAAAAGTGTTTTTTTAAACTTTGGCACAATTCTCTTTCAATTAATTAATCAAATAAGAAAAATCTATTTAAATTCTCCAATTTATAATAAAAAAATATCAAGAATTGATGATAAAGTAATTATATATAAACCTAGCCAAAATATTCTTAGCTGTTTAATTAAATACGATAAAAAAAAATATAATATAGAAGATTTTTCATTAAATTCTGTTTGGAAAAATTCAGTGAGTTTAAACAACAAAAATTTTAAAAACCTTCATAGTTTTTTTTGGTTATTTTCACTAGACTTAAAATCTTCAAAAAAGATTACTCAAAACGTCATTTATAACTGGATTGTAGAGAATGACAAATATAGGCAAAACATATGGGATTTGGACATATTATCTAAAAGAATTATAGCTTGGATTTCAAATTCAAAATTGACTTATGAGAGTTCTGAAACTAATTATAAACTTCAATTTAATAGCTTAATTAAAAAACAAACCAATCACTTAGTAAATGAAATAAAACGTACTGATAAATTAGATGATAAGATAATTGGTAGTACCGCAATTATTTTGGTTGGCTTATCTTACGGAGATGCTTACTATTTAAAATTTGGTATTGATCTTCTTAAAAAAATATTAAATTTTTCTTTGGATGTCTCAAGTTTTCCTAAATCTCGGAATTTAAGACAATTAGTATTTTATTTAAAATATATAATTGTAATCAGAGAACTTTTAAAGGAATCTCAAAACACTATTCCAGAATTTTTAGATGAAACAATTTTTTATTTAGGTAAATCATACAATCTTTTATGTGCCAACAAAGGAAATGGAATGCTTTTTAACGGAAATTTTGAGGAACCAAACAAAGAATTTGATAACTATTTGAACTTTCATAAATATAAGTTTAAGGACGATACAAATGAAACTGGTGGGTATGTTGTTTTAAAAAATAAAAAATTTTTGTTAGCTGTTGATATCGGAAAAAGTCCAGATAAGAAGTTTTCGAAAGATTACCAGGCTGGTGTACTCTCATTTGAATTTAATTTTTCTGGCGAAAAGGTAATAACAAATTCAGGATATTTTCAAGATCATAGACATCAATTAAATATAATATCTAAATCTTCTGCCACACACTCTACTTTAGTACTAAATAATAAGTCGACTGTAAATTTTGAAAGAGATAAATTTGGACATATGCTGGTTAATAAAAGTTTCAAAATTTTAAATAAAGAAATTAAAACTGAAAAAGACTTTTGGTCAATTAGGGCCTCACATGATGCATACTCTAAGTCAAATGGCGTAATTTATGAAAGAACGCTTCAATGCTTTCATGAAAAATATTCATTGGAAGGCTGTGATAAACTTATTAAAATAAAGAATTTTAAACCCTCAAATTTTGAAATAAGATTTCATTTATTACCCAACATTAATTTAACAAAATTATTAAATAATAATTCTATATTAATAGAAAGTAACAATGCTGGATGGAAATTTACATGTAAAAATTACCAATTAGATATCGAGAAAGGTTTATATTTTGGTAAAAAAAATAAATATTTAGAAAATAAAAACATACTTATATCGGGCGTAACTAACCCTGAAGAACAAATAATTTTGTGGGATATATCTAAAATATGAAAATAAAGTTTGCATTAATTTCTTTATACGACAAAAGCCAAATTAAGAATATTTTGGAAGTTTTAAAAAAATATAAAATCAAAATAATAAGTTCTGGCGGAACTTATGAAAAGATTAAGTCATTAGGATATAAGTGTATTGAAGTTTCAGAATATACTAATTTTCCTGAAATCCTAGATGGAAGAGTAAAAACTTTACATCCTAAAATACATTCGGGAATATTATTTAAAAGACAAAAGCTGTCACATAAAAAAGTAATTAAAAAATATAATATTAAAAGTATAGACTTGGTTATCACTAATTTTTATCCTTTCAAAAAAGTGCTTAATCAAAATAGTAAACATAATAAAATAATTGAAAATATTGATATAGGGGGGCCAACTTTAGTAAGATCTGCAGCTAAAAACTATAATTATGTAACTGTTATTACAAAGATTGAACAATATAAAAATTTAATTGATGAACTAAATCAATTTAGAGGCAGTACTACTTTAAAATTTAGAAGAGAAATGTCTAGAGAAGCATTTGGTTTAACTGCTTCTTACGACTCAATAATATATAATTATTTTAATTCCGGGTTGGAAAAAAATATTCCCAATCGCCTCCTTATTAATGCACAATTAATAAAAAAATTGAGATATGGGGAAAATCCTCATCAAGTTGCTGCTATTTACAGCAATCAAGAAGACTATCAAATACAAAAATTACAAGGTAAAGAATTAAGTTATAATAATTATAAAGATATCTTTGCTTGCTTAAATCTGGTCAATACACTACCTAAAAATAAAGGAACTATTATAGTTAAACATGCAAATCCATCAGGTGTCTCAATTGAACCGGATCATTTAAAAAGTTACTTGAGTGCAATTAATTGTGATCCTGTAAGTGCTTTTGGAGGAATTTTAGCTTGTAATTATAAAGTAAATTTTAAAATCGCTAAAAAAATAATACAAAATTATTATGAGGTAATAATTGCAGATGGATATGAAGCCAAAGCCTTAAATTTGTTCAAAAGTAAAAAAAATCTTAGGTTGATAGATAGTTCTAAAATTAAAATAAAGAATGAAAACAAAATCACATCTGGTTTAAACTCATTTTTATTACAATCAAATGACGATCACTTAATAAATAAAAAAAATTTCAAATTTGTATCAAAAATTAAACCACCTAAAAATATAATAAAGCAACTAGTGTTTGCTTTAAATGTTTGTCGATCTGTAAAATCGAACAGTATTGTAATTACTCAAAATGATAGAACTTTAGGGATTGGATCTGGTCAACCAAATAGACTCGATAGTTGCAAAATAGCAATAAATAAAATGAAAAAGTTTAATTCGTTAAAAAATAAACATCCAATAATCGCAGCATCAGACGCTTTTTTTCCATTTATCGATGGAATTGAAAAACTTGTACAAGCTGGTGTATCGGTTGTTATTCAACCTTATGGATCAGTTAGAGATAAAGAAATAATTAATTATGCAAACAAAATGGGAATTGCTTTAGTATTTTCAAAAACAAGACACTTTAATCACTAATTTATTTTGTCAATTTTCGCGGCTAAAACAAAATCACTTTCATGCAATCCTTCAATGGCATGAGTAAATATCTTAATTTTTGCATATCCCCACCCAAACCATATGTCGGGATGATGTCCTTCTTTTTCGGCTATTTCCCCAACTTTGTTGACAAAGTTTTGACTTTCTAAAAAGTTTTTAAATTTAAATTCTTTAATTAAAAAATAAGTTTTTTTTTCCTCAGATTGTACTTCCCATCCATCAACCATTTTTAAATACTTGTGAATTTCTGTTATATCAAAACCTGGGATTCCACCCTCGCATGGTATACACTTTTTTTTTGATAAATCTTCTTTCATAAATACAAATCATCTTTCATAAATAAATGGAGCGGGCAATGGGACTTGAACCCACGACCTTCTCGTTGGCAACGAGACGCTCTACCACTGAGCTATGCCCGCTTCTTAAAAAAGAATTATAATTAAGCAATTTTACTTCTTCAAGCAAGTAATTTTATACTTAAATTATCTTTCAAACTTTTCTAATTCTTTTAAAAAAGTCATTTTATCTATATATTTATTACTTGAATTAATAGAAGTAATGTAAACAGGTTTTTTAACTTGAGATATGCTTGCAGTTTTAATTCTTTTTCCAAATTTATAAAAGTTAAGAATTTCCTCATCCCATTCTAGATCACAAAATTTGAACAATTTTTTAGTTTTATCAATTTGATTTAAAACTAATTCCTCGTAATTTATATCATAGATAAAATCTTTATATTTATTTTTCCAAAAAAACATTATTTCTTTATAATTTTTTGCAAACTCAATAATATTTTTTTCGTTATAACTCCAATCCATTTCTGTACTACCAAAGTTATTTTTATATATAGACAAACAAACATCTTTTAGACTTCTATTTACATGTATCACTTTAGCACTTGGAAAGAATAGTTTTATGAAACCAATCCAGTAGAAATTAATCGGTAATTTATCAATTAGAATTTTGCTAGAAGAAATTGAATTATATTCATCATAAATTTGCATTGCTGTTTTATTTAAAATCTCATAACCAAATTTTTTATATTTAATTAAACCATTTAAATTTTTATTTAAGATGATGGATTCTCCTAAACCCTGTGTTAAATTAGAAGCGTCTAACAGTTGGTGGACTAAAGTTGTTCCAGATCTTGGCATCCCTACAACAAATATAATCTTTTTTTTTTTTAAATTTTTATCGTAAAATTTATTTGAAATAATTTGGTTATAAATTTTTTTGATTTTTTTTGTTTTATTTATCTCGTTAATTATTATTTTTTTATCAACATATTTATCTCGTATTTTATTAGACAGTTTTATATGTTCATAAGCATCATTGTATTTATTTTGATCTTCATAAGATTTTGCTATTGCACTACAAATTTGTGCTTTCTGTCGAGGGTTTAAATTTTGTTTTTTATATTTGTCTAGCATTATTTTCTGGTGGGTATCATCAACTGAATAATCAATTAAAGATGATAGTTGAAAATCTGCATATACTCTCTCTGGAAATTGTTTAGAGCTATCAAGAAAACTTTTTTTAGCTTTTTCATAATACTCATTATTGTTTTTTTCATAAGCTAAATCTAAATAACTTTGAGCAAGAAATAATAATGCATCTGGATATTTTAGATTTAATTCAATTAGTTTTTTAAATAAATTATTCGCTTCTTTAAACTTTTTTGAGTTTAATTTTAAAATTCCAAGATTAAAGAGAAGATGATTATTATTCTTATCTATTTTTAGACCATAAACTAAATTATCTTCTGATTCTTTATATTTTTTTAATATTCTTTGTACTCGAGATATATTAGATCTAAATGATATTTCACCAGGATTGATTTTAATTGCTTTTAATAAAATTTCCTCTGCTTCAATTAATTTTCCCAAGGCCTCAAAGGAGGCTGATAATAAATTAAAAAAAATAGGATGTTTTGAACCTTTTTCAATATTATTTCTAGTTATTTTAATTACTTCACTGTAATTTTTGTTTATAAATTTTTTTTTTAGGTCTTGAAAATCTTTATTCATTTTAAAATTAGTCTAACATGTTATAATTAATTATGAATTTTTCATTTAATTTACCCTCAAAAATTCCTGTCTTTCCTTTATCAAATTTTATTGTTTTTCCCAATACAACAGTTCCACTAAATATTTTTGAACCAAGATATTTAAAAATGACCGAAGATGCTATGGCTAGTGATAGACTAATTGGAATGATACAGCCTAAAAAAACTGGTGAGTTAAGAAAGCCTGATTTGTTTGATGTGGGTTGTGCTTGCAGGATTGTAAGTTTTAATGAAACTGACGACGGTAGGTACATAATTATTTTAAAAGGAATTAATAGATTTAAAAAAATTAATGAAGTAGATAATAAAAAGCTATATAGAGAGCTTAACGTAGATTATAACTCTTTCGTTAACGACAAAAACTCTGAAGAAGAAGACTTCAAATTTTCAAAAATAAAAAAAATCCTTGATGAACTTAAACAATTATTTGAAAAACGAGGATACCAAATTAGTTGGAAAGATATTGAAGGTCAAAATGTTTATCAAACACTATCTGCTTTATCTATGGCATCTCCATTTTCAGTTCTGGAAAAACAAATCCTTTTGGAATCGAAAAATTTAGAAGAAAGACAATTAAAATTTGAGGAAATACTTAAAACTTATAGCACAGATTTCTCAAATAATAAGACAGTACAATAGCTATAAAGCTCCTTCATTAGCAATTTTAATTCCAATACTTTTTATTTTTTTACTTTTATTAATAATATTAAAAAATTTTTCAGAGATGTTTTTGGGAACATAATTTTTATTAAATTTAAAGAATTCATGAATAAAATCTATTCCAAATGAAAAAGATGAGTTGTATCCTTTTGATATATGTTCGAATTCTTTAAAAATATTTTTATTAATTTCAAGTCCTAGATTAATTTTTTTATCAATAATTCTATCGAGTTCCATAATATCTCTTACTGTCATATTGAAACCTTGTCCGGCTAATGGATGAATAGAATGAATTGTATCACCAAAAAATAAAATATTATTATAAATATATTTCTTTGGTAATTTCATACTTAAATTAAACTGCTCTATTTTCTCAAAAGAAGTAATTTTATAAGATGTATTTAGTTCTTTAATTTTATTAATTATTTTATTTTGAGGAATTGTTTTATTTTTATTTTCATATGAAAAAACTATAGAAGTAGACTTTTCTGACAAAGGTAGAAATGCCAATGGACCATGCTCAGTAAAAATTTGCGTTGCTATGTTATTTTTTAACCTAGAATGATTAATTAAAGTAGTAAATGCTACATTATTATAATTTTTATAAATTTTTAACTTTAAAAATTTTTTCGTAAGAATATTCAAACTTTCGCAATTGATAACTAAACCAAAATTTTTATTTACTATATTTAATAAGTGATTATCATTTTTTAGTTTTTTGAATGAAATATAATTATTTTTAGATACTTTTGATTTAACATATGAAACTAACTTATCATATTTAATAATATTAAATAATGGTTTGGAATTTTCATTAAATATAATTTCTTTATTTATTTTTCCATTATTAATTAAAACTTTTATTTCATTAATCGTATTTGTTTTTTTTTTAATATTTTTAAAAAACTCACTCAAATAATTTAAATTATATTTCGAGATACCTAGAGATCTTGTTTTGAAGTGTTGTTTAGAAGAATTTAAATAATAAATTTCAACATTAATTTTTTTTTTTGCTAAAATATAAGCTAAAATTAGGCTGGTTAGGTTATTTCCAATTAAACGAAGTTTCATAAAATTTTTTAATTTTACCAGTAATAATTAAATGGTACAAATCAACTTATTTGATTCATTTTTATGAAACTAGCAAATTTCTTAACAAAAACTCGAGAATTTATTATAAAAAGAATTACTGAGCTTTTTGGTTTAGTAATTATATTATTCTCATTGTCAGTATTAATTTCTCTAATAACTTACTCCCCGGATGATCCTAATTTTATTATCAATAACCCAGGTAACATTAAAAATCTAATGGGCTTTAATGGAAGTGTACTTTCGGACTTTCTATTTCAGTCGACTGGTTTAATTGCTTTTTTAATACCAATTACACTATTTTTCTCTGGTACCAATATTTTAATAAATAAAAAACAGTTATTGTTTATTGATAATTTATTTTTTTGCGTACTTTATATAATTTCAGGGTCTCTTTTTTTTTCATATTTTAAGAATGATTCATTTTTTTTGACTATAAATGGAAATGGAGGATTTATAGGTCTGTTTCTTAAAGAAAGTTTTTTATCTTCAATATTTACACTCAACAATATTTTTTTATATTATTTACTAATTATATCTACCTTTTTTCTTTTTTTAAAAAGTATAAACTTTAAATTCTTAAACACTTTTGCCTACATAAATAATATATCAAATTTATTTAGACCTAAAAAAAACTATCAAGCAATAAGTGAAGATGAAAACATAACTAAAGAAAATTTTGCAACTGAAAATATATATGAAAGTAAAAAAGTACAAGACTCTCTACCGTTTGATAATAAATCTGATACTAATATAAAAAAGTTTATTCTGCCCGAAATAAAATTTCTTAAGTCACCTTCAAAAAATGAGAAAATCGCTAAAGTTAATGAGGAAATAAATGAGGGATTTTTAGAAAAAGTTTTAATGGATTTTGGTGTTCAGGGAAAAATAAAAAAAATCAACTATGGTCCAGTTGTAACACTTAATGAATTTGAGCCAGCTGCTGGTGTAAAAGTTTCAAAAATAATTAATTTATCAGAGGATATAGCAAGAAACACAAGTTCCGAGTCTGCGCGTATTTCAATTATTCCTGGAAGTAACACTATTGGAATAGAGCTTCCAAATATGACAAGAGAAAATGTATATCTAGAAGAAGTTCTTAAGGACGCTCAATTTAAAAAGAAAGATAATAAGCTTCCCATAGCATTAGGAAAAAGTATTTCTGGAAATCCAATTATTGGTGACTTGAGTGCTATGCCTCATTTACTTATTGCAGGAACCACAGGTTCAGGAAAATCTGTTTGTATAAATACAATAATCTTATCTTTATTATATAGACATACTCCTAATAGATGTAAATTTATATTGATTGATCCAAAAATGTTAGAACTGTCTACTTATGAAGGAATTCCAAATTTATTGTGTCCAGTAATTACTGAACCAAAAAAAGCAGCCTCGGTTTTAGGATGGGTAGTTAAGGAAATGGAAAATAGGTACAAACTTATGACTAAAGTAGGTGTAAAAAATATTGATGGATATAATTCTAAACACCAAACACAAATGCCTTATATCGTTGTAATAGTTGATGAAATGTCAGATTTAATGATGGTATCTGGGAAAGATATAGAGAATTATATTCAAAAACTATCCCAGATGGCGAGAGCTGCTGGAATTCATATCATAATGGCAACACAAAGACCTAGTGTAGACGTTATTACTGGAACTATAAAAGCAAATTTTCCAACTAGAATTTCTTTTCAGGTTTCTTCTAAAATAGATAGTAGAACAATTCTTGGTGAACAAGGTGCAGAACAACTTTTGGGTAAAGGAGATATGTTGTTTATGTCTTCAGCAAATAAAATAACAAGAATACATGCTCCTTACGTAACCGAAGGAGAAATTGAAAAAGTTAACAATTTTTTGAGGTCTCAGGCTGAACCTGAATACGTTAAAGAAATTCTAGAATTCTCAGAGGCCTCTACTGCTGAAGCTGATGGAGATGAAATGAACGATAAAGATGAATTATATCAAAATGCTGTTCAATTAGTTAGGAACGAAGGAAAAGCCTCGACATCATTTTTGCAAAGGAAATTGCAAATTGGTTATAACCGTGCAGCCAGAATAATAGACATGATGGAAGAAAACGGTGTAGTTAGCAAAGGAAATCATGTTGGTAAAAGAGAAATCCTAAAATGAGGACAATATTAGTTATTATTTTATTTTATTTTTTATTTCAAAGTTTTGGACAAGCATCAAGTAAGCAAAGTATTATCAAAAAATTAAGCGATATTGAAAATATAAGTTTTAATTTTATTCAAACAATTAATGGTAAAGATGAAAGGGGAAATTGTATAATACAGTACCCCAAAAAAATCTTTTGTAAATACGAGAAAAGAAGAAACAAAATTTTAGTATCAAACGGTCGGAATTTAGTTATTAAAAATAATAAACAATTCTATCGTTACCCAATTAAAAGTACACCGTTTCAATTCTTGTTAGACAAAAAATTTTTAATTAACAAAATCAATTCTTCTAAACTCGGAGAAATTGAGGATAAATATTTATTTTTCAAAATATTGGAAAATAATAATAATATAAATGTTTTTTTTAGTAAAAAAAATTATGATTTAGTAGGTTGGCAGGTTGAAGACGTTTATCAAAATTTAGCAGTTACATATATTTTTGAAAGTTCGATAAATAAAAAGATTGATGAAAAGATTTTTAAACTTCCAAAAAACGATCAAATTAATTCAAATTAATAGTTTCTTGCTTAAATATTTTCATTCCTCTTTTTAAATAATTTTGAAGTGCATTTTTATGATCTAAGGTACAAGTATGTACCCAAACTCTATGGGAATTTTCTTTAAAACATAGTTTTATGGCTTCTGATAACAAATAACCTCCAATTCTTTTACCTTTGTAATTATCTAAAACTCCAAAATATGCAATTTCTGAACTGTTTGTTAATTGATCCTGAATAACTTCAAAATAACCCACTAAATCGTCATTCAACTTTAAAAGATATGTTTTAACCATTTCGCTTTCTAAATAAGATGACCATTTTAAATTATCCCACTCCAGTCTATCTATCCATCTATGATTTTTTCCAACATTTTTATAAAAAAATTTATTTAATTCAATATTTGGAGGGTTAACCTTTTCTAAAATCAAATCTTTATTTGGAGAATTCACTTGTTTTAAATTTTTTAAAGATAAAATTTCGAGGTAATATCTATCTACTTTCAAAACTATTGAACCATCTTTCCAATGTTTTCTCCACCAAATAAATGAAAATGTAAATGAGGAACTTCTTGTCCACCATGGTCGCCAATATTTGAAAGAGCTCTATATCCTTTGCCCTCATCTACAGAAATTCCAAGTTTTTTTGCGACAATATTAATTCCTTTTAATAAACCAACCATTTCCTGCGTAGACGCATTTTGGCTAAAATCGTCTAAATTTTTATATTTTCCTTTTGGAATAACTAGCGCATGTATTTTTTTTTGGGGATTAATATCGTAAAATGATAGAACAAACTCATCTTCATAAATTTTCTCACAAGGAATTTCACCTCTAATAATTTTTGCAAATATATTTTGATCATCATATTTCATACTAAATTTTTTCTAATACGGACTTAACTGTATTACCCATTACAGAGGGATTTTTTGATATAGTTACTCCACATTCTTTTA
>CEUZ01164844.1_pt1 | contig 11776 bp, 12 predicted proteins | sample 361511 | NCBI WGS metagenome assembly CEUZ01 (sample SAMEA2622822, study PRJEB7988) | marine metagenome | biome: marine biome (ENVO:00000447); feature: surface water layer (ENVO:00002042); material: "saline water (ENVO:00002010), including plankton (ENVO:xxxxxxxx)" | depth 5 m
AAGAAAATTTCAATGGAAAAAATAATTTTTAGAAAGTTTTTTTATGATTTATTGAGCTTCTTTTTAACTATTTCATTAAGTTTATCTCTAATTATTTGGATTATTCAGTCTGTTAATTACCTCGATTTAATATCAAACGACGGTCATGGGTTTAAAATTTATTTCTCATTCATATTGCTTAATTTCCCAAAAGTGTTTTCTAAAGTGACAATTTTTACTTACTTTATAAGTATATTTTATATGTTTCAAAAATATCAACTGAATAATGAAATTTTAATTTTTTGGACAAATGGAGTTAGCAAAATAAAGATGGTTAATTTTATAGTAAAAATATCTATAATTTTTACTTTAATACAAATTCTATTTGTGTATTTTGCTCTTCCTAAATTGCAAGACTACTCTAGAGATTTTATAAGATCATCAAACATTGATTTATTTACATCGTTAATAACTGAAAAAAAATTTGTTGATACAGTAAAAGATTTTACTATTTTTATAGAGACAATAGATGAGGAAGGGAATTTTGAAAATATTTTTTTAAAAGATAGTATAAATAAATCAAATACTCAGATTATTACATCAAAATCGGGAAAAATATCTGAGCAAGGTTCAAATAAATTTTTAAGTTTAAACTTTGGTCAAATTCTAGATATCAAAAATAATGATCTAAATGAAACTAAAGTTATTAAATTTAATAATACAGTTTTTAACCTTTCAAATTTTAAAACTAAAACAACAACTTTTCCAAAAATTCAAGAATTGAGTTCGAAAATTTTAATAAATTGTTTGAATACTTTTTTATTTGGAGATAAAAAGGAATATTTCTTACCTGTTTTTCACTGCTCTCAAGAGTCTTCTATTAAAAGTGCGAAAATATTATTTGATAGATCTATTAAGCAAATTTATATTATTTCAATTGGTCTCTTGGGTTCTTTAATAATATTTACTAATATTAAAAATCAAAAATATTTTATTTATAAATCTTTAATTTTCTTATTAGGTTTAACATTTATTGTTGTAGCAGAAGTTAGCTCAGAGTTAATAAACGACTCAATATTTAAAAATACATTATTTGTTTTATTGCCTGCAATAATAATTATTTTTACTTACATAAGCGTTATTAAATTAAATAAAAGAAATTTATAAACTATATGTTCAATAAAATTTATTTAAAATATATATATAGAGTTTTTATAACAAGATTTTTCTATATTACTGCAATTTTTGCATCTTTAATTTTTATATTAAATATTCTTGAAGAGATAAAATTTTTTAGTAACCACGATGAAGTAGGTATTGGATTACCAATATTGCTAACCTTTTTAAATTTACCGTCTATATTGTTTGAAATATTTCCATTTATCATTTTAATAGCTACACAGTTTTTTTTTATTAAGTTTCAAGATAGTTCAGAAATCCTTATATTTAAAAATAATGGGATTAATAATTTAAAAATCATTTTCCATTTATCATTGTTAGTTTTAATTATTGGATTTTTTATAATCTCTATTTTCCATTTTATTTCCTCTAATATGAAGCGTGAATATATTTCGTTTAAGAACAATTATACATTAGATAATAAATATCTAGCAGTTATAAATGATAATGGATTATGGATTAAAGACAAATTAGATGATCAAATTATGATAATTCATGCTTCAAGAATTGATAAAAATATACTTGATGATTTAGTGATTGCAGTTTTTGACGAAAATTTTGTAAATGAGCAAAATATCATCGCTGAAAAAGCATTAATAAATAACGAGATTTGGGAACTTAAAAAAACTATAATTGTTAATTCGGATGGAAAAAAAGAGAATTTTGAAAGCTTAAAATTTAAAACAAATTTTAATTATACTAAGATTAATTCCTTATTCTCAAATCTAGAGTCTCTAGATATATATAATTTATTAGAACAAAAAAAAGATTTTAAAAAGGTTGGAATGACTGTTTCTGAAATTGATTTATATTTGAATAGAGTTTATTCATTACCTGTGAGCTTAGTTATTTTTTTAATACTCACATGTATATTGATGTTAAATGTTAATTTTAAAAAATCAAAAACAGCGGTAGTAATTGTAGGAATATTGTTGTCAGTAATTATTTATTATATATATTACTTTTTTGGTTTACTTGGCACAAACAATAAAGTTCCTATTACTGTTGCTGTATGGACTCCAAACTTAATACTTTTTTTAACTTGTTTAGTTGGAATTGTGAATATTAATGAAAAATAAAATTAATATAAAATTATTAATAAAAATTATTATTTTTCTTTTGAGTTTTAATAAGTTGAATGCAAATGACATTTTAATTGATGCAAAAGAAATAGACATTAAGGATAATGGTAACCTTATAGTTGCTTCTGGAAATATAAATATAACGGACACCGATAATATTAAAATTACAGGAAATAAAGCAGAATATAATAAGATTAATGAAACAGTAGAAATTATTGGAAATGTACTTTTTTTAGATAAAGAAAAAAACTATAAGGCAGAAAGTAATAGAATAATATATGACAGAAAAAATAATATTATTAACACTTTTGAAAAAACAAAAGTTATTTTTTTAGATGATAACAATATCAATAAATATGAAATTGAAGGAGAAGAATCTTTTTTTGATAAAAATAAAAAATTTTTAGAAATTAAAAATAAAGTCACTTTTAAAGATAATTTAAATAATTATAAAATTTTATCAGAAAAGATAATTTATAGACAGTCAGAGGAAATTATAGAGAGTGTGGGTAATACCGAAATAAATTATAATGATAATTTTTTGATAAATGCTGTAAATATTAATTATAATAAAAATAAAAATATATTTAATTCTAACAATAAAACCATTATTTACGACAAATATAAAAATATATTAGAGCTGGATAGTTTTAGTTTTGATTTAAAAGAAAGAATTTTTAAAGGAAAAAAAATTAAATTAACTGATTTAGATAAAAATATTTTTCAAGTTGAGAAGGGTATGTTTGATCTTAAATCAAATGAATTAATTGGTTCAGATTTCAATTTGACTTTTGATAAAAACTTTTTTGGAAACCCTGAAAATGACCCACGATTATCTGGTCGTTATGTTGCGGCTAGTAAAAAAGATACAAAAATGAAAAAAAGTACTTTTACTACTTGTAAAAATAATCCAGGAAAATGTCCAAGCTGGTCAATTTCAGCTAATGAGGTAGTTCATAAAAAAGAAAAGAAAAGAATAGAGTATAAAAATGCTTGGGTAGAAATTTATGATGTCCCAGTTGCGTATTTCCCAATTTTTTTTCACCCAGATCCAACTGTTGAAAGACAATCAGGATTTCTTTTTCCTCAATTTATAAATAGCAGTAATTTAGGACTTTCGACACAAATTCCATATTTTAAAGCGATTGATCAAGATAAGGATTTGACTATTTCACCAAGAGTGTATGCAAACAATAATTTATTTTTACAAACAGAATATAGGCAGGCATTTAAAAATTCAAAACTAATTACTGATTTCAGTTATAATAAAAAGGATAATTCTAATTCACACTTTTTCTCAAACTTATCAGGTAATTTTGAAAATTCTTTTTATGAAATGAAAGTTGAACTTACATCAAATGAAGATTATTTGAAAAAATATCAAATTAATTCACCATTAGTTAAAAGCTATAGTTATCTCAACTCATCATTTAAAATTGAAACTGTATCTGATGAATCTAATTTCTCAACCTCAATTGATGTAATAGAAGACCTCACAAAAAATGATAGTGATAGGTATGAGTATATATTTCCAAATTATGAATATAACAAAACAAAAAATTTAAATAATAATTTTTTTGAAATAATTAATTACAATTCTAGTGGAAGTTATCGAAAATATGATACAAATGTTGATGAGGCAGATTTTGTAAACGATTTAATTTTTTCCAAAAACGATCTCAATATTTTAAAAAATACAAACTCAGAATTTAAATTTTTGGTTAGAAATGTTAATACTTATGGAGATTTATCAGACACATTTAAAGATGATAAAAATTACTCAATTCTGAGCTCTATTTTGTACAATTTAAATTATCCATTAAAAAAAGAGACTGAAAATAGTAATAAATTCCTAACGCCAATAGCCTCTTTTAGATATAGCCCAAATAAAGGTTTAAATTTAATAAATGAAAAAACTTTAATACGTTTTCAAGATTTGACGAATTTAGATAGAATTAATAACAAAACAGTTGAGGAAGGCATTTCAGCAACTTTAGGTATGGAATACAAGAATCAAGATAAATCGAATAATGATATAATTGATCTTGGGTTTGGAATAAATTTTAGGACAACAGAAGATAAAGATTTACCTATAAGTTCATCTTTGAATAAAAAAACATCTGATATAATTGGCTATTCTGGAATCAATATAACCGAAAATCTCTCATTTAATTATGATTTTTCAATTGATCAAAGTTTAAATGAGACTAATTATAGTTTAATAACAGCAGCATATAAAGGAAGTAAATTAAAAACATCATTCGAATATTTAGAAAAAAGTAAATTTATTGGCGATGAAAGTTATTTGACATATTTAGCTCAATTAGATTTGGACAGATCAAATTCAATAGCATTAGAAACAAATAAAAATTTAGATAAAAATTTAACTAATTATTATAATATAATTTATGAATACAAAAACGATTGTTTAAAAGCATCAGTTATTTACAACAAGCAGTTTTATAACGATAAAGATATAAATTCTGGACAGAATATTTTCTTTAAAATTTCGTTATTACCTTTTGGTAGTGCTGGCAATGCTAATTCAAATGAATAAAATTTATATTAAATCTATTTCCTTAGTATTGTTACTTTTTATCTCTTCTGAAAAAGTAGCATTATCACAAGTCAATTTAGAAATAATTTATAAAATTAACAATGAAATTATTACAAATATTGATGTGGAAAATGAAAAAAAATTTTTAATTTTTCTGAATCCACAATTAAGTAACCTTTCTAATTCAAAATTATTAGAAATTTCAAAAAACTCTATTAAAAATAGAACTATTAAAAAAATTGAGTTAGAAAATTATTTTAATTTAAATGAAAAAGATCTAGGAAAAATATATATTAATAATTTTATTTCTAATTCTAATTTTAAAAATATTGAAAATTTAAATAGTGAACTATCTTCTTTCGATTTAGGATATGAATATTTTGAAAATAATTTTAAAATAGATAATTTGTGGAGAGAATTTATCTTTAATAAATTTAAGTCCAAAGTAAAAATAAATATTGAAGATTTAAAGAAAGACTTAAAAAATAAAAAAAATGAAATTGAAGAATTAAATCTAAGTGAAATTTTATTTGTTGCTAAAAATGAAGACGAATATAACAAATTAAAGAATAAAATTTATTCTGAAATTGAAAAATCTGGATTTGAAGCAACAGCAACAATTTTTAGTATTTCTGAAAGTAAAAATTTTGGTGGAAAATTAGGATGGGTAAGATCTAGTCAAATATCTGGTCCTATATATTCTATTTTAAAAAATATTTCAGGTGTTAGTGAACCATTAAAGACCAGCAACGGTTATTTAATTATTAAGTTAAATGATAAAAGAAAAATTAGTGAAAAAATTAATGTAGATGAGGAGTTAAATAAAATTATAAACAGTGAAACTGAAAAAGAAATAAACAAACTCGGATACATTTATTTTAATAAAATTAAAAAAAGGATTTTTATAAGTGAAAAATAAAAAGCCTATAATTATAGTCCTAGGTGAACCAAATAGTATTTTTACTGAAATTTTATGTAAAGTTTTAAACAAACAATCAATAAAAAAAAGAGTTAAATTTCCTATTATATTGATTGGATCTGAACGGTTAATTATTTCACAATTAAAAATATTAAAAAAAAAATTATCTTATGAATTATTAGATTTAAATCTTGAGGACTTAAGTAATAAAAATTTTTTAAGCCGAGTTTACTTAATAGATGTCGACTATAACTTCAAAAAACCATTTGAGTTAATTTCAGGAAAATCAAAAAAATATATATCTAATTGTTTTAAATATGGAGTTCATCTACTTAATAAAGGAATAAGTGACGTAATTGTAAATGGGCCAATATCAAAAAGGTTTTTTTTAGATAAGAAATATCCAGGTATTACAGAATATATTTTTCATAAATCAAATAAAAAAATTTCTAAAAATCCAGTAATGTTACTTTTTAACAATAACTTATCTGTTTCTCCAATAACAACCCACATTCCTTTAAAAAATGTAAGTAAAAAAATAAATAAAAAGGTAATTTATAATAACGTTTTAACAATTAATAATTTTTATAAAAATTTTCTTAAAATAAAACCAAAAATTGCCATACTAGGGCTAAATCCTCATTGTGAGACAAAATCAAGTTTCAATGAAGAGTTAAAAATAATTATTCCAGCTATAAAAAACTTAAAAAAGGAAAAAATAAATATAAATGGTCCCTTCCCAGCTGATACTTTTTTTTTAAAAGAAAATTTATATAAATTTAATTCCATTATAGGAATGTACCACGATCAAATTTTAACTCCTTTTAAAACGTTGTATGGTTTTAATGCATCAAATATAACGTTAGGACTTCCCTTTTTAAGATTATCAGTAGACCATGGTCCAAATCAATCAATGATGGGAAAAAATAAATCTAACCCACAGTCTTTAGAAAATATATTTAATTTTATTATTTCAATAAAATGAATATTTTTCCAAAAAAATCACTTGGTCAAAATTTTTTATTAGACAAAAAAGTGATAAAAGAAATTGTTGATATAGGTAATATATCTAAAAATAGTACCGTAATTGAAATTGGTCCGGGTACTGGAAGTTTAACTGAAGAAATTTTAAAAAAAAAGCCAAAGAAATTTATAGCAATTGAAAAAGATCATGAATTATATTTAAAATTAAAGAAAAAATTCAGTTCAGAGGTAGAGTTTATTAATCAAGACGTTTTACAAATAAATTGGGATAATTATTTTTATGAAAATTGTCTGATATTTGGTAATTTACCATATAATATTTCCGCAAAAATATTGATTGATTGGATAAGATTAAATAATTTAAATAAACAATTTAAAAAACTTATTTTAATGTTTCAAAAAGAAGTTGCAGATAGAATCATTGCGGATGTTAATTCAAGTAAGTATGGTAGATTGACTATTTTAACAAATTGGAAGTTAAACGTAAAAAAAATTATGGATATTGATCCAAAAAAATTCTTTCCTAAACCAAAAGTACAAAGTTCTTTAATATATCTGGAGCCTAAAAATAATTTTTTTCATTTTCAAAATTCAAAAAATCTAGAAAAGGTAACTGATATTTTTTTTCAAAATAAAAGAAAAATGATAAAAAAACCGCTAAATATTTTATTTAAAAACTCATCCAAAATTGTAAATAAGTTAAATTTAGATGATAATTTTAGACCTCAAAATATTGATCCTATTACTTTTTTCAAAATTTCCAAAGAATATGAAGATGAAAATAGTTTAAATTAGATTTTTTATATGATTTTCTATATCTGATTTATGATATTCTTTTGTATTCTCTAAATATCCAATAATGTTATTATAACACTCATTTAAATCCTCATTAACTACAACATAATCATATTCTTTCCAATGTAATACATCTTTATCAAACTGCTCCATTCTCATTTGAATTATCTCTTTATTACTTTCCCCTCTAGAAACTAATCTTTCATTAAGAACTTTTCTTGAAGGTGGAAGAATAAAAAAAGATATAAGCTTATAATTCAATATTTGGTTTTTTATTTGTTGAGTGCCTTGCCAATCAATATCAAATAGTACATCAAATCCCTTTTCCAAATTATCGAAAACTTGCTTTTTTGTTGAGCCGTATAAATTTTTAAATACACTTGCGTATTCCAAAAAAGCATTTTGATTAATTAATTTTTTAAATTCTTTCTCTTTAACAAAAAAGTAATCTTTGCCATTAAGCTCGTTTGCCCTTGGTTGTCTTGTTGTGTGAGAAATAGAAATTTTATAATTTTTTTTTTCTTGGGAAATTTTTTTTACTAGTGTTGTTTTTCCTGCTCCTGACGGTGATGATAATATTATCATTTTTCCGTCTTTGGTTGAAAGCATTAAACTCTAATTTGCTTTACTCTCAATAAATTTTATTGCATCTCCCACAGTTAAGATTTTTTCTGCCTCACTATCTGAGATCTCTGAGCCAAATTCTTCTTCAAAAGCCATTACTAATTCAACTGTGTCTAAACTGTCAGCTCCAAGATCATCTATAAAACTAGATTCTTCTGTGACCTTAGCTTCATCAATGCCTAGATGGTCTGCAACTATTTTTTTTACTTTGCTTGAAATATCATCTGCCATGGTAATTTTCCTTTTTTTAACGTTAATAGTTATTTACTTATGTTTGTCAACTAAAATACATGCCTCCGTTCACATGAATTGTTTCTCCAGTTATATAATTTGACATGTCAGAGCATAAAAAAGCTGTGCAATTAGCTATATCTTGAGGTGTTCCAAATCTATCTAAGGGTATTTTAGACTTAAGTTGATTCTTATATTCATCATTAATTTTTTCTGTCATAGCAGTTTCTATAAATCCAGGAGCAATACAATTTACAGATATATTTTTTTTTGCATATTCTAAAGATAAACTTTTTGACATTGAAGTAACTGCACCTTTAGATGCAGAATAATTTGCTTGACCTAGATTACCTGTATGCCCGACAACTGATGTGATGTTGATAATTTTACCAGATTTTTTTTTCAACATTTTTTTTATAGCATATTTTGACAAAAGAAAAGTAGAAGTTAAATTAATACTAATAACTTTATCCCATTCATCTTTATTCATTCTTATTGTTAAATTATCTTTTGTAATTCCTGCATTATTGATTAATACATCAATCTTATCCCCTAGATCTTTATTACATTTTTCAATAAAGCTCTCTAATTGATCATGTGCAGAAATATCTTGATTTAAACAAATTAAATTCTTATGTTTTTTCTTTAATTCATCTAATTTATTTTGGTTTGTACCGGTTACTAAAAGATTAGCATTCAAAGATATTAAGGTATCAACAATTGAGTTACCAATGCCGCCTGTCGCGCCTGTAAGTATAATATTTTTATTTTCTAAATTAATCATATATTAATACCTTGAATATCCTCAAGTGTATCAATATTCAATACTTTTACCTCATTGTTTATTCTTTTTATAAGGCCAGAAAGGACTTTTCCTGGACCAATTTCTATGAAAGTACTAGTTCCATTTTGAATCATATATTGTATGCTTTCTCTCCATCTTACTGGACTTTCAATTTGTTTAATCAATAATTCTTTTATCTGGTTTGTATTTTTATACTCTTCAGCAGTAACATTAGAAACAATTTTATAATTTGGATCTTTTATTAATTGTTCATTAATTAATTTTTCCATTTTGATAGTTGCATTCCTCATTAGCTCACAATGAAATGGGGCACTCACTGGTAATTTTATATTTTTAATTTTTTCATCTTTAAGAATAGATGCAAACTTAACTAATTCCTCATTTTTTCCACTTAAAATTAATTGACCCTTAGAATTATCATTGGCTAAAAAACATTTAATATTTGTAAAGTTATCATTTACAATTTTTTTTATTTGTTCTGTCTCTGCTCCTAAAACTGCCAACATACCACCCTCACCCAATGGAACGGCTGATTGCATAGCCTCTCCTCTATTCTTTAATAATAATAAACCTTGCTCTAGTGAAATTGCATTTGCAACTGTTAAAGCTGTATATTCACCTAATGAATGTCCTGCAAAATAATTAAAATTATTTTTAAAAAGATTGGTCTCTTTTCTTAATATTTCACAAATAGCATAACCTATTAAATATATAGCCGGTTGAGTGAAAGTTGTTTGATTTAATTTTTCTTGAGGACCATTTAAAACTATTTCAGAAATACTATAACCTAATATCTCGTCTGCTTTCGTGAAAATTTCTTTCACTAATTCATGGCTATCATAAATATCTGAACCCATTCCTACCTTTTGAGAACCTTGACCAGGAAAAACAAGTGAAATCATTATAATTTTTGTTAATTTTTATGTTGTAATTAAAAACTTATAATAGTATATCCTGCTCTTTTTTAAACTATGAATTTTTACGAACATACAATTATTACCAGACAAGACATGAGTCCCTCACAAGTGAAACAAGTTGAGGATAAATATAAAAAAATCATCGAAAATAATTCAGGAAATCTTCTAAAGACTGAAAAATGGGGTCTTATGAACTTATCCTATTTAATAAAAAAAAATAAAAAAGGTAATTATATTCATTTTAAAATTGAAGGTAGCGGAGAAACTATATCTGAATTAGAAAAAAACGAAAAAATAGATAAAAATCTATTAAGATTTTTAACAATAAAAGTCAAAAAAATTGATTTAGAGACAAACTATTTTGATAAAACTAGCAATGAGGAAAAGGAAACTAAAGATAAAAGAGATAATAGAGAATAATTTCCATGAAAAATAAGAGATTTAAAAAAAAAAACTCGTCTCAAAGTAATTTTGCAAAACTCAGCATATTCTCAAATCAAAAATTTAAATTTAAGAAAAAATGTCCTTTATCAGGAAAAGGTGCACCAAAAATAGATTATAAAAATATTAAATTATTAAAAAAATATACTTCAGAAAATGGAAAAATACTTCCATCAAGAATTACTTCTGTAAGTTTAAAAAAACAAAGACAACTCTCATTATCTATTAAAAGAGCTAGAAATTTGGCTTTGATATAATATTTTTATGAAAATTGTATTATTAGAAAATTTAAGAAAACTTGGAAACATTGGTGAAATAATAAATGTAAAGAGAGGTTATGCAAGAAATTTTCTTATCCCGGAAAAAAAAGCATTGTTTGCATCTGAGGAAAATATTAAGCAAGTTGAAAAAATAAAATCGAATTTAAATAAAAAAGATCAAGAGAAAAAGAAAAATGCAAAAGAAATTGCAGAAAAATTAAAAAATAAAACATTCAATATAAAAAAATTAGTCACTGAAACTAAAGAATTATACGGATCTGTAAAACCGACTGAAATATCAAGAATATTAAAAGACGAGGAAAAAATTGAATTGAGCTCTTCCCTAATTCAACCTGTTACTGAAATTAAAACTGTGGGCGAATTTAAAGTAATTTTAAATTTACACTCTGAAATAGAGTGCTCAATTAAAATTAAAGTAGTACCCGAAGAATCAATAAAATAGTTATACATTTTTTCTCACATTAATATTTCTAGTTGTTTAATTTTTTTAATTAAACTATCAATAATGCATGGAAAAGCTTAATCTTGTAAAAAACACTTTTGATCAATATCCAAATAATATCGAAGCCGAACAGGCTGTTCTGGGATCTATACTAGTAACGAATGAAATTTTTGATGATATATCGCCAATAATTAATAGTAACAATTTTCATGATCCAATGCATCAAAAGATTTTCGCTGCAATAGAAAAACTAATTTTTAGTGGAATGTTAGCCAACCCCATTACCCTGAAAAATTTTTTTGAAAATGAAAAAGATGAATTAAATATTCCTGAATATTTAATAAAAATTACAAAATTCTCATCATCGTCAAGGCAAGCTATAGAATATTCTAAATTAATTTATGATCTATTTGTTAAAAGAGAATTGATTAAAATTTCTGAGAATCTTTCATTTACAGCAAAATCAAATGATTTAAATAAAGATGGAAAAACGATAATTGAAGATACAGAAAAAACTTTATTTGATTTAGCTGAAAAAGG
>CEUZ01271234.1_pt1 | contig 11771 bp, 10 predicted proteins | sample 361511 | NCBI WGS metagenome assembly CEUZ01 (sample SAMEA2622822, study PRJEB7988) | marine metagenome | biome: marine biome (ENVO:00000447); feature: surface water layer (ENVO:00002042); material: "saline water (ENVO:00002010), including plankton (ENVO:xxxxxxxx)" | depth 5 m
GCTTTTGTTACAGCTTGACCTAAATATTTTTCAGCAGTCTCTTTCATTTTTTGGAGAATAAAAGCAGAAATTTGTGAAGGTGAATATTTTTCACCCTTAGCTTCTATCCATGCATCATTTTTATCTGAATTAACAATCTTAAATGGTGCTGCATCTACATCTTTTTTGACAGTTGGGTCATCGAAGTTTCTTCCAATTAATCTCTTAACAGCAAAAATAGTATTTTCTGGATTGGTTACTGCCTGTCTCTTAGCTGGTTGTCCAATTAATTTTTCATTTTCATCAGTAAATGCTACTACCGAAGGAGTAGTTCTTGCACCCTCAGCATTTTCTAAAACTTTTGGTTGACTACCCTCCATGATTGCTACACATGAATTTGTAGTTCCAAGGTCAATTCCGATTATTTTACTCATAATTTTATGTTCTCACTTTCTTCATATAAGGGTTAAATTTAATTCTACAAGTTGATCTAAGCATTATAATTTGTCTTTATTTTCTTTGTTTTCTTGGTTTTCTTCCTTCTTGGTTTGAATTTTCTTTGAAACAGCAACTAACGAAGGTCTTAATAATCTGTCTTTTATTGTAAAACCTTTTTGAATTTCTTGAACAATAGTGCCCGGTTCTTTTTGATCGTCTTCTATCTCTAACATTGCTTGATGTAAGTTTGGATCTAATTTTTTATTTAAACACTCAATTGGCTTAATATTGTTTTTACTAAAAATAGAAATTAAATCTTTATTAATTATCTCTAAATGCTCTAAAGTCTTTTTAAGAGCTTCAGTGTTTTTCAATTTTTCATCATTTTCTAAAATTTGTTTTGACCTTTCAAGGTTGTCGATTAAGTTTAAAGCTTCTTTGGCAAACAAAGATCCACCATATTCGAAAGCATCTTCTTTTTCCTTTTCAAAACGTCTTCTTTGATTTTCCATCTCAGCAAAAGTTCTTGCTAATTTGTCTTCTAATTCTTTTATTTTTTCTTCAGGAGTAATTTCTTTGATATCTTCTTCGTTTATATTTTCAGATTTAACTTCAGTTTGGTTTTCAGCTTTATCATTCTCGACTTTCGTGTCAGTAGAGCTATTTTCGTTTAAAGGTTTTTGTTCTTGTTCTTTTTCCATAGTCGCTTATATGGTAAGAAATCTCTAAATTGCTAGATGTATATGAAAAAAATTACTGAACTCTTAATTGGCACTAATAACAAAGGAAAATTAAGAGAAATAAGAGCATTACTGCCGAGATATATCAAAGTCTATTCCACCTCTAAATTTAATCTTAAAAGCCCAATAGAAAATAGTAAAACATTTGAGGGAAATTCCATTATCAAATCAAAATATTTTTCTAAAAAAACTAATTTACCCTGTCTTGCTGATGACTCTGGTTTGGAAATAGATATTTTAGATAAAGCACCTGGAATTTATTCTTCTAGATGGAGTGGAAAAAATTTAGATTTTAACAGAGCTATAAAAAAGGTTTACAGAGAATTAAACAAAAAAGATAAAAATTGGCGAAATAAAAAAATTAAAGCACGATTTATTTGTGTTCTTTCAATTTGCTTTCTAGATAAAAAAATAGCTTGTGTAAGAGGTAAGGTAGAGGGCAATATTTCCCCAGAACCCAAAGGAAAAAATGGTTTTGGTTATGATCCAATATTTATTCCTGCAAGAAAAAAATTTACATTTGGGGAAATTTCCCCTGAAAAAAAGTACAAAATGGATCATCGATTTAAAGCGTTTAAAAAAATTAAAAAATTTCTTTAAGAGAACCATTTTCAATTTTATAGAAATTTAATCGATGATTTATTTTATTATCTTCTATATCAAAGATACCTATTTTTCCTTTAAAGGAGTTTTTTGCACTAAAGGCCTTGTGAATCTCAGCAATATCATTTTTTAAAGAAAGATAATAAACTAAACCAACTAAATCATAACTTAGTAATGATAAATGGTTAGGATTTTCATTAAATTGTTTTAAAAATTTTTGTTTAAATTTTTCTAAATTTTTTTTATTCACTGAAGGATAATAAATCGGTTGTAAAGCAGTCTCACTTAGTAAACTTTCATCAAACCATTGATTAAAAGTGATAAAATATTTGTCTTTTGGAGATACGTCAGTGTATAGTAATGAAGTTATAACACTTTTTAAACTTTCATCGAAATCTGCAATTATAACAGAGTCAAAGTTTACATTTCCGATGGTATACTTTTTTTCTAGTTCTTTTATTTTTTTTTCTTTATTAAAATCATTTGAATTTTCTAATCTTGTTATTTCATCAAACAAATTTTGTTTTCGAATTTCATAATTTGTAATTTTTTCAATTTGTTTTGTTAGTTTTGTAGGTGTGATATCATAAAAATATTGTTTTTGAGTTTTAACTCTTGATTTTTTAATTCCTTGTTTGATTTCTAAATCATAATTTAGGTTTGGTATTAAAAATATTGTTTTCTTGACTTCATTTGTTTTGATGAATTTTTTTATTGCATTTAGCTGAGAGGTAGAATTTATTCCAGTGCTTATAACATTTTTTGGAAGATCTAAAGTTTTGTTTGTAAATGACAAAAAAGTTAAATCTTTAACTTCGTCAAGATAAATTATATTATCGTAAAAAACTGGACCTATAACCAAGTTAATTCCAAGTTTATTTAATTCAATCGCAGAACGCAAAGTCTTATTAGGTTCAGATTTAGTATCTTTAGGAAATATTTCAAGTTTATCAGAATCAATATCTTTCAAAGCCAAACGTGTAGCATTTACTATTTGCTGACCTATTTTAGCGTTCTCTCCTGTTAGCGGTACTAGTAAACCAATTTTAACTTTTTTTTCTTCAGCAAAACCTAAACCAACAGTAAAAAATAATTTAAAAAAAAATAAAAAAAGAAATATAAAAATTTTATTCATTTAATGCTACTATTACTCTAATACTGTTTAAATTATGGTAAACCCTATATTGCATAATAATGAGTTAAAAACAGGGTTATATTTAATACCAACCCCAATTGGTAACTTAGGAGATATTACTCTAAGAGCAATAGAATTATTAAAAAAATCAGATTTTATACTTTGCGAAGATACGAGAGTATCAAAAAAATTATTGGATAAGTTTGAAATAAAGACAAAATTAATTTCCTATCATAAATTTAACGAGGTAAGAAATTTATCAAAAATAGTGAATTTATTAAAAGAAAATAAAATTATTTCATTGATCTCTGATGCCGGAACGCCAAGTATATCAGATCCAGGAACGATTTTGATTAATGAATGTTTAAGACAAAATATTAATATTGTACCGCTTCCTGGACCTTCAGCAGTTACAACTGCTGTTTCAGTTAGTGGTTTTAAGGAAAAATATTTATTTTATGGTTTTTTTCCTGCAAAAGAAAAAATAATTAAAGAAGAATTAGAAAAATTATCGAAGTTAAATTTGAGTTTAGTTTTTTTTGTTTCTCCAAAAAAAATAAATAAGATTATTCCACATCTTAAAAATTACTTTAAAAACAGAAAAATATTAATTTGTAGAGAAATTTCTAAATATTATGAAGAATTTATAAGAACAGATTTAGATGAATTACAAATATTTAAAAACGAACCAAAAGGTGAGATAACTATAGTTATTTCAGAAAAAAAAGCTGAAAAAAAAATCTCTCAAACTTTGAGTGAATCAGATAAAAGAAATATTAAAATAATGATCAATAAATTAAGTACAAAAGAAATAACTGATATAATTAGTAAGAATAGTGAAATATCGAAAAAAGAAATTTACGATTACTGTTTAAAATTAAAAAATGAAAAATAAATTATTTATAATTTTTTTATTAAGTTTAATTCTTTCGGGGTGTGTTGGAGTTGCCTCAAAAGGTATTTTTGGAACAGGTGTTAGTGTTGCATTTGATCCTAGATCTGTTGGTACTCAAGTTGATGATTCTATAATGCAAAAAAATTTATCAACAAGGATTATTTTAATGGATAAGAAATATTTATTAATTGTTAAAACAAAAGTTCTAGATGGAAGGATTTTTTTAACTGGTAAAGTTGATAATCCAGAAGAAAAACTTAAACTTACAAAACTTGCATGGGAAACTGATGGAGCAAGGTCTGTAAAAAATGATATTAAGATAAAAGAAGAATTCAATTTCAAACAATCTGCAAAAGATATTTTAATAACATCTCAATTAAGATCTGCAATGATTTTTAATAAAAAGATTAAGGCAACGAATTATCAGATTGATACCTATAAAAAGAAAATTTATGTCTACGGAATCGCTCTCACTTCTGAAGAAAAAGACGAAGTTATAAATGAAGCAAAAGAAATTTTAGATGTTGAAAATGTTATTGCAAGTATTCTTCTTCTAGAAGACTTAAGAATACAGAAAGATTAGTCTTTTTTATAATCAATCACGTCTGCCGAGTAGGCTGCGACAGATGCTAAGTTAATAATTTCTGATGTTGAGCTTCTTAAAGGTGCAATTTCAATAGGTAAACCTAATCCAATTAATAACGGGCCGATTACTTTTGCATCTCCAAAAGTTTTCATCATTTTATATGAAATAGCTGCACTGTGTTGCCCAGGCATTATTAATATATTTGCATTTCCAACTATTTTTGAAAATGGATAAAGTTTTTTGTATTCTTCGTTAAGAGCAACATCTGGTTGCATATCTCCATCAAATTCGAAATCAACTTTTTTTTTCTTTAAGATTTCTACTGCTTCTTTTATATGCTTTGTTCTACTTGTTAAAGGCTGACCAAAAGTAGAATGTGAAACAAAAGCTACTTTTGGATCAAACCCAAACAATCTAATTACACGCGCGCTTGATATAGCTATTTCTGATAACTGTTCAGAACTAGGATATTCATGAACACTCGTATCCCCAACAAATATGGTTTTTCCTTTGTATACAACCATGTTAAGACCAAACATAATTTCTCCGGGTCTTGCATTAACAACTTGTGTAATTTTTTTTAATGAAGCACCAAATCTTCTTGTATTACCAGTAACAGCTCCGTCTGCATCTCCACATGCTACCATGCATGATGCCCAAATGACCCTATCATTTCTTACAAGTCGATCGCAGTCCCATTCCAATAATCCTTGTTCTCTTTGAAGTTTTTGGAATAAAAATTTGACGTACTTTTCTCTCTTTTTTTTATCTTTAGAGTTTATAATTTCGATGTCAAAATTTTCATTATATCCAATTTTTTTTATTTGCTCTTTAATTTTTTCCTCTTTACCTACAAGAATAGGAGTTCCTAATTTTGAATTTTTGAATGCAATCGCTGCCTTTAGAGTATTTTCATCTTCACCGTCTGCAAATACGATTTTTTTTTGATTTTTTTTGATGTACCCGTTTATACCTTGCATTATTGTAACAGTAGGATCTAATCGTTGTTTCAATTGCTCTTGGTATAAATCAAAATTTTCAATTTTTTTTCTAGCAACCCCGGTTTTTATTGCAGCTTTAGCTACTGCAATAGGGATTATACTTATTAATCTAGGATCAAAAGTTGATGGGATTATATAATCTTTACCATAATGTGGTCTCTCACCTCCCATTGCTGCTACAACTTCATCTGGAACATCTTCTCTAGCCAATTTTGCAATTGCATTAGCTGCTGCTACTTTCATTTCTTCATTAATCGTTTTGGATCTAACATCTAAAGCTCCTCTAAATATATATGGAAAACCAATTAAATTATTAACTTGATTTGGGTAATCTGATCTACCAGTTGCAATAATTGCATCTTTACGCACTTCCTCAACTTCTTCTGGTGTAATTTCTGGATCAGGATTTGCACAAGCAAATATTATTGGATTTTTTGCCATCTTTTTTACCATACCTTTTGTCAAAGCCCCTTTGGCTGAAAGCCCTAAAAAAACATCTGCATCCTTTATTGCATCTTCTAAAGTTCTATCCGATGTTTCTATCGCATGGGATGATTTCCATTGATTTAATTGTTTTCTTCCTCGGTAAATAACCCCACTACGATCAATCATTTTTATATTTTTTTGTGGTACTCCATTTTTTTTAAATAAATTTGCACACGCCATCGCTGATGCTCCAGCACCATTAATCACAACTTTAACTTTTTTTATCGATTTTTTATTTATATCTAGAGCATTTATTAAAGCAGCAGTTGTAATAATTGCAGTACCATGCTGATCGTCATGAAATACGGGGATGTCTAACATTTCTTTCAGTTTTTCTTCAATTATAAAACAGTCCGGTGCTGCTATGTCTTCTAAATTAATACCACCAAATGAAGGTGCAAAGTTTTTAATTGAGTTAATGATTTCATCAGAGTTTTTAGAGTCAATCTCAAGATCAATTGAGTCTATGTCAGCAAATCTTTTAAACAAGACTGCTTTTCCTTCCATCACGGGTTTTGAAGCTAGAGCACCTAAATTTCCCATACCTAAAATTGCTGAGCCATTGCTGATAACCGCTACAAGATTTCCTTTACTTGTATAATCATAAGCAGCTTCAGGGTTTTCATTTATTGCTTTAACTGGAGCAGCTACACCTGGAGAATATGCTAATGCAAGATCTCTTTTTGTGGTCATAGTTTTTGATGATACGATTTCAATTTTTCCAGGTTTTTTAAAACTATGAAAATCTAAAGCCTCTTTGTCAGTATAATGATCAATCTTTGTTTTTTTCATTTAGGTTAATTAGATGTACAAATGGGGTCAAATTAAGACTAATATGATTTATGAACTTAATTAAGTCAACAGGCACATTTAGTCTCTTTACGGTGTTAAGTAGAATATCCGGTTATTTGAGAGATATTTTAATAGCGTTCTTTTTAGGGACAGGATTAATAGCAGATGCTTTTTTTGTAGCTTTTAGGATTCCAAATACATTTAGGAGATTATTCTCTGAAGGAACATTTAACGCTGCATTTGTACCCAGCTATACTAGTGAACAAAGATTTGGGAAGAAAAAAGCAGATTTTTTTGCTAATCAAGTTTTTAATTTATTGTTAATAATTTTATTATTTTTAGTAGTTTTAATTGAAATATTTGCACCTTTTTTTGTTTCTTTACTAGCCCCTGGCTTTACAGGAAATGAAAAAAAAATAGATTTAGCAATAGAACTTACTAGAATTACTTTCCCTTTTTTACTATTTGTATCTTTAGCATCTTTTTTTGCAGCAATTTTAAATTCTCATAATAAATTTGCGGCAGCAGCAGCTTCACCAATAATTCTAAATATTGTTTTAATTATTACATTATTATTTTCAGCTAGTTTAGGAGATAGACTTGCGTACGATTTATCTTATGCGGTAACAGTAAGTGGAATTATGCAGTTGGTTTTCTTATATTTCTTTGTAAAAAAATATTTTACATTAAAATTATCTTTTAATTTTGAAATAAATCAAAAAATAAAATTTTTTTTTAAAAAGTTGTTGCCAAGTATATTTGCATCTGGTGTAACTCAAATTAATATTTTAATTGGAACAATTATTGCATCTTTCCAAGCAGGAGCAGTTTCATATTTGTATTATGCAGATAGAATATATCAAATTAATTTAGCAATTGCAGGAATCGCCTTAGGTGTTGTTGTACTTCCCCAATTATCAAAACATATACAATCTAAAAAAAGTGAAAAAATTCATTTCATTCAAAATAAGGCTGTAGAATTTTGCTTGTTTTTATCTTTACCGGCATCAATAGCTTTATTATTAGGCTCAGAAGAAATAGTTTCTGCTTTATTTGGTTATGGATCTTTTGACATAGAATCCATAGCTAATTCCTCTAAAGCTTTATTTTATTTTGCTTTTGGATTGCCGGCTTTTGCTTTAATAAAAATATTTTCAAGTTTCTTTTTCGCTAATGATGATACAAAAACACCTTTTTATATTTCTTTAGTTTCTGTAATTTTAAATGTGAGTATTAGTATTTATTACTTTAAAGATATAGGTTTTATAATTATACCAATCGCAACTTCTATTACGGCATGGTTTAATACGACTATTTTATTTTTATATCTCTTAAATAAAGATTTGTTTAAATTTAAAAAATTTTTTTTATTACAATTTATTAAAATTTTATTTGCGTCAATAATAATGGGAATTTTTTTCCATTATTTATTAATAAGTTTTCATAATTATTTAGAGTATGGATATTCTTTAAAAGCAATTTTTATTTTAATTTTTGTATTTTTGAGCCTTCTTTTTTATCTTTTAGTTTCTTTTTTGATTAAAGCATTTAAATTAGGTGATATTAAAACTAAATATTAATTATGAATAAAAAAATTTTTTCAGGTGTTCAACCAACTGGTAATTTACATTTAGGAAATTACTTAGGGGCAATCAAAAATTTTGTTAAACTTAACAATGATGATAAAAATGATTGTATTTTTTGTGTTGTTGATTTACATGCCATTACAATTAAACAAGATCCGAAGGAGCTTAGAAATCATATTAGAGAGACCGTAGCAACATTTATTGCTTGTGGAATAAATCCTGAAAAAAGTATTATTTTTAATCAATCTACTGTTCCCGCTCATTCAGAAGCTACGTGGTTGTTAAGTTGTGTTGCTAGGATGGGCTGGTTAAATCGAATGACACAATTTAAAGAAAAAGCTGGTAAAGATAAGGAAAAAGCAAGTATCGGACTTTACTCTTATCCAATATTAATGGCAGCTGATATTTTATTATATGATGCAACACATGTGCCAGTGGGAGAAGATCAAAAACAACACTTAGAATTATGTAGAGACATTGCTCAAAAATTTAATAACGATTATGGAGTTGATGATTTTTTAAAAGTTCCTGAACCTCTCATACAAAAAGAATTTTCAAGAATAATGAGTCTTAAAGATGGAACAAAAAAAATGAGTAAATCTGAATTATCAGATTTAAGTAGAATAAATTTAACAGATGATAAGGACTTAATAATTAATAAGATTAAAAAAGCAAAAACAGATCCTTTACCATTACCTTCAAGTGTTGATGAGTTAAATGAAAGACCAGAGGCAAAAAATCTTTTAGGAATGTATTCTAGTTTAACTAATTCAACTTTAGATAAATCTGTCAATGAATTTGAGGGAAAAAATTTTTCTGAGTTTAAAGAAAAACTATCTCAAGTTTTAGTTGAAAAAATAAATCCAATTTCACAGGAGATAAAAAAATTAATTAATGATAGAGGATTTTTAGATAAAATTCTCTTACACGGTCATCAAAAAGCCAATAAAATTGCCTCAGGCAAGGTAAAAAAGATGCAGGAAATAATAGGTTTTTAAATTAATTTTTTTAACAAGTTACAATTTCGTAATTATTGATTATATATTAGTTATGTTCGTTCAAACTGAAACAACACCAAATCCAAACTCATTGAAGTTTTTACCTGGTAAAACTGTATCTAATGGAGGCTCATTTGAAATCTTTAAAAAAGATGATGTAAAAAATGAATTAATTAGAAATTTAATGTCAGTCAATGGAGTAGAGGGTATTTTTTTGAGTAGAGATTTTATTTCAATCAATAAAAACGAAGATACTCCATGGGACGAAATAAAACACATTGTAATATCTTTAATTAATGATTTTTATTCAAGTGGTAAAGAGTTTATAATTGATAAAAGTCCGTTTGAATCTTATGAAAATCTGGGAGAAATTGAGAAAAAAATTATTCAAATTTTAGACCAAAAAATAAGACCCTCAGTAGAAAAAGATGGAGGAGATATCAAATTTAAGGAATTTAAAGATGGGGTAGTGACTGTTCAGCTTCAAGGTAGTTGTTCAGGATGCCCTAGTTCAACTATAACCCTTAAACGTGGAGTTCAAAATCTTTTATGTCATTATTTACCTGAAGTAAAAGAAGTTGTAGCAGTTTAATAATGAAAAAAATTTTTAGAAATAAAGAAAATAGAGTTTTAAAAACACTAGAAGAAAATAATCTTGGTTCTATAGCAAGAACAATTTTAAGTAGCTTTATTATAATTGCTGTCTTTTATTCATTGCCCTTAATAGCAAATTTTACAAACGACCAAATTTTGAATACTAAAGAGTTTAGAAATAATTCAAAAACAGTTTTAGCCTATACATTAGACAAACAGTCTAGTGGAAAGTTGGATGTAAATGAACAATATGATGAAAGAGATTTGCTTGTAGATATTTATAGTTTAAATGAGAAAGAAACTGATGCAGTAAGACTAGACGCTTCGACAATCAAACAACTTTTTGAGGATACTGATTATAAATTGAATGATATTAGAAAAAATAAATTAGTTAAACCTATCGCATTGGACTCATTTCCTCTTGAAATTAAGATGATAGAAAATACTAAAAAACGAAAAGAGTTTTTTATCCAGATTGTTCTACCTCTAATATTGCAGGAAAATAATAACATACGATTAGATAGAAAAAGACTTTTTAGTATTATAAATAAAAGTAGTAACACAGCTTTAGAAAAGAAGTGGTTAGTAAAAAAATATAAACAGTATGGTATTCCTTCAAAAGATTTATTTACTCTCAAAGTAAGAATGGATGAGATACCAGTATCTCTTGCACTTGCACAGGCTGCAAAAGAAACTGGTTGGGGAACTTCAAGGTTTGCTCAAGAAGGAAACGCTCTTTTTGGTCAATGGACCTGGTCAGGTCAAGGACTAAAACCTAAAGAGGCCGATGAAAGCAAGGGACATAAAGTTATGAAGTTTAACATTCTTCAAGCTTCTGTAAGAGCTTATCAAAGAAATTTAAATACCCATAAATCATATAAAGAATTTAGATTGGTTAGAGCTCAATTAAGAGATGCTGGGAAGCCCCTGGATAGCATTATTCTTTCAAAATATTTAGATGAATATGCAGAAACTGGCCAGCAGTATGTTAAAATTTTAAAAAAAATTATTGAGCAAAACAATTTAAAAGATTTTGATGATGCAAAACTCTTACCTTCAAGTCTTGAATTAGAAAGTTTAATTTAATTTTGAGTGATTATAAATTGGGTACCAAACCATCTCCACTTACCATTATCGTTCAACGAACAGTTCACTCTCCCTCTTCTTGGTAGAAAAGCCTCTCTAAATTTAATATTTAAAGTATTATTATTAAAGTTTATATCTGACTTTTCCCATTTATCACCTTCATTAGAATAACAACTTATATTTTCAATATTTTTTTGATTATCAAAAAATTTTACTGAAAAGATGGGAGGATTATTTTGGTCGTTAATTTTTTTTTCAATCGGAATTAAATTTTTATATTCAAGTGGATAAGTTTTTATGATTGAAGTAAATCTTTTCATTTCTCCATAATTTTCATTTATTGGAAATCTAGGTAGTTGAAATTTTTCTTTATTAAGATCGATTACACCTGAATGTTGACCAAAAGCAAAAGTAAAATTTTTAGAAATATAATTTCTCATAAATTCAGAATATTCGCCAAATGGATAAGAAAATAATTTAGGTATGTATCCAAGTTTTCTTTTAAAAATTAAATTTGCTTTTTCTATATCTTCAATAAAATCTTGATTGCTTTTTTCTATTAAATATTCATGAGAATGAGAATGATGGCCTATAATTGCAAAACTTTCTTTATTTACTTCTTTTAATTGATCCCATGTCATATAACCATTATTTCCAACAGGTTCAGTTGAAACGAATAAAATAAATGGAATTTTATTTTCTTTTAGATATGGCCATGCAACATCATAAAAGGATTTGAATGCATCATCAATTGTTAAAAGTATTTTTTTTTGTTTCTTAGGATTGTCAAAATTCTTTTGAAATTCTTCTGGATGAATAAAATCATAATTCATATCTTTTATTAGTTGAATA
>CEUZ01004099.1_pt1 | contig 11770 bp, 9 predicted proteins | sample 361511 | NCBI WGS metagenome assembly CEUZ01 (sample SAMEA2622822, study PRJEB7988) | marine metagenome | biome: marine biome (ENVO:00000447); feature: surface water layer (ENVO:00002042); material: "saline water (ENVO:00002010), including plankton (ENVO:xxxxxxxx)" | depth 5 m
AAATAACTCTTTTGAGTCTTTGAAAAAAGTGAAAAATAAAAAAATTAACTTTAGTATTTTTGATCATATTGATGGAATCTCTTTAAAAATTACGGACAATGGGTGTGGTATTCCTATTGACGATCAGAGTAAGATTTTTGAAGAAGGTTTTTCAACTAAGAAATCACTGAAATCAAACAAAAATAATAATGGAATAGGTCTTTTTCATGCAAAAAAAACACTTCTTAGGCATCAAGGAGATATTACATTTAGATCAAAGGTTAATGTTGGAACAGAGTTTAGTATTTTTTTAAAAGAATATGATCCGTCTTAATTTTTGATTAAAAAACTATTTATGATCTCTACAAATTTATCTGTTTCTTCAATGTGAGGATAGTGACCAGAATATTTAAAAATTATATTTTCATTAGATTCAGATCTATATTTTTTCAAAATTTTATCTTGTTCTCCATTAATCCATAGATAAGGAACATCTAGTTTTTCAAAACTCAATTCAATATTTTTTGGATCCGAATATAAGTTTTTTCTAAAAAGATGTTGTCCGCTACCCCAGAGTTCATACCTAGGGCTTCATGTATTCATAGAATGTTTTTAGTTTGAGGTTTTATATGAGTTAGGTGTGAAATATAGAATTCCGGATGTCTGAAGATCGTTTGCCACTTTTAATATTTTCGTTAGTGAATTAGCTCATTAAAAAAAATAGTTCGCTTTTTTTAAATTATATATCAAGTAATTAGAGTTGATTATTTTCTTGAGATAAAAATTCTAAATTTACTTCCGTTCCTGAATTTAAAGAGGAGCTGATATTAATTTCTCCTTTCCAAGATTCTATATGCATTTTTGCGTATTTGAGTGCAATTCCTAATCCATTATTCTTTTTTGTTTCATATCTTCCAGATAATATTTCGTTTATCGTTTCGTTTTTCATTCCAATGCCGTTATCTTTGATTTTTAATATGCATTTATTTTTTAATTCATTTACGGATATTTGAATCAATCCTTCGGATTTTATTGCTTCTTTAGGCTAGATTACATGAGTTAGTAATGTCCAATTGAATAGAGAGCTTTCTATTGGGTGCAATTAATTTAAGAAAATGATCGTATAGTGATTGTTTCATTGATAATAAAATCCGTTAGAGTCCATGGTAATATCAGCAGCCGACCCGATGAGTCAAAGTGTTTTTATTGGTTTATAGAATAAATAAAAAGAGGTTCTTTGGGGTGTTTGAAATTTTTAGTTAATTTATATATAAGTTGGACATCTGATTAATATTTTTTTATCTCTGTAACTATCTATTATTACAGCATTTATTATTACGAAATGCTGTTTTATTTGACCCAGTGTTTAGAGAATAGTCAAAATAGCCTGGTATTGTCTGTCTATAAAGTCATCAGTATATTAATTCTAAATAAAATAAAACTTTAAAAATCAAATATTTACAAAATTCTTGTTTTTTTACGCAATGTGTAATATTGGTACATCTATTGAAATAGGTAGATGTATCTATCGAACTTCAACAAAAGGATTGAAATTATGAAAAAATTTATTGCAGCATTTGTTTTAGGTTTAGCTCTTGTTGGTGCAACAGTAGCAACTTCTCATTACCTTGCGGACAGTTCTGTAGCTGAGGCTCAGCCAGGTAACGATTAAGAATTTATGAAAAAATTTATTGCGGCATTTGTTTTAGGTTTAGCTCTTGTTGGTGCAACAGTAGCAACTTCTCATTACCTTGCAGACAGTTCTGTAGCAGAAGCAGTTCCAGGGAATGATTGAAAATTTATGAAAAAATTTATCGCGGCATTTGTTTTAGGTTTAGCTCTTGTTGGTGCAACAGTAGCAACTTCTCATTACCTTGCAGACAGTTCTGTAGCTGAAGCAGTTCCAGGAGATAACTAGTTGAAATTATGAAAAAATTTATCGCAGCATTTGTTTTAGGTTTAGCTCTTGTTGGTGTAACAGTAGCAACTTCTCATTATCTTGCGGACAGTTCTGTAGCAGAAGCTCAACCTGGTAATAATTGATTGAACATTTATACGAAAATCAGAGTAAAAGTACAAAAGTGATTTATGAACAAATCTGGTTTGTTGATAGTTTTAAGGTCCAATTGTTTCTCAAACCAGAATTGATGCTACGCCCGTAGTATAGATATCTATTTAAATTTATTGGTTTTTTTTTATAGATTTCCTCTTGGAATAATCTTTTTATCTGCTTTTATTTCTAATTAATAGGCACATTTTTTAGCTAAGTATTTGAAATTAAAGTTTTTGTTTGGAAACGCCGATCAGTTTACATGGTTAAGAAGGGGTTCTATTCAGTTATTTTTTTTGGAAGTCTTTTTTTTGTTATTAGTAACTTAGTTTTTTTTATAACCATAAAAAATGTTCCGATTAAATCTAAAAAAGAATATCTTTCTGGTATTAAAATTCAATTTTATAAAAATGTAATTAAAAATTATGTTGGAGTTATAAAAAAAGAGGAAGTAACAGGATGTCTACTTCCTGGCCAGATTTTTGGATCATATTTTACGAACTATCCAATAAATCCACCTTTAGTTTCTATCGTTGATTCTAGTCTTCCCATTGATTTAAGAGCATATCTTTTTAAAGTAAAGGCACAGAAAGAATTTGAGTGTTTACAAAGTCAGGATGACTATTTAGCTCATAAAAACGATATTTCTTGGCTTAATGATCAGGTTGATCGTCAGCTAGAGATAATAAAAAAAACAGGTTCCGATTATGCTCAGATTGAAATTTTTATAAAAAATAGTTCTAATCAGAAAGTTGTTGATTTCGATTTGTCATTGGGAATTATTAATGGAACGTCTCTGATTTTTTTTGATGATCGACCCATAGGAATCTTTGAAGAGCGAATTCATTCTGGTCAAAAAATTCATTTATCTATTAATAAAAATAAATTACATAATTTGAAAGTTATTTTTCCATTAAAAGGATTTTCATATCCAGGAATCACTCATGCATATTTTTATGGATTACTGCCTTCCGGAAAGCCTGTTCCTGAGGGGATCGTGCTTTTTCCTAATAACTACTATCGACATGCAGCAGATTTAGCTGTCGTGATTCTTTCATGCATTCTTTCTATTTTATTGATTATTTTTTCGTTTAGTTTATCTGAAGGAAAGGCTGTGGTTTATGCGATTGCAGTTGTTCTTATTGGTTTTGCAGCGAAACGATCTCTCGACTTAGAGCATATTCAGGCCCGTTTTGATGGAGAGTATATTCGAATCACTCGAGCATTTATAACATTTATTAGTTCTTTAGCTTTTGCAGGTTTGTTAGGTATGTTTTCTCGAATGTTTCGATCAATAAAAATTAATAAAAATATTGATTTCTTATTTGATGAAATAAAAATAAGAGGTCTTAAAATATCATATTTTGAGATGTTAGTATTTGGTTTTTCGATTTATTTAGGTTCGAGTCGATTGATGGGGTTTGTTTTTACGTTAGTGAATCCAAACGGAACTAAATTTGGAAAACAACTTCTTAGTATATTACCTACGTTAAGTTTTTCATTAATTTTTGGTGGGACCGGACTTGTTTTAGGATTAATGACTCTTTTTCATTCAAGGAAATCTAATAATGAGAGAGAATTTGAACAGCTGAAAGTACAAGGATCTCAATTAGTGTTGTTCGGTTTATCGTTTATTATTTATGCACTTTCTTATCAAAACTTTTTGACTTCGTGGTTGGTAGATCAAAAAGTTCAAGGATTTACAGCAATGTTGATGTCTCAATCCTTGCCACTGATTGTTTCATTTGCTGTTTTTATTATTTTAGCACGGACATTTCACAGGCATGGAGTTTATCAACAAGTAACTCCAGACTCTATTCGGGAGATTTTAGAAAGTAAAAATAATATGACAGAAGGAGGTCTTGATAAAACTCAGACAGAGTATAATTGGATTTTATTGAATGACCTTCATAGTTCGAGTGCAATTAAGTCCTCTAATCTTGGTATCGTGACTCATATTTTACAAAGTGTATTTCATAAAATTCATAAAGATTATTTGAGAGATTCTATTCATTTCGTCAATAGTTTAGGGGATGCCATTCTTGTCGCCATGAAAAACGGAGGAGGGGCGAGTAGTGACCCTATCGTTTCAAAATTTATTCAAAGTTATGCATTGCATGTAGATGGTGCTGCCTATCTAAAAGATTGTTATGAAACGATACAGGAAGTTCTTCTTTTAGAAAGTGAGGAACTTTTAAATGCAATTCTTTCCCAAAGAGAGAGGCAGACAAATTTAAAAGGAGTTTTTGATCAATTTTATTTTAGGACAATGCTTACTAGTGGTTATTACTATTATGGAATTAATTATGAGATGTCGAATATTGATTCTAGAGAAATTTATGTTATGGCAAAATCAGAGAAACTGATTACAGAAGCAAAAAAAGGCGGATTTGTTCTTTTTGAAGATGTCATGAAAGAGGTTGAGCTCGCTTTTCCGGAAATTAATAAGTTTTTTATTGAAAGTGATCTTAATAAAGAGCAGGCGAATCCTTTGATTAAGGATTTTCTTCCAGAAAAAGTTTATGTTTTAAATCCTGAATTAAAAAATCAATTTGAAGCTTATTTAGAAAAAATGACTGGTCAAGCTATTTATCTAAGAGCATCTGGAAACAAAAGATTTGATCTTGTTTCTGATCGGGTAGTTAATTTTTGTGAAAAAATTAGAAGTGATAAGGAGTTTAGGTCTAAATTACGGTTAAGTTTTGAAAGAAATGAAACAAAAAAAATAATTCCTCATTTAGACAATTTCAAAGAAAAAAACTTAGTGGTGAGGACGTTGATTCAAGAGTTGGTTTCTTCGGATATGGATGTAGAGTTAAAAAAGAGAATCTCGAAGTTAGTATATAAAATTGGAGTTCCAGGAAGTGGAATTATTCAATCGATCCGGGATAGAGACCAAATGCTTAAGCCCAAAAATATTCTTAAAGGGATTAAATCTGTTGATTTAAGAAAAAGAAGTCGAGCAATGAGACTTCTTAAGCTTGTTCGTACGAAGAATGAGGTTCGGCCTGAGACAATGGATGGTTATGAGTTTTGGAATGAATTTTTTACTTACTGGATGCAGCACTACGATGAGTTTTCAATAGAGAGTCATTTGCATTTTGCTGCGGCATTAACTGGAAAGAAAGAGGCAATTGATTCGTTTCAAAAGTGGATGAATCAACCGATAAATCTAAAGTTATTTGAATCTTATCTTCATTACCTAGATCAATCTCAATCACCTAGTTTGAGTGGATTTAGAAAGAAAATTCTTCATTTTTATACAGAAGTGAAAGCCAAAAAAAAGGGGGAGGCTGCCTAGGTGTTTAAAGTCGGTCTAGGGTTTCTTTTTGCTTGTGTTTTCGCATTAGTTTTTGATCAATTCATTATTGAATCTATTTTAGTGCCTACCCCATCAATGTCTCCAACAATTTTACCTAATGAAAGAATTTATGTTCAAAAATGGCCAAAACCGAATCTTAAAAGATTTGATATCGTAGTCATACAGCTTGAATATCCTAAGAAAAAAATCATTAAAAGAATTATTGGTCTTCCAGGTGAATGTATCCAACTTAAGAATTCATATGAAGTTTATATCGACGGAAAAAAGAGACTTTATTCATCTAAAACAGGAAAAAATTTAAAAGAAGATGATCACGAAATTTCTTTAGAACCTCATCCTATTTATCGCTTTCCAACTGTTTTTGGAAAAGAAACATTTTGTCTTTCAGAGAACGAATATTATGTATTAGGAGATAAAAGAAAGGCAAGTTTAGATAGTCGTTTTTTTGGTAGTATTTATAGAGATCAGATTTTGGGTATTGCACGTTTAACCTGGTATTCTTATGATAAAAAAAATAAGAAATTTAGATGGGATCAAATTGGATTTTTAAATTAAAATAGGTTTAAATAAATTTCCCCATTTTCTCATAAAAATTAATTTTCATGTTTTGCAACGGTGTGGGCTGAATAAGTTTTTTCTGGATCATATATTTTACAAGAGAAGGATAAATTTGGTTCCACCTTTTGATTCCTATGCCATAGCCTAGAGAAAGTGATTTTATATTCATAATTAAAATTTCAGATTCTAATTGAGGGAAGCGTGGATTAACATATTTGAGTCCCGTTCTTTTGGCTCCGGCAGAGACATAAAAATTTACTAAATATCCACTAGTACCTCCAATAATGTAGGTACGCCCATTTTTTATAGCTACTAGTGCAGAGTGTGCAATCATATTAGTGAAAATATCAGCTCCTCTAAACTCTGGATTAGCGCACAGTGAACTTAATTCTATAATATCTTGAATGTCTGGAATAATTGTTTTTAAATCTAAAAATTGATTATAATAGGAGTCCTCAAAATTGTTTGGTAATCCTATTCTTGCACTAGAAATAATATTACCATCTTTTTTTACGGTAAGGATTTGAGATTTAGAGTCATACTTATCACCACAGTCTTGAGGCTTTGCAGTAGGTGGAAGTTTTCCGTTTGTCTTAAAGTTTTCCATTCTAAGGTGAAGAACTTTTTCATATTCTTCAACCGTTTTTGCATAAGAAAAGTCAAGCCATTTTGAGACATTTTTAATTGGAAATCCTTGTTTTCTTAATGACTCTACCGATACATTTTTTCCAAAATTGAGGAGATATTCTGAAACGGCAGTATAAAAATCATTGCTAGGAGATAAATATTCTCCTCCAATCACAAGATATTCTTTTCCAGATCGAACTGTAGTATCAAGGTTTTTAATTAAAATAGAACACAAAACACTTCCAATGGTTGGAAGACTAATAGAAAGATCTAGTCTTTGTCCCGTAGCAATTAGTTTATTTCTCATGGAGGTAATGAGTCGAACCCCTTTGGATGAGAGATCTTCTACTCGAAATACGATGTGATCATTGTATTTTAATGGATTCGGAGCTGTTCCGGTTGGTAAAAACTCCGCGTTACATTCCCAACGTCTGACTTGACGTCTGTCTTTGCCGTCATATTGAGTAGATTTCTCGATAAAGGTACGAATTGCTAAGTAGTTTTTTTCTCCTGATTCTTTTGATTGATTGACAACTAAGCCTTTATACTCAATTTCATCACCGGCGATATTGAGAAGAAGAGAGACTTCTTCTCCTTCCATGAATTTTTTATCTGTTTCGATAAATAATTCAATTCCGAATGGACTGTATTTGATAATTTGAGCAAAAATGAACTCATTATCCACAAGAATTTTTGCTGTCATTCCATCTCCAATATTTATGTATTCGGGATGAAATGGACTGTGTACAATTTGATTTTCTGTGACTTCAAAATTATGCAGTTTGTTCATAATGAGGTTCCTCGTAGAAATTCGATCTTGGTTGGATATTTAAATTTAAAAGAAGTTGATTTAGTTTTTTAATATTTTGACGATTGACTTCAAAAAAGTAAATTTCTGTTTCTTCTTTGTAGGAACTCATTTGAATTCCGTGGTCGGATAGTGAAAATTTCTTAATATCAAATTCACTAAATTTTTGAGTCGCTAAGTAAGCGGATTTAGAAAGAATGATATGAGGACTACTTTCTAAAATAGTTCTAATTTTTTTATGAGAAAGTTCCTTATCAATTCGAGCACAGATATTGGGTGGATCTCCTAAAACAGTAATTTCTCTGTGATTAATTGAGGCCATATTTCCAAAATAAACTTTTCCATATCCAATTACAAAATCTCGTTCTGGAATGTGTCTGCCCAGATTTTTTACTCTTTCCCATTCATCTGTAATTCCAATAAATGCATTATAGAGTGATTTGATTAAAGAGATTTTTGGGTCATTTTCATCGTAGACCACAAATACTGAGTCCCCAATTTGACGAGAAAACCCACCCATTTCATCACATTGATCGATAATTTTACTGGTAGTGGGAATTACTTCATTTTCTATAAAGAGTGTATCTGTGGATCGTGCAGAAAAATTTCTAATATCAGTATGAAGAATGGAAGCTTCAATTTCTCTTCTAATGAATAAATCGTCAAATTGCCTAATTAAGTCTTTTTCTTTTTTTCCTTTATTGAAATTAATTTTCTTTAAAAGAGATTTAGAAAAAAACGATTCAATAAATGAATTATAGGCAGACATAGATTCAATGTGTTTTCTCATATCTTCTATTCGATTTCGATGTTCTAGTGATGCATTGAAATACTGTATTTTTGCAATATGACAAATAGAAAGAATAAGAACGCACAAAAGAAAATTACTGGTAGCGAATCCTGGATTAATAAAGTTTTTGATTTCAGGATAGGAAATAAGATTAATACAAGCAACGACAATAATGTTAAAAATAAAAAATCTAGAAAATGAAGAAAATAAAAGAGAAGGAAGTAAAGAAATCCATATGGAGCGAACTGGATAACCTAAGCTAAACTGGGATACAAAAGTATGGGCAATTAAGACAGCATATCCTGACAGGCAAGTAAATATTACTTTGCTGTTTTTTATTCTACTTAAGGTTACTGTAAAAATTATACCAAAGACAATTAAGGGAGCTCTTAGGATTTGCCAGTCATGAATGTTAGTGCGTTTATAGTCATAAAGAACATGAACGGTAAGAACGGCAAAAGAAATAAAACCAATGAGTCCTCGAGCAAAGCTTTTTGAAATATCTTGATTTTTTTGTCTTACAAAATTCAGGTCAGTCGGGCTTACAATCAAAAACGGATCGATTGCAAGAGCGAGGACTTTCACCCATTTTGATTCTTTTTCTTGTATCTCCACACTCTCTTGTCGACAAAAAAGTGTATTTTATTCAATAAAAGTAAGTCAGTTTTTTGACTGAAATGTTCATTCTTTTTCAAATATTTTGGAACCAATGATACCAAGTCTTTTTAAGTGCCTAGGGATGAGAAAGCGAATTTCTTCAATTGATGACGCGGCTTGTTCTTCAAATGAATATCCTGGGTCTTTTGCAAAAATAAGTTCTTGAATTGATTTTTGATGATCAAGTTGAGTTTCTTTAGTTTTATTTAAAGCATGAAGTACTTTTTGAATCATGAGATTTTTTAACTTAAATTTAGTTTTTTGCTCTAAATTTTCTAAATTCGATTGAACCAGAACGCATCGTCCGTTGAGAATTTTATTTTGATTTAATTTAACCAAATTTGCATCTACTGAAAAGAAACTTGTTCTTTGATTTTGAAATGAAATAAGAAAATTTTGAGAGTTGATATTTTTTTTCATTTCATTACAGAGTTTTACTTGTTCAGGATCAGAAAAGTAGAGCGTGTTTTCTTTGAACTCAAGGTTTTCGTTTATGTGTTCACAACTTAGGTGATCTATCCCTGGTGTTTTATAAATGAGATGAACTAATTCTCTGTTTTGTTGTTCTTTTGCTTGAGTTTTAAAGCTTTTTTCTGTTAATTGGATATCTTCTGAAAAGAAATAGAATTCATCGTTAAATCGGCATTTCATATGTGGAAAGTATTCCATTCTTTCAGAAAATCTAATTTTTTGAGCATATGAAAATAAAGGGAAAGTAAGTAGAATGAGTAAAAGGTTTTTCATAAAAATTCCTTAAATTGTTTTTTTAATAAGAGATAAAAAATCATAATTTGGATTAAAGTTAATCAGCATGCTGAGAATTTCAGCACGATCCAGAGTGAGAGAATTAGATTCTAGCGTAGAAAGATGCTCTGGAAATTGATAATTAGATTCAAACCATGAAATGAGTGCATTAAAGGTTTCGGTTTTTCCTTGTTTTTTCTCAAAGTAAAGTCTTTTTTCTAAGTAATCCAAGTATTCAAATCTTTTTTGTAAATCGATAAATGAAGGTTCTTTTTTATGTATTTTAGAAATTCCATTGAGTGAATTTCCAAGAAGATGAGGGGACTCTAATTGTTCTCTGAGTTGATTTAAGTCTTCAAGTGATTTGATCGCTTTTTTTTGAATTTTCACATAATTTTTTAGTTCTTCTGGAACAGACAAGTCTCGTTCGAGATCAATTTCTTTTGGATATGATTTTAATTCAGTTCTGCGATTTAAGTGTTCATCGAAGATTTTACTTTTTGGGATATTTAAAAGTTTTTCTTTTATTTTTTTTGATTCTTTTTTAGATAGAGTGAGGTGGGAAGATCCCACCTCTTCATTTTTACTTTCTTTGTCTTCTTGATAATAGAAAACGAAAATACCAATAGCTAAAAAAAGAACAATGAATTTATACAATAATTTTTTCATTTTTTAGTTCCTTTTATATTTGGATTTCCGAGGGCATCAAAAATCAACATTCTTTCTTTTTTGGGGCCTAAAATACTTAGGGTTGAAATTCCTCTTCCTGGAAGAAGTCTGACTTGAGACAAAAGACTTTTGTCTTTCTTAAGATCAATCCATTCTTCTTGAACGGCCCCCAAAAAGTAGATCTTATTAAGAATTACTTTTTTATTTCTTCCCACTTCAACTTCTTTTTTTAGATGACACAGACCTGCGCATCCAGACTTATCTGAATATTCAACTAAAAAATCTAAAGATGAATCCGATGAAAGTTCTTTTACTCCTACATTGATAAGATAAAAACGTCTTTCTAATTCGTCTTGATACTCTTTTAAAAAAAGATCGCTATTCAATGAAGCATGCTCTTTTATTTTTGGCATTATGAGTTTTCCATCAAGAAGAAGTTGGGGTTCTCTGATCATTACCTCATCAATTGTTTGTTGACTTGAAAAAGGAATGATTCCAGAAGAAAACCATCTTTTCATAGACAGAGAGGCTTCTCCTGGTTCCTCATCAAGAGTTTTACTGATAAAATCAGTGTCATGTTTTTCCTCTAAAATATTCTCAATAGAAAGAAGGGGAGGAATTGAGAAGTCTTCATCCATTTTAATTTCAACAATATTTTTATGATAATAGTGAGGAAAATAAAAGTTGTCTGAAAAGTTTATTTTTTCTCGTTTGATCGTTTCAATGAAGGTTTTTGATTCCAAAGTCATCGAGTTAGTTCGGTTGAGTCGAGAAAGGGTGATTACACTCATTTCAGAATCTTCTTGTGATAAGACTTTATCTTCTGAAGTGATACATCCTTGAGTTGTTTTAAATGTTCCTTTTTCACAGAGACACTCTTTAGTTGTCTCATCAAAGAATGATCCTGTTTTATCATGCTTTTGGCAGTGAATTTTTAAACATTCGATTGCAGAAACCCCTGCCTCGCAGACCAGTTCTTTCTGATTCGGATTAAAACTCATCAATTCTTGATTATTTTCTTCAAAAGGTGAAGGAATTTTCGGAATTGAACCGGGTCTGTTCCCAGTGCACCCAGAAACAAGTATCAATAGAACTACAGCATTTTGTATTTTCATTTTCTTCTCCTTATTTTTCTGGATTAAATTGAATTCGAGAAAGAAGTCGATTCAGGGTTTTGACATCTTGATCTTGGTGATATTGAGTCCCTACGAGAACACCTGATGCAAATGTAATATTTTCCACTACATTTTCGGTATTCATTAAAAAGTTAAAAACTTTTCCGTAGTGAGATCGACCCGTCACTTTATTTACAAAAACCCCATTTGAGTCTTCACCTAAAAGGAGTTTTCCTTCAGCATCAGATGCTAAGATAAAATTTCCATTGATATCAATGAGGGGATGATTTGGAGTAACGGAAAGAGTTTCTCCATTTGAAAGCTCAATATCTACGATTTCATTCATTTTCACTTCTAAGTCAGTAAGGACGAGTTTAATGTTTGTTATTTTAGATTGAATGTCTTTTGTAGTAGAGCCTTCAGCAAGTGTCATGAGATTTTTTGCAATTTC
>CEUZ01056109.1_pt1 | contig 11770 bp, 11 predicted proteins | sample 361511 | NCBI WGS metagenome assembly CEUZ01 (sample SAMEA2622822, study PRJEB7988) | marine metagenome | biome: marine biome (ENVO:00000447); feature: surface water layer (ENVO:00002042); material: "saline water (ENVO:00002010), including plankton (ENVO:xxxxxxxx)" | depth 5 m
ACTGTATTATCTTTTGATATAAGTAATTTGGATATATTTTTTGGATTATTATATATAAAAGTAGTTGGGCCATCAAATTCATTTAATATTTTATCTAGATTATTAGGTTTTTTGTACAAATAGCTTTCAAGCATTTCAGAACTATTAATTAAACTAAGCATAGGATTCGAATTATCCCTTTTTTTAATATTATTTAATTTAATAATAGCCTCATCATTAGATGCATCACATCCTAATCCCCAGATAGTATCAGTGGGATATAGTATTACGCCACCACTAATTAAAACCTTATAAGCTTTTTCAACTTCATTTATAATTTTTTCCATCTATTATAGATATATTTATATCAAATATAAAAATAAGCAGTTGAATAAGTCTATTCATTTTAATCCAAAATATATAAACTACCGAGATGATATTTTAGGTATAATTAGAAACTTTAATACATCTAATGGTCAGACAATAAAGGAACATAGAAATACTATTAGAATTTTTGGATTAGAAAATTTTGATATTAATATAAAATCATTTGGAAGACCAAATTTTATTAATGGATTAATTTATTCATATTTTAGGCCATCTAAAGCAAAAAGATCCTTTAGTTATGCAAATAAGCTATTAGATTTAGATATAAACACACCAATTCCTATTTGTTCTTGTGAATTTAAAAAAAATGGAGTTTTAAATGATAGTTTTTATGTGTCAAAGCAATTGAAATTTGATTTCCCTATAAGTGAAGTAATTAATAACCCAAATTTCCCAAATCGCATAAAGATTTTAAATGAATTCGTTTTATTTACATTTAAGCTACATGAAAATGGAATTAATTTTTTAGATCATTCTCCTGGTAATACTTTAGTTAAAGTAAATAATTCTAAATTCTTGTTTTATTTAGTTGATTTAAATAGAATGAGATTTGAGAAAATGAACTTTAACAGCAGAATCATGAATTTTAGAAGACTTACTAATGATAAAGAGGTAATACAAATACTTAGTATGGAATATGCTAAATTATGTGATAGAAATGCTAATGATGTATTCAATTTAATGCATAAGTACAGCAATCAATTTATTGCTAGAAGATCATTTCGAAAAAAAATTAAAAATGCCTTTAATTAAAATACTCTATTTATTTACATCAAGTTAAGTGTTATCTTTGCCTTATGTCAATAATTTTAGCTATAGATTATGGAGAAGTAAAGTCTGGCATAGCAGTTTCAGATGAATCTCAGGTTTTTGCTTTTGGCTTAACCACAATTCAAACAAAAGATTTAATTGATTATTTAGAACAATACAGTACTGAAAATGAAATATCTGAGTTTGTAATTGGTCAGCCTAAAAAAATGAATGATCAATTTTCTGATATAGAGGAGTTAATTAAAATTTTTATATCAAAATTGTCATTAAAATTTTCTGGGATTCCAATTTATAGATATGATGAGCGTTTTTCTTCAAAACTTGCATTTAAAGCAATGATAGATGCTGGTATAAATAAAAAAAATAGAAGAGATAAATATATTGTTGATAAAATAAGTGCAACGATAATTCTTCAAGGATATTTAAAATCTAAAGAGAGTTAGTTAATGAATAATCTATATATTGTAATTTAAATTATAACATATGATTTTACCGATAATTGGATATGGCAATCCCATCTTAAAAATAACTTCTAAGGATATAAATAATTCATATCCAAATCTCAAAAAACTGATTAATGATATGTATGAAACCATGTATAATGCAAATGGAGTAGGATTAGCTGCGCCACAAATTGGCAAATCAATTAGATTATTTATTATTGACACAGCTCCATTTCTCAATATTGATGAAAATGAAATTGAAGGAATTAAGGTTGAAAGTATAAAGCAAACATTTATTAATCCAGTTATTATTCAGGAATCTGGTGATAGCTGGTCTTTTGAAGAAGGCTGTTTAAGTATACCACATATAAGAGAAGATGTAAAAAGAAAATCTGATATAAATATTGAGTTTTATGATGAAAATTTTACTCTTAATAAGAAAAGCTTTTCAGGTATTGTTGCAAGGGTAATACAGCATGAATATGACCATATTCAAGGAATATTGTTTACAGATAAATTAACTAGTTTCAAAAAAAGGTTATTAAAAAATAAATTAAATAATATTGAAAAAGGAAATATAGATATTGATTATTTAATGGACTTTAATAAAAAATAAACTGGAAATTGAATTTATCAAATTATACAAAGGAATTTTCATATAATTTAAAATTATCTACTCCCGTCATTTTAGGATTATTAGGTCATACCTTGGTTGGAATGATTGATAATATAATGGTGGGTAAATTAGACCCAATAAATTTAGCAGCAGTATCTCTTGGGAATAGCTATATTTTTGTTGCTATGTCTCTAGGTATTGGTTTCTCAGCTGCAATTACTCCTATAGTTGCTGAAGCGCATTCTGAAAGGAATAATGAGAAGTTGAAAACTTCTTTTATTAATGGTTTTATTTTATGCTTATTCCTTGGAATATTTTTATATGGTTCAATTTTATTGTTAAAGGGGACATTAATATATTTAGACCAACCTCAAGAAGTTGTTAGATTAGCCTTGCCATATATTGATATTGTAGCAATATCATTAATTCCCTTATTGCTTTTCCAAGCACTAAAGCAATTTGTAGATGGACTTTCAAAAACTATTTATCCAATGTATGCAACAGTTTTAGCAAACATCATTAATGTAATAATAAATTATATTTTAATTTTTGGAATGTTAGGCTTCCCAAAACTTGGAATTATTGGTGCTGCTATTGGAACGCTTATCTCAAGATTCATAATGTTTTCCTTTTTATTTTATATGCTAATGAATAAGGAGATTATCTATGATTATATTTCAGATTTAAAGTCATTTGTATACAATAGATTTATGATTAAGAAAATCCTAAGTTTAGGATTTCCAACTTCGTTGCAAATGTTTTTTGAAGTAGGATTATTTACTTCTGCAATTTGGCTTAGTGGCCTTTTAGGAGAAATACCTCAATCAGCTAACCAGATAGTATTAAATATTTCTTCAATGACATTTATGGTTGCTAGTGGCTTGAGTGTTAGTGCCGCAATTAGAGCTGGTAATCAAAAGGGACTAAAAAACTATAAGGAGTTAAAAAGAATCTCATTATCTATATTGCTACTTGGAATATGTTTTGCTTCTATTTTTTCATTAGTAATATATTTGTTAAGAGATTATCTCCCTTATATTTATATAGATATAAATAATCAGGAGAATTATTTTGAAAATATTAGAATTGTATCGATTGCATCTAAATTATTTATAATAGTTGCTATTTTCCAACTAGTTGATAGTGCTCAGGTAATTGTTCTTGGAACCTTAAGAGGAATGCAAGATGTAAAAATTCCGACCATTATTGTATTTATAGCATATTGGATTATTGGATTCCCAATAAGTTTTATTCTTGGTGATGAATCATTAATGGCAGAATCAGGTATTTGGATAGGATTACTTTCAGGGCTAACTTTTTCTTCTCTATTTTTGTATCTAAGGTTTTTGTATTTAACTAATAAGATGATAAAAAGAAACTATAAATGACATTAGAAGAAATAGATATACAATTATTAATTTATTTAAACTCACTAGGCTCAGAATTTTGGGATCCACTATGGATTGTCTTAACCAATAAGCTGACCTATATACCTTTGTTTGCTATTATTGTTTTTTATTTTTATAAAAAATTTGGATTTAAGCAAGCTTTGCTTTTGCTTTTTTTTATTGCATTATTAATTCTATTCACAGATCAGTCTACTAACTTTTTTAAAGATAGCTTTCAGAGATTAAGACCTTGTAGGGAAGATTTTTTAGGTTTACGTGAAATTGATATCTATTGTGGTAAATATGGATTCTTTTCAGCTCATGCATCTAATTCAATGGCAGTTTCACTATTTATTATTAAAATAATGAGAGAAAAATATAGTAGTATTTTCTCACTTATTTTATTTATTTGGGTGGCTGTTTTTTCTTATAGTAGAATTTACTTAGGATTGCATTATCCATCTGACATATTGTTTGGATTAATTTTTGGGACAATTTCTTCAACTATTTTTTATAGCTTATATTCAAAAACAAATAATTATTTCCTTGAAAGAATATAAAGATTTGTTTTTAGTCTATCTCTATATCTTTTATCTTCCTCATCTGAGGTTGTATTAAAATTCAGTTTAATTTTTTTGGTTATTATTAAGTCGTTATCTAAAATTTTATTGTTTTTATTTTCAAGATTTGCATTGGAAATTAATCCAAAAATTGAATCATCTATTATTGTTACATCTAATTTTTTTATCCTTTTGTTTACATTCCATATAAGGTCTGCAGTTACTTGATAATCTGAATATAATTTTAAATCATTTATTTCATTTTTCAACTCCTTTATATCAGTAAAATCTTCATTAGTATTTGCATATGTTTCTGGAAGAATTATATTTATAATACACAAGAATAAAATTATTTTTAGATAAACAGCTTTTTCAAACTCCTTTTTATAAAAATTATATATAAAATAAGATGTTATTAAAATTGAAAGGATTGAGAAGAATTCAAATCCAGAATTATAGATACTAATACTAGGAATAATAATCCCTGATATTGATACTATTATAAAATTCAAATAGATAGGCCATGAGACAGAGTTTATTTTATCACTAGAATATTTAATAATATAATTAATATAGAAGCCAGTATTTAGTGCCAAAGGAATTAGAACAGGCATTAAATATCTTGTCTTTTTTTCAGGAATTAATGATAATAAAATAACCGAAAAAATTACCCAATAACAGGTTAGAAGATGGGTTTTTCTTATTGTTATACTATTTTTTGTAAATGGCAGGATTAAACTTGTTATTGCAGGTATTGCCCAAATACCACTATTTATAAAAAAATCCCAATAATAGTATAATGGTTTTACATTATAATTAGACCAATTTTCTGTTTCTTGAGAACTAATTTCCATTAATGTTTGATAGTCTTGCGTATATACATAAATATACCAGGAGCTACCAAAAATGATTGAAATTAATAGAACCTGAATTATATTTTTGTAATTCAATTTTCTGTAAACCAAAAAGTATGACAATAAAAAAGGTATTAAAAGTGCGTAAATTGATATAGGCCCTTTTGACATTATAGAGAGACCGATAAAAATTCCTGCAATTATTTTTTGTCTATTACTTAATTTATTTTCTAATAAATAATATATTCCTAAAAACATAAATCCATGTGCAAAAATATCCCAGGGAGCCTCAAATATTATAGCAATTATATAAAAAGAACTTATGGTTATTAATGCGTTGATTATGCTCTCTTTATTATTTAATTTAATTTTAATACTGAAAAAGTAACTTGTTAACCCTATTACAAATAGAAAAATAATAGCAGGGAGCCTGTAAAATATAATTGATTTTGAATTAGATATTAAAACAGATAGAGCAGTAATCCAAGTAGGTAATGGAGGTTTTTGATATCTTGGCTCTCCATTTAAGGTTGGCAGTAACCAATTATCATCTTCAATAATCTCATTTGCTGTTTGAAAATTTCTAGCTTCCATAAGCCCCACTTCCACTAGATTAAATGTAGAAAAAGAAAAGACCAGTAGAATTAATAGAATTATTAAGAATTTATATTTACTAAGAAAACTCACTATTTGTCTTTATTTAAATATATAAAATAGATATTTCTAGAATACATAAATATTCCTGCAATATGACTGAAAAACAGAACAGGATCTTTTCTAAAAACAGAATATATAATTATTAAAATAGCACCAAGAATACTTATTGTCCAAAATCCTAATGGTAAATGTGATTTTTTGGATATTTCTGATGACATCCATTGATAAATATATCTAAATGTAAATGTAATTTGTGAAACTACACCTAGATATAAAAGCCATTGTGGTATATCAGGATTGTAAAAAAGAGAATCAAAATCAAAGAAATTAGAATTCCAAGCCCTTTCTATGCACACAACAATTGGCAATAGTATAAGGATTTGCCTAATTGTAATATTAAAGTTGGACCACTTATTTTGAAGCTGTAAATTTCGAATGTATATATAATATCCAATAAATTGCCCAAACATTATTGCAAAATCATCTCTAAAGTAACCATACATAAAAAATAAGAAAGAAGCAGTTAGACTTAATATCCAATAAATTGTGGGTGTAATTACTCGTGCCTCTTTTTCAGTATAAAACCATTGGATTATAACCCTTGCACTAAAAAAAAATTGGGCTATAAAGCCGAGTGAATATATATAAACTATATTATCCATTATCTTCTATTTGATAATTGATATATTTTTTTTTCATCCAGATAAAAGCAAAACAATCTGATAATGGACCTAGTATTCTATTAAATAAACCAAACTTTGCTTTTCCAGCAATTCTCGGGAAATGTTTAACAGGGATTTCAATAATTTTACCTTTTTGAAGCAATATCATTGCTGGTAAGAATCTGTGTAATCCTTTAAACATTGGGATTTTTTTTGCAAAATCGGCCTTAATTACTTTTAAAGGACAGCCAGTATCATTCATTTTATCATTAGTAAAAATATTTCTGATTCTGTTAGCAGCTATTGATGTAATCTTTTTTACTATTGAATCTCTTCTTTTAGATCTATATCCTGTAACCAAATCAAATTCTGGAACATATTCTAATAAAACGTGAAAGTCACTTGGTGATGTTTGTAAATCTGCATCAATATATCCTATATAATCTGATTTACATAAATCAAATCCGGCTTTCAAAGCACTGCTAAGACCATTATTTTCCTTAAATGAAACAGATTCAAAGTAACTGTTTTTACTGCATAATTTTTCAATAATTTCTTTGCTGCCATCTGTAGATCCATCATTAATTATAAGGACTTTTGTTTTATATTTAGATGAATTAATAAATTTCATTAATTCAGTCTCTAATCTAGACAGATTTTCTTTTTCATTAAAAACAGGAACTACTATTGTAAAATTTACCATATTATATATTAAATAAGGCTTCAGCAGCCGCAAATGGGGTCGTTTTATTTTTATCTAAGAGATTGTATTGTTTTTCTAATTCCTTTTTGATTTTATCTTTATTAAAGAAATCAGATTGTAATTTATCATTGATAGATTGTAATAACCAATATTTATTTTGGTTTTTACGATTATCATCAAAAAACTTATTGTTTTTGGTCAAAGAAGTATAATCTGAAATTAATTTCCAAATTGGCTGAATTCCTTTATTATTGATTGAACTGCATGTTAATACTTTTGGCTTCCATTTTGACTTTTTTACAGGATACAATTTTAATGCCATTGAGAATTCAGACTTGGCATTATTAGAATTGTCTATATTATCTCCATCGGCTTTGTTGATTATAATGGCATCAGCCATTTCTATTATTCCTCTTTTTATTCCTTGTAGTTCATCTCCGGCTCCAGATAGTTTTAGTAGTAAAAAGAAATCTACCATTTCAGAAACACTTATCTCATTTTGTCCAACTCCTACAGTTTCAACAATAATAACATCATATCCTGCTGCTTCACATAAAATTATTGATTCTCTAGTTTTTTTTGCAACTCCACCATAGTGACTTGAAGCTGGACTAGGTCTAATAAATGCATTCTTATTATTAACCAATGTATTCATCCTTGTTTTATCACCTAGAATACTTCCTTTACTAACATTGCTGGTAGGATCTATAGCTAAAACAGCAACCTTATATCCTTTACTAGTTAAATGATTGCCAAATGCCTCAATAAAAGTACTTTTCCCAACTCCAGGGACTCCTGTAATACCAATTCTTATAGAATTAGCTTTTTGTTTAATACATGACGAGATTATTTTATTTGAATCTGATTTATCTTTTATATTCTCACTTTCAATTATTGTTATTGCTTTACTTAGTGATACAAAATCTCCTTTTTTTAGCTTACTAATTAATTTTTTAATATCAGTTTGCTTTTTAGAGGTTTGCTTCATAATAAAATAGATTAACTTTTTATGGAGTATTATTATCTGAAATAACCCACTCACCTTTATTAATTAAAGGCTCTGCGTGTTTATATTTCATTTCTTTGTTCTCACCTGTAGATATATTTTTTATAACAATTCTGTCGTTTCTTCCAATTTTTGGTTTGTCCCTAACAATTGTTTCAACCTGTTGTTGAGGTCTATTATTTCCAGCAGCTTTATTCTGAGAACTTAATTCATCCATATTAGGAATTTCGTCCTTAGATGCACTTACATTAGTTACTTTTCTAGGTCTAGCTTCCTGAATATTTTTTGAGCTTTCATTTGAAATCTCTGCTTTAAAAAGAAAGGACAAAATTTCTTTGTTTACACTATCAACTAGGCTTTTAAAAAGTTCAAATGATTCAAATTTATATATTAATAAAGGATCCTTTTGTTCATGAACTGCAAGTTGTACCGACTGTTTTAATTCATCCATTTTCCTCAGATGATTTTTCCATGAATTATCCAGAATTGCTAGAGAAATATTTTTTTCAAAATCAGTTACCAGTTGCTGACCATCAGAAGAGTATGCTTTTTCTAGGTCTGTAATTACTTGTAGAGTTTTAATTCCATCTGTAAATGGAACGACAATTCTTTTAAATCTATCCTTCTGGTTTTCATAAACATGTTTAATAACAGGGTAAGCTAATTTAGCATTTGATTCAATTTTATTTAAGTAATGTTCTAGGGTTAATTTATATACTTTATTTATGATTTCATTTGTTTCCATAGATTCAAAATCATCAGAATTTAAATCAGTGCTTATTGAAAAAAATCTGATAAGTTCAAATTCGAAATTTTTATAATCATTAGTTTCTTTATTTCTTACAACTATATTTTCGCACGTATCATAAATCATATTAGCAATATCTATCCTTAATCTATCTCCAAACAGTGAGTTGTGTCTTCTTTTGTAAATTACTTCCCTTTGCGCATTCATTACATCATCATATTCTAAAAGTCTTTTTCTAATTCCAAAATTATTTTCTTCTACTTTCTTTTGAGCTCTTTCAATTGACTTAGTTATCATTGAGTGTTGTATAACTTCTCCTTCTTCAAGTCCCATTCTATCCATCATTTTAGCTATTTTCTCACTTCCAAATAGACGCATCAAATTATCTTCTAAGGAAACATAGAATTGAGAGCTACCAGGATCACCTTGTCTTCCGGATCTACCTCTTAACTGCCTATCAACTCTTCTTGAGTCATGTCTTTCAGTTCCAATAATAGCCAGACCACCTAAATCAATAACTTCTTTACTAAGCTTGATATCAGTTCCTCTTCCAGCCATATTTGTTGCTATAGTTACTTGGCCAGATTTTCCAGCTTCTGCAACAATGTCAGATTCTTTTTTGTGAAGTTTTGCATTTAGAATATTATGCGGTACTTTTCTTATTCCAAGCATTTTTCCAAGCAATTCACTAATCTCAACTGATGTAGTTCCAATTAAAACTGGTCTACCAGATTGTGATAGCCTGGTCACCTCTTCAATAACTGCATTGTATTTCTCTCTTTTAGTTTTATATACTAAATCTTCTTTATCATCTCTAATAACAGGTTTATTAGTTGGTATCTCAACTACATCTAATTTATAAATATCCCAAAATTCTCCAGCCTCAGTTACTGCGGTACCTGTCATTCCGGACAACTTATTATACATTCTAAAATAGTTTTGTAAAGTAATAGTTGCAAATGTTTGCGTAGCTGCTTCAATTTTTACATTTTCCTTAGCTTCGATTGCTTGATGTAGGCCATCACTATATCTCCGTCCATCCATTATTCTTCCTGTTTGCTCATCAACAATTAGTACTTTATTTTCCATTACTACATATTGAATATCTTTTTCAAAAAGAGCATATGCCTTAAGTAGTTGATTAATAGAATGAATTCGTTCAGATTTAATATTGAAATCTCTATATAATTCTTCCTTTAAAGCTGCTTCTTTTTCAGGTTTATGTCCTGCGGATTCAATTTTAGATATTTCCATACCAATTTCTGGCATTATAAAGAAATTTGGATCATCTTTTCCAGACAAAAATTCAATTCCTTTATCAGTAAGCTCTATTTGATTATTCTTTTCATCAATGACATAATAAAGGGCTTCATCAATTTTCGGCATTTCTCTATTATTATCTTGCATATAGAAGTTTTCTGTCTTTTGAAGTAGTTGTTTTATCCCTTCTTCACTTAAATATTTTATTAAAGCTTTGTTTTTAGGGATTCCTCTGTATACTCTAAGTAAATTAAAAGCTCCCTCTTCATTATTATTATTGGATATATGATTTTTTGCTTCAGCCAATGTTGCGGTTAGCAATTGTCTTTGAGCTGATACTATTTTTTCAATTTTAGGTTTTAGTTCATTAAATTCATGTTTGTCTCCTTGTGGAACAGCACCAGAAATTATTAATGGTGTTCTTGCGTCATCTACCAAAACAGAGTCAACTTCATCTACAATTGCATAATTATGCTTTCTTTGGACTAAATCATCAGGAGAATTAGCCATATTATCTCTTAAATAATCAAATCCAAATTCATTATTTGTACCATAAGTTATATCTGCATTGTATGCATCTTTTCTTTCTTGAGAATTTGGTTTATAGTGATTAATACAATCAACTTTTAGCCCATGAAATTCAAAAATTGGAGCCATCCATGCACTATCTCTTTTTGCTAAATAATCATTTACGGTGACAATATGAACTCCTTTTTCTGATAATGCATTTAGGTATACAGGCAAGGTAGCAACCAGAGTTTTCCCTTCACCTGTTTGCATCTCAGCTATTTTACCTTGATGCATAGAGATACCACCAATTAATTGAACATCATAGTGAATCATGTCCCATATTATTGGTTTTCCAGCTGCATCCCAGGAATTTTTCCAGATAGCATTTTCCTTATTTAATGTTACATATTCCTTTTCTCCAGATATTTCTCTATCAAATTCGGTTGCCTTTACTATAATTTCTTTATTATCAAAAAAACGTTTTGCAGTTTCTTTTACAACTGCAAAAGCTTTTGGAAGGATTTTATTTAAGGTTTCTTCAGTTATTTTATAACACTCCTCTTCATTTTTATCAATCTGAGCATATAATTCTTCTTTTTTATCAAAATCATTTGTTTTTTCTACACTCTCTTTTAGTTCATCTATCTTATTTTTAGTTTCTGAAATAGATTCTTCAATTTCTAATTTGAATTTTTTTGTTTGATTCCTTAATTCATCATTACTTAGTTTAGAAATTTCCTTTTCTAAGGATTTGATTTCCTTAACAATAGGTAGTATTGATTTTACATCTTTCTTTGCTTTATCTCCTATAAATAATTTAAGTATTGAATTTAGAAAACTCATATGTATTATCAGATAGTAATTTTAATTTTCAAAGATACAATTTGTTTAATGAAATAATTAAAAAAAGCCTCGGTTAAGAGACTTTATATAATTTCTAATATTCATCTTCATTCCAAAGATAATCTTCATCAGTAGGATAATCTGGCCAAATTTCTTGTATTGATTCATACAGATCTCCTTCATCTTCAATTGATTGCAAATTTTCTACTACTTCTAATGGAGCTCCTGTTCTTATAGAATAATCTATCAATTCATCTTTAGTTGCAGGCCATGGTGCATCACTTAAATATGAAGCTAATTCTAAAGTCCAATACATGATAAACTATTTTTTGCAAAAATAATTTTTTACCAGAAAAAAGCAAGCATTTGTTAATATATTTTTT
>CEUZ01061174.1_pt1 | contig 11767 bp, 15 predicted proteins | sample 361511 | NCBI WGS metagenome assembly CEUZ01 (sample SAMEA2622822, study PRJEB7988) | marine metagenome | biome: marine biome (ENVO:00000447); feature: surface water layer (ENVO:00002042); material: "saline water (ENVO:00002010), including plankton (ENVO:xxxxxxxx)" | depth 5 m
CATATTTTAGTTGATGGTAAAGAAATAGTTTGTGAAGGATCAGGAAACGGCCCAGTAAATGCATTAGATAATGCTATAAGATCCAATGTAGATAAGGTTGGTAAATACTCTAAGTATTTAAAAGATTTAAAATTAGTAGATTATAAAGTTAGAATTTTAAATACAGGAACTAATGCTACCACGAGAGTATCTATAGAAAGTACAGACAGAGAGGGAAAAAGTTGGTTCACAATTGGCGTATCTCCAAATATTATCGAAGCATCATTCAAAGCTCTTATTGATAGCTTAGATTACAAACTTTATAAGGAAAAAGCTCCGGCAAACAATTAATGAGCTTGAAAAATATTTATTTCATTTTGGTTAGACCTCAAATTGGAGAAAATATAGGTTCTGTAGCTCGAGCTATTAAAAATTTTAACATTAAGCATTTAAGAATAGTTAATCCCAGATGTAGCTGGCCAAACCAAAAAGCATTAGCCACATCAGTCGGTGCTAAAGATGTTTTAAAATCAGCAAAAATTTATAAATCTATAGAAAAATCGATTGGTGATTTAGACATAGTTTTTGCTAGCAGCTCAAGAATTAGAAAAATTAATAAAAAAACTATTTCGGTTTCTAATTTGAAATCCAAAATTAAAAAAGGAAGAAAGATCGGAATTCTTTTTGGTCCAGAAGCTTCAGGTTTATCTAATGATGAAATTAGTGCAGCCGATTATTTGGTTAAGATTCCAAGCAGCAAGAAGTTCAGCTCTCTTAATTTATCGCATAGCGCAATAATTTTTTGTTTTGAAATTTTTATGCATTTTTCACAAAATAAGATTGAATATAGAACGAGATATAAAAGCTCAGTAGCTAAAAAATCAGAAGTAAATAAGTTTTTAAATTTTATTATTAAAGGATTGGATAAAAAAGGCTTTCTACAACCTGTTCACAAAAGACAAAGCATGATTAGAAATATTAATAATATTTTTCAGAGAATAAATTTATCCGAACAAGAAATACGCATTTTGCTAGGAATATTCTCTACATTAAACGAATTTAACAAAAAAAGCTGAATTGACAAAAGCTATTCATTGTTTATAAATCACGGAATAAAATATGACAAAAAGATTAGCATCTAAACATAAAGCGGACAGAAGACTCAAAGTCAATTTATGGGGAAGACCCAAAAGTCCGTTTAATACTAGAAATTATCCACCCGGCCAGCATGGTAAAACGAAAAGATCAAAACCATCAGATTATGGAACTCAGTTAGAAGCTAAACAAAAAATGAAATTTTATTATGGAAATATGAACGAAAGACAATTTCGAAATGTTTATAGAAAAGCTTTAAACAAAAGAGGCAACACGACAGAAAATTTAATAGGTTTTTTAGAAAGAAGATTAGATACTGTAATATATAGAGCAAAATTTGCTACAACAGTTTTTTCAGCAAGGCAATTAATTAATCACGGACACATAAGAGTAAACGGGAAAAAAGTAAATATATCAAGTTTTTTAGTCACAGAAAAAGATTCAATTGAAGTAAAAGAAAAATCTAAAGATTTAACTGTGATTGCAGGCTCCTTAGTTAGCAAAGAAAGAGAAATACCAGATTATATTCAAATGGATGAAAAAAATAGGAAAGCGAAATTAATTAGAGTGCCAAAGTTTTCTGAAGTACCTTATCCTACAATAATGGAACCAAATTTGGTCGTTGAATACTATTCAAGATAAATTTATTTTCCTAATATTTTTTGTAACTCGCCTTTTTCAAACATCTCCTTAACAATGTCACAACCTCCTATAAATTTCTTTTTTATATAAAGTTGTGGAATTGTAGGCCAATCACTATACTGTTTAATTCCTTCTCTTATTTCAATGTTATCTAAAACATTAACACCCTTAAAATTAACGTTAAGATGCTTTAGAACATTAGAAACGGCCATTGAAAAACCACATTGAGGAACTTCAGGTGTTCCTTTCATAAAAAGACAAACATCATTTTTTTCAATTAAATCGTTTATTTGTTTTTTAACATTTTCATTCATTTTTTTTATTTTTCTATAGTATTTAATGCAAGCGCGTGCAATTCTTTTCCCATTTTACCATTTAAAGCTTTATATACAATCTTATGCTGTTCAATTTTACTTTTTCCATTAAAAAGTTGCGACTTAATTGTCGCAGAATAGTGGTTTTCATCACCAGCAAGATCCTTAATTGATATTTCAGCGTCAGGTATAGCTTTTTTTATTAACTCCTCAATTTCTTTTAATTTTAATCCCATATTTATTAACTTACACTAAAATAATTTTTAAACCAAAAAGAATATAAATTATTTAAATCACTTATTTTAATGCTAAATTCATTCTGTAAATCTAGACTATTGCTTTGTGTTTTTCCTAGCATTTCATAAAATATACTATTCTTCTCTAAGTTTTTACATACTTGATTTTTATTTTTTTCATTTACTTCTATTAAATATCTACTTTGATCTTCACCAAAGAAATATTCATGAGTACTAAGATTAGTTTTTGGCATTTTGATTTTAACTCCAATATTACCAGAAACACACATTTCTGCTAAAGCTACTAGCATTCCACCTGATGATATATCATGAACTGAACTAAGTAATTTTTTTTCAATAAGGTTCTGAATTATTAAACCATTATTTTTTTCATTAAACAAATTTACTGCTGGAGGAGGACCATCATTTATTCCTACTACTTCTCTTAAAAATTCACTTTGATGTAAATGACCTGAGGTTTTGCCTACTACAAATATATAACTATCAACTTCTTTTATATTTTTATTAACTATATAATTTAGATTTTTTATAAGACCTACACCACCAATAGTTGGCGTAGGATCAATTGATTTGCCTTGAGTTTCATTATAGAAAGATACATTTCCAGAAACCACGGGAAAGTTAAGGTATGTGCATGCTTCTGAAATGCCATTAATACATTCTACAAATTGACCCATTATTTTATCTTTTTCTGGATTTCCAAAATTTAGACAGTTTGTAATTGCAATAGGATTTGATCCTACAGAAATAAGATTCCTCCAAGTTTCGCTTACTACCTGTTTACCCCCCATAGTTGGATTCGCTAAACAGTATTTTGCTGAAGAATCTACTGTTATAGCAATAGCTTTATTTTTACCATGAATTCTAACAACAGCAGAATCTCCACCTGGTTTTTGAATTGTATCTCCCATAACGGTTTGATCGTATTGTTCCCATACCCAGCTTTTTTCAGAGTTATTTGGGCTGGTTAAAATTTTTTTTAAAACATCTTCAATTTTAAATTTATCAAAGACCTTTCTGACATCGCTTTTTTTAGAAATTGAATTTTTCTTCCATTTTCTGTCGTATATAGGAGCATCAGATGATAAAGAGCTTATTGGTAAATTAGCAACTTCTTTATTATTAAAATTTAAAACTAAATTTTTTGTATTAGTTGTTTTTCCAATTACAGCAAAATCTAAGTTCCACTTATTAAAAATTTTTTTTGCTTGCTCTACTTTTTTATCATTTAGTATTAAGAGCATTCTCTCCTGACTTTCTGAAAGCATGATTTCATATGGATTCATATTTTTTTCTCTACAAGGTATTTTATTAAGATTTATTTCAATACCTAAATCACCTTTAGATGCCATTTCAATACTAGAAGATGTAAGTCCTGCAGCTCCCATGTCTTGTATAGATATTATAGAATCATCTCTCATAAGTTCTAAACAGGCTTCTAAAAGTAATTTTTCTGTAAAAGGATCTCCAACTTGAACTGTAGGTTTTTTTTCTTCAGTGCTTTCATCAAATTCAGCAGAAGACATACTTGCACCGTGTATTCCATCTCTACCGGTTTTAGATCCAACATAAATTACAGGTTGATTAATTCCTTTTGCTTTAGAATAAAAAATTTTATTTTTTTTAACTAAGCCAACTGCCATAGCATTAACTAAAATATTTTCATTGTAGGAAGAATTAAATTTTACTTCACCTCCAACAGTTGGTATTCCCATACAATTTCCATATCCTCCAATACCCGATACAACACCATTTAAAAGATTTTTTGTTTTGGGATGATTGTGGTTTCCAAAATGAATTGAGTTGAGAGTAGCAATCGGACGAGCTCCCATTGTAAAAACATCTCTTAATATTCCGCCCACTCCAGTTGCAGCACCCTGGTAAGGTTCTATAAACGAAGGATGATTATGACTTTCAATTTTAAAAACAATTGCATCATTATCATCAATGTCTATAACGCCAGCATTTTCTCCAGGACCTTGTATAACTTTTTCATTTTTAGTAGGTAAATTTTTTAAATATTTTTTTGAAGATTTATAAGAACAATGCTCACTCCACATAGCAGAAAAAATACCTAGTTCTAATAAATTTGGTTCTTTACCAATTAAGCTAATTAATTTTTTGTATTCGTCAGTTTTAATGCCATGTTTATCGATAATTTCAGGTGTGATTTTCATTTGTAGTAAGAATTAATTAAACTTTCAAACATTAAAGATCCATCTTCACCTGATAAAAGTGGATCAATTAATCTTTCAGGATGAGGCATCATACCTAAAATATTTTTATTCTCACTTAACAAACCCGCAATATTATTTGTAGATCCATTTGGATTGAATTTTTCATTTATGTTTCCATCTTTATCACAATATTTAAATGCAATCATATTTTTATCTTCCAATTCTTTAATTATATTATCATCGGCAAAAAAGTTTCCTTCATTATGGGCAATTGGTAATTCAATAACATTTTTTTTTTCATAATTTTTACAAAATTTATTTTTTGTATTAATTACTTTTAAGAAAACATTTTTCGATAAAAATCTTAATTTTGCATTTCTTAACAAAACACCAGGCAATAAACCCGTTTCAATTAATATTTGAAAGCCGTTACAAATCCCTAAAATTAAACCTCCTTTTTTGGCGTGTTTTATAACATCTTTAACAATTTTTGATTTACTGGCTATACAGCCAGTTCTTAAATAATCACCGTAAGAAAAGCCGCCTGGTAAAACTACTAGGTCTGATTGAGGCAAACTGGTTTCATCATGCCATACCATTTTATTTTTTATTTGAAATTTTTCTAGAGCAACTGCTACATCTCTATCACAGTTTGATCCTGGAAAAACGATTACAGATGATTTCATTATTTAAAATTAATAGTATAATCTTCTATAACTACATTCGCTAATAATTTTTGACAAATTTCATCAACGACTTTTATTGCTTTTTTTTTATCAGTTTCATCTAATTCAATATCGAAATACTTTCCCTGTCTTACGTTAATTATATTTTTATAGCCCATATTTTTTAAAGTCTGTTCGACCACTTTACCTTGTGGGTCAAGCACTTCTTTTTTTAAAGTTACTATTGCTGATACTTTCAATTTATTTGTTCTTTATGTTTACTGATTTTGGCTTACCAAATTTGACTTCGCTAATCTTTGCTTCTTCATGAATTATACCCAATCTTCTCGCTACTTCTTGATAGGCTTGGACAATATTTCCTAAATCTTTTCTAAATCTATCTTTATCTAATTTTTTTTCGCTTACAACATCCCACAATCTGCAGGTATCGGGACTTATTTCATCAGCTAATAATATTTTATTTTGTCCATCAATATCTGCTTTTCCAAATTCTAATTTAAAATCTACAAGTTTAATTCCAATACCTCTAAACATTCCTTGCATAAAATCATTTATTCTTAAACAAGAATTGTTAATGAAATCCAAATCTTTTTGTGAAGCCCATTTAAATTCAAGTATATGTTCACTTGCAATTAAAGGATCACCCAATTCGTCATTTTTATAACTATATTCTACAAGTGGTTTAGATAATATGGTTCCATCTGGTATACCCAATCTCTTAGTTAAAGAACCTGTAGCAATATTTCTAACAATAAATTCAATTGGAATTATCTGAACTAATCTTACTAATTGTTCTCTCATATTTAATCTTTTTATTAGGTGAGTTTTAATGCCGACTTGATTAAGATTGCTAAAAATATGTTCAGAAATTCTATTATTTAAAACTCCTTTACCCTCTACTACTGATTTTTTTTGATTATTAAATGCTGTAGCTTCGTCTTTAAAATGTTGTATGGCAGTACCTTTTTCAGGCCCTTCATAAATTATTTTTGCTTTGCCTTCGTAAAGTTTTCTTCCCTTATTCATTTTTTTCTAAAAACTCTTTTATAAATAAAATCAATTTTTTTCATATGATAATTTAGATTAAACATTTTCTTTAAATCTTTATTGGAAATTTTTTTATTAATCAATGAGTCATTTAATAAACTATCGTAGAAAGATATATTTTTTTTATAAGAATTTTGTGCATTTTTTTGTACAATTCTATAAGCTTTTTCTCTAGAAAAACCATAATTAGTGAGTTCCAGCATAACTTTTTGAGAAAATATTAATCCGCTTGTAATATCAAGATTTTTTAACATTTTTTTTGGATATACATTCATAGTATTTAAAATATTTTTTAACCTGATAAGAGCAAAATCTAACGTAATAGTGGAATCGGGACCTATGTTTCGCTCAACACTAGAATGAGAAATATCTCTTTCATGCCAAAGCGAAATATTTTCAAGCGCAGGCACCACATAACTTCTTACCATTCTTGCTAAGCCAGTTAAATTTTCACTTAATATAGGATTTCTTTTATGAGGCATTGCAGACGAACCTTTTTGTTTATTACCAAAAAATTCTTCTACTTCTTGCACTTCTGTTTTTTGAAGATTTCTAATTTCAGTAGCTACTCTTTCTATAGATCCAGCAATTATGGCTAATACTGAAAAATAATAAGCATGTCTATCTCGCGGTATAATTTGGGTAGATATAGGTTCTGCTTTTAAATCAAATTTTTTAGCTACATAAGATTCAACTCGAGGATCGATATTAGCAAAAGTTCCAACAGCACCCGATATTGCGCATGTAGAAATCTCATCTATTGCATTTTTTAGTCTTTTTTTATTTCTTTTAAATTCTTCATAAAAACTTGCAAGTTTTAGACCAAAAGTAGTTGGTTCGGCATGGATTCCGTGACTTCGTCCTATGCATATTGTATTTTTATATTTAGAGGCCTTTTTTTTTAAAACTTTTAAAATTTGATCTATATCTTTGTCTATGATTTTACCAGATTGAACTAACTGTATATTAAAACATGTATCTAAAATATCAGAAGAAGTCATTCCTTTGTGTAAGAACTTTCCATCTGGACCAACTTTTTCATTAATTGATGTCAAGAAAGCAACAACATCATGATGAACTTTTTTTTCGATTTTGTATATTCTATTAATATCAATTTTCGCTTTTTTTTTTACTTTAGCGGATACCCCTTTTGGAATAATTTTAAATTTTTCCATAGCTTCTGCTGCAGCTATTTCAATATCTAGCCATATTTGATATTTATTTTTTTCTTCCCAAATTTTTTTAGCTTCTTGTCTTGAATATCTTTCAATCATGTTAGATATGGCGGTTGTTCATATTTTTTTTCAGATTTAGTAAAAATTTCAAATCCGTTTTCTTTTACTCCAACAGTATGTTCAAATTGTGCTGATAAAGATTTATCTTTTGTAACAGCAGTCCAACCATCATTAAGTAATTTTGTATTATACGATCCTACATTAATCATTGGTTCAACAGTGAATATCATTCCCGTTTTTATTTCTGGCCCTTCTCCTTTTTTTCCATAATGTAAAATGTTAGGAGGTTTGTGAAAAGATTGACCTATTCCATGACCACAAAAATCTCTTACTACTGAAAAACCTTTTTTTTCAACATAACTTTGAATTGTTTCACCTATATCACCAACATGAATACCGTTTTTAATTATTGAAATAGCTTTCATCATTGATTCGTATGTTGCAGATACTAAATTTTTACTTTTTATTGAAACATCTCCTACAAAAAACATTCTACTAGTATCCCCATGCCATCCATTAACAATTGCCGTTACATCTATATTAATTATATCGCCTTCTTTTAGGTATTTTTCAGCGGGTATTCCATGGCAGACAACATGGTTAATAGAAGTACAACAAGATTTCGGAAAGCCTTTATAAAAAAGTGGAGCTGAATAACCTCCGTTGTCTCTTATATATTCATAACAAATTTTGTCCAGTTTGTTAGTAGAAACTCCTGGTTTAACAAATTCAGTAATTTTATCTAGAGTTTCAGCAGCCAGTTTTCCAGCTATTTTAGTTTGTTCAAAATTTTCTTTATAGTCGTAACTCATAAATAATTTTATTGTTTAGTTTTATCTCTTCATTATTTAATTTACAATCATAACAAAGGATTTTTACACCACTTTTTACAGCCTTACTTAAAGCTGCATTATATTTTTCATCAATATCACTTGCTATTGTAAAAGAATCACAATCTTCTCTTTGAATTAAATACAAAATGAAACTTTGATATCCTTTATTTTTAGCACTTATTAGTTGATTTAAATGTTTAGTACCTCTAGTAGTTATTGCATCTGGAAATTCAGCAATTTTTTTATTTCTTACCAAGGTAACATTTTTAACTTCCAAAAAACATTTTTTAACATTATTAGAAAGCAAAAAATCAAACCTTGTATCGTTTGAAAATTTAACTTCATTTTTAATATTATTAAAATTACTGAGTTCTTTTATTTTTTTATTTTTTAATGCTTCGTAAACGATCTTATTGCTTAACAAAGTATTCACCCCAACCATATTGTTATCTACCTCAATTATCTCGGTAGTATATTTTAATTTTCTTTTTGGATTATTTGAGATGGAAAACCAAACTTTGTTTCCTTTATTTAATAATCCTAACATTGAACCTGAATTTGGACAATGACTAGTTATAATTTTTTTTTTATATTCTATATCAATAAAAAATCTTTTATACCTTTTAATAAATTTTCCACTTAACAATTTTTTAGTAAATTTCATTTAGTAACTTCGTATAGACCTAGCCAGGCATTAACATTTTTACTTGCAATATAATCAGATTTAAAAAATTTTATTTCTTTCCACATATTTTTATCTTTTAGCTGTTTAATTTTTTTATCAAATCCATATTCTTCATAAATTCCTTCATTTATTGTAAAGCAAATCAAACCTTGTTTTTTTGTAATCCTTATAAACTCATCTAATGCTACAGGCTTTACATGACCGAAAGTAAATGTGCCTACACATGTTACAGCGTCAAAAAAATTATCTTCTACGTCAATTGATTTATTTAAATCAATTTTACTTAGTTTTTTATAAAGATTCTTGGGTATCAAATCTAATAGCTTCTGTGATAGATCTGCTCCATAAAAGTTTGAAAAGCCATATTTTTTTAATTCAATACAAACTAAACCGGTACCACAACCAGCATCAAATATTTTAATATTTTTATTTTTTGAAAATTTATTTATTATTTCAGAAGATTCCTTTGGCCCAGTATAATTCCAGTTCTTCATATCCTTATCGTATTTGTTTCCTATACCCCATTCGTCATAATATTCCATGACCTCTTTAGTAGTTTTTAACTTGTAAATTGGTATTTTATTTCCTACATCTTTTTGAGCCATTTTAATTTTCCTTTTTTAAAATCCATTTGATATGAATATTATAATTTATGGAAAAAAATAAGAAAAAAGTTGTAGCTTCTATCATTATTATTGGTAATGAAATTCTGTCGGGAAGAACTCAAGACGTTAATGTTTCATTTTTGTCAAAGTGGCTTAACGAATTAGGTGTTAGAGTAGGAGAGGTTAGGGTTATTGAAGATTCAGAGCAAAGTATTATTAAATGTGTAAAGGAACTTAAGAAAAAATATGACTACGTTTTTACAACTGGAGGAATAGGTCCAACACACGATGATATTACCTCAAAGTCGGTAGCAAAGGCATTTAATGTATCATACGGTTATCACAAAGAGGCGTATGATATTTTAGAAAAATATTACAGTTCATCAAAGTTTACAGAGGGAAGAAAAAAAATGGCAAAATTACCTGTCAAAGCAAACTTAATATATAATCCTTCAAGTGGAGCCCCAGGCTTCATAATGGATAATGTTTTTTGTTTGCCTGGAGTTCCCTCAATATTAAAATCAATGGTTGATGGAATTAAAAGTAAAATTGTTGGTGGAAAAAAAATATTAAGCAAAACAATAAGCGTAAATACTGTAGAAAGTGAAATAGCTAAATCATTAGCAAATATTCAACAAAAATTTAAAAGTATCGAAATTGGTAGCTATCCTTTTTTCAGATTAGGTAAGATCGGTGTATCTATTGTAATGAGATCTACCGAAATTAAAGAAATTGAAATTTGCACAAAAGAGATTATAAATTTTATAAAGAAAAAAAAAATTCAAGTTATTGATAGAGATTAATTATGCAATACTATTTCGCTTACGGTAGCAATTTACATCATGCACAAATGCAGAGAAGATGTCCTAAATGCAAATATATTAAAAAATACGTTCTCAATAATTTTCAATTAACTTTTAGAAGTAAGTATGGTGCTTGTGATATTGAAAAAAAAATGGGTAAAAAAGTTTATGGAGCTATATACTTAATATCAAAATGTGCTGAGAGAAGATTAGATGTTTATGAGGAATATCCAACTTTATACAAAAAAATTTATTTTAAATATAGAGGAAATAAAATTATGACCTACACTATGGTAAAAAAAACGAAATTAGTTCCACCAACAGAACGATATTTAAAAATAGTTAAACAAGGTTATAAAGATTGCAAACTTAACATTAAAAGTTTACAAGTTGCTTTGCGGCCAGTAGCACATCTTCAACGGTAATATCGTAAACATTATTTGAATTATAAAGTTTTTTACTATCCAAAACCAAAGAGTTGTTGTATTTGGGAGCAAATTTTTCAGAATCAGTGGGGCCAAATAGTGAGATTAAGGGAACTTTGCTTATGGAGAGCATATGCATTACTCCGTTGTCAATTGTAATGGCAAAATCTAATCTTTTTCCAAGACATGTTACTAAAGCTGGTGAGTTGTGATTTGTTTCATGCTCAGGAAACATAGCCGACGGAATAGCATTTTTAATTTTGTTTTTTAGATCTTGATATTTTTTTTCTATAAAAAAAACAGGAATTTTATTTTTTTTTACAATTTCATTTGAAATATTTATTACTTTATCAATAGGCCATTGTTTTTTTCTATAAACATTACCCTGAGTAATTGAAAATCCAACATAATTATTTTTTGGCAATAGCCTTTTAGATTCATCAAAAAACTTTTTATCAATATTATTTATATCAAATTCTTTAAGCTGATAATTGTTTTTAAAAATATTATTCATAGCTTCAATAATTGTATTATTTATGTCTTTATTTTTAGTAATTTTAAGTTTTGGTCTTGAAAAAGAAAAATTTAAGCTTGCCGAAATAAAATATTGATGTGGTATCATTTTTAAAATTAATGTGTTTCTAATTTTTGACTGTAAATCTATAATTAAATCAAAATCTTCAATATTATTCTTTTTAATTTTATTATTTATACAAAATAAATGCCACCATCTGAAACCAAAATATTCGATTTCTAAATTAAGAGTTTCAATTTGGCATTTGAAATCTTTTAGTGTCGAGTTGAAATGATTTTGATGAGCTGACAGATAATAAATCTTAGTATTTTTAAACTCATTTTTTAATGTATTTAATAAAGGAAGTATTTGTAATGAATCACCTATACCTCCGCCTGAATTATATATAAGTAGTTTTTTTAGCATTTATGATTTATATCATTTACTTAATTACTGTTATAAATTAAAAA
>CEUZ01143165.1_pt1 | contig 11756 bp, 5 predicted proteins | sample 361511 | NCBI WGS metagenome assembly CEUZ01 (sample SAMEA2622822, study PRJEB7988) | marine metagenome | biome: marine biome (ENVO:00000447); feature: surface water layer (ENVO:00002042); material: "saline water (ENVO:00002010), including plankton (ENVO:xxxxxxxx)" | depth 5 m
TCAGCAAGTGAACCATTCAATGATGAAGGTATTTCTGATAAAAAACGGATAGATTTGTGGCTGGAACATTTTGGTCTAAGACGTGTTCAAAGCCACTGTTCTGGTCACTCTAAAGGTCAAGATTTGCTAGATATTGTAAAAGAAATTGATTCTGACATGTTGTTTCCTATTCATACTGATAGCCCTGAATCATACAAAAATGTCACAGATAAGATTACAATTGTAGAAGAATCTAAGAAATATTCTTTATAATGATCATATTTTTATCGCAAATATTCCCCGATTGAGCTTGAGTTCTTATTCAAAAAATAATCAATATGAGATCCGTGAAAAACTAATCGAAGAACTCGAAGCTGATTTGATAGGTCCTAGATTTGGAGATACACCAGAAAAAAGAGAACATGAGATATTACCTCCAAATAGACGTCCTCATGATGAATATTTTGCAGGAGTATTATTTCCAGGAAATTGGGAAGTTGAAGATGAAGAAATCGAACAAGAGTCTGGTGGTGATTCAAATGATGAAGATAATGTTGATGCCAATGTTGCATCCGATAAACTCTTCAAACCTTCATCGTTTGGTTTGTACTGTAGATTAACTCCTGAAACAAAAGAAATCAATGTTGTAATTAAATATGGAATGTATCAATCTTTTAAAAATAAAGATGAAAGAAAATACTTTAAACGAACACCAAAATCAGAATCTTTCAAAATATCCATTAAACCAACTAAAGAAACTGAAATTCAATTCAAAAATAATCCAAAGTTTTGTATTAATTATACAATACTAGAAGATTCTGGAAAAATTTTACTTGATTTTTACGTAATAAATAAAACAGAACGAAACCAAAATGGGCCAAGAAATCCTGTAACTGATTTTATTTTTCAACCACAAATTACTCTTGAATCATTAAATAATGAATTAAGCTTTATGTCAATCACTGACGGATTACGTAAAGATTACAATCCTCCAAGTGATAAGCACTTGGATATTTTATTTAGACACAAAGTTTCATTTGGTAAAGGTCACTTATGTGCAGTAGTCTGGGATAGAAATAACATAAAAAATAGTTGTATAGATAAAATTAGCACATCATTTATTCCTCAAGATGAAATTGATTTTATTGAACCTAATGAAACATACACAGAATTAAACTCATCACTTGAAATGTATAAACTTGGTACTTGTAGTATTAGAGAATTGCAAGATATGTTATTTTTAATTATACAAAAATATAATTCATGGATTGAAGAAACTAAACAAAAAATTTCATCATCAAATGATCTTGATGATGGGCAACAACAAATAGTAATAAAAGAAATTGAGAAATCTAAAACAGCAATTTCACGTATGAATGATGCAGTTGATCTATTAGAAAAAGATTCTAATGCGTTTGATGCATTTCAATTTGCTAATAAGGCAATTGCATGGCAACAAGTGCATGGTAAATGGGCAGCATCAAATACAGAAAAAGGAGATGTTGAAGGTACAGATCCAATAGAAAAACCAGAACCAATTTTTGATGATAAAAAACCAGCGTGGAGATTATTTCAAATTGCATTCATTTTAATGAATCTAGAATCCATCACAAATCCCAAATCTGATTATAGAAATGATGTTGATTTATTGTGGTTCCCAACTGGTGGTGGAAAAACTGAAGCATATCTTGGTTTGATTGCATTTACTATAGCATATAGAAGATTAAGAGGAAGAAATGAGCAAGGTCAACATACCTACGAATCATACGGCACTGCAGTTTTGATGAGATATACACTTCGACTATTAACTATCCAACAATTTCAAAGAGCAGCTACTTTGATGTGTGCATGTGAAGAATTACGAATAAAAGATCAAAAAAAGTGGGGTGGTATTCCATTTCAGGTTGGTTTGTGGGTTGGTGGTTCTGTTACACCAAATAGTAGAATGGAGGCTATTAACAAAAAATATGAAATTCGGGGAGATAAACTTGAAGAAATTCAAAATAACAATCCATACATTTTGATTAATTGTCCATGGTGTGGTAAAAAACTTCGTGCATCTAGTGGTGATGAATGTGGTGAGCCAAAGCAATGGAGATTATTTTGTCCACGAAATAGCTGTACATTTTCTAAACATCTAGATTCTTCACCTGACATAGCAATTCCAGTTGTTTTAATTGATGAAGATATCTACCATAGGTGTCCATCATTAATCATTTCTACTGTAGATAAATTTGCACAAATCGCATTAAATGCAAAAGTTAGATCTATTTTTGGTAAAATTGACACTCACTGTGATTATTGTGGCTTTTTAGATAGTGGTACAGAAAAACATGCATCATTTCACAAAGATACGGGTGGAAGAAAAGCTGCCGATTACATTGATCAAAATATTACAGTGCTTCCACCGGAATTAATTGTTCAAGATGAATTACATCTGATTTCTGGTCCCTTAGGAACTTTAACTGGATTATATGAAACTGCATTAGAATATCTCTGTTCAAATAATGGTATAAAACCAAAAATTATTGCATCTACTGCAACAACACGTGCTGCAGAAGATCAAATAACAAAATTATTCAATCGTGATCAAACAAGAATTTTCCCTCCTCAAATTGAAAAATTTGGAGAAACATTTTTCTCACGAATTAATTCTGATAAATCAGGAAAAAAATATCTTGGATTTTTAGCAACAGGCAAAAGTGGTTTAACAGTTCTAGCCAGAGTTTCGGCAGTTATTCTAAGAAGAATAAGACAATTTGAAGAAGACGGCACATATGATAAAAAAGATCTTGATCCATACTTTACATTAGTATCTTATTTTAACTCTCAACGAGAGCTTGGCGGTGCTGCTATGAGCTTTAAAGACTCAGTTCCAAATTTTATGAAACAAATCTATAATCTTTATGACTATACACCACCAAAAATATCTGAAGATGATGCCCTAACTACCGAAACCGAAGAATCAGAAGAAGATCCAAAAACTGAATCACCAAAAACCCCTTACTGGGAAAAATTAAGAGGTTATTGTTTCCAAAATCTAATCACTGAAGAATTAACTTCTAGGAAAAAATCTGGTGAAATTCCTCAAGTTCTTAGAAAATTAGGTGATGGAATAGAAAATAGTCTTCCTCCTAAAGATGGAAACTCTGATGAAAACCAACCAATTGATCTTTTACTTGCAACAAATATGCTATCTGTAGGCGTTGATATTCCTAGATTAGGAGCTATGGTAGTTAATGGTCAACCAAAACTAAATTCAGAATACATTCAAGCTACAGGAAGAATTGGAAGAGCAAATCCTGGATTAATTGTAACATTGTACGCTTACACAAAACCACGGGATCTTTCTTACTATGAAAATTTCAAAGATTTCCATTCAACATATTACAAAGAAGTTGAAACTGTCTCTCTTACTCCATTTACACTTAGAGCAAGACAAATTGGATTATTTGGTATAATGGTAGGGCTAGCTAGAATGTTAACATATTCATTATCAAAACAATCTGATGCAAATAGATTCAATCAAACAGATCGTGATCAACAACAAGACATTGAAAATATTAAACTACAAATTGAAAAAAGAGTTGCATCTATAGAACCAGATGAGGCATCTGATACTAAAGATAATATCATTAATCTTCTAAATCGCTGGGCAAACGAAGTCAAATATCACCAATCTAATCTCTTGTATCGAGAACCTTACAATGAAAAAACATCCAATACGAAACTTGAAGGAAACATGTATCTATTAAAAACCGATTCCGAATCAAAGAGACAATTAATTCCAACTCCAAGTTCTCTAAGAAGTGCAGAACAAGAACACAATCTACGTTATTTAGACGTGCAAGAAGTGGAGGATGAAAATGAGTAAAGTTCAAGAAGATTCCTACAAACCATCTCCTGGAAAACTTCGAGCAAGTCAATTAATTACTACATTTGGTCCTGGTTCATTAGTTCAAACAGAACACGATTCTGTTCTAATTATGGGAACAAATTTCTGGTGGCATAAAAAGAAATTTGCAGTAAAAAATCATATGTACTTACAAAAACTTACAGGTAAAACTCACTTTAGAACACCTGTTAGAAAAGCACGTGAACAATCGATTGTTTGCACATCATTTCCAAAATGGGGTTCATGTAAAAATTGTGGATGGTTACAATATCATAAAGATTATCCACCAAAAGAAAATGGATTTCGTTGCGCAAAATGTCCTGAAAAATATGGAGAATTACTTCCAGCTAGATTAGTTGTTACTTGTAACCAAGGACATTTAGATGAATTTCCATGGGTAAAATGGGCTCATAGTAATCCAAAAAATCCAGTTGCAGTATGTAAAGAAAATCCAAAACTCAAATGGAAAGGTGGTGCATACTCTAGTAATCTCTCTAACTATAAAGTTGAATGTGAGTGTGGTGCATGGAATTCTCTTTTCAAAGCTCAGGATAGAATTGAGGGCATTAAATTATGGGATTCTGAAAATAATGATTGGTATACACATACTTGTACAGGACAACTCCCGTGGCTTCAACAAGAAGAACAATGTAAACGTGTTTTACAAAATGGAGATCAACATCCAACAGAAACAGAAATTCCATTTGGAATTACTGGAAGAGCATCTAGCATGTATTATTCTAAAGTCATAAAGGGAATAATTATTCCTGAATTGGCACATCCTATTGTTAAATATCTAACTAGTGAAGAAGGAGAACAGAAAAAAGCATCTTACAGAGAAATGATTGCTGAATTTCAAGAAGGAATCTCAAATGAAGAAATGGATGAAAAAATTGCAGAGATGCTTTCAAAAAAAGTGCCACAATTTAAAATCAATTCATACACAACACAAGAAATACTATACTTTATGGAAAAACTGCAATCACGTAGTTCAAAACATGTTATAGAAACAGAGTTAGACTTAAAAAAAATAGAATATGAAGATTTACAAAAAAATGAACAAGATTATGATCTTGATGAAAAAGAAATTAACCCTGAAATAATAATTAACAGTGTATCACTAAATAACGATGACAAAAAAATATTTGAAAAAATAAGGGCAATTCCAATATTAACTGCTTTAGAAGTAATTAGATATTTTTCTAGAATTACTCCTCCTAGTGAACTGACAGTAGAAGAACAAAAAACTTTAAAACACAAATTTTGTCAAATTGAATCTAAAACTGGAAAAACATTAACAGGTAAACCAACAAAAAAACAAGATTGGTTACCTTGTGCTGTAAAAAAAGGTGAAGGCATATTCATTACATTTAGTGAAGAATTTATCAATAATTGTTTGAGTGATAGTGATATACAAAAAAGATTAGATGACATGATACAGAATCATAATGATTATGAAATGGTATCAAATTGGAAATCACGAATAGTCATTGATAGACAGTTTATTTTATTACATTCAATTTCTCATTTACTAATAAAAGAACTTGCTTTGGCATCTGGCTATAACGAAGCATCAATTTCTGAGCGTATTTACTCTACAAAAGAGATGCGTGGATTACTAATTTACACTACAAGTGCTGGCGATGGTAGTTTAGGTGGATTAGTAAAACAAAGTAATAACCTGTTAAATATTATCAAAACCGCACTAAAACACAAAAAAGTTTGTTCACGGGATCCAATATGTATTCATGAAGATCCAAAAAGAATGAAAGAAAAAGGACTAGCATTAAATTTAAGACAAAATGGTTCTGCATGTTTTGGATGTATGTTATTACCTGAAACAAGTTGTGAAAATTTTAACAAATTACTAGATAGGAAGATTCTCGTTGATGAGAGTTTTGGAATTGGTACAAAATTTAGATAATGAATATAACACAAATTGAAAAATTAATTGAGGTAACACCTAAGGATAAAAGAAAATTAATAATTGATTATTTAAAAAATAAAACTCCAAATTCGTTAGAACCTAGCATCATTCAATCTGATTGTAAATTAACCTCCTCACAAGCATATTTGCTCAAACAAATTTGTGATGAAACTGCTGATGGTAATCTATTATCTCTTACAATTGATGCCTTTTCTCAAATCAACGATCAAAAAAATAATGAAATTTCCAGATTAGTGATGTCTGGCATTTTTCAACATAAACATGCAAGTTCTACACACGCAACAATTTATGAAATGATAGGTAGAGCAACAACGAAAATAACAATTATTGGATATTGGGTCTACAACATGCAAGAATTTTTTGCAGAACTGGATAAACTATCAAAAGATATCAAGATTAAATTTATTCTAAACGATGAAGAATTTTATAATCACTCATCACAAATTGAAAAAAATTGGAATGGTAGATACAAGCCAGAAATTTATCGGTTAAATAAAGAAAAATATTCTAATTATAATAAATTACATTCAAAAATTGTTTTAATTGATGATAGTGAAATCTTGATCACTTCTGCAAATCTAACATCTACTGCAATGGAAGAAAACATTGAAACAGGAATATGGACACAAGATAAAAAAATTATCAATGCATGTATTGATATTTTTAATCAGTTTGTAAAAGATGAGGTTTTTGTGCCTAAAAAGGAGAAATTTTAGGTGATTATATGGGTCGTGCAGTAACAAGTAAACGTAGTGAATCGGATAAGGATATAATAAAAAATCGATTTGTGGAAATTTTTGAAACAGCTGATGATTTTAAAAAATTCTTTACTTCTATTTTACCAAAAAATTCTTTACTTAATTCAATAATCAAAATAGAATCTAAACATGATAAAGATGAATTATGTAATATTGTGATCTCATATTTAGGAAATAACTTCTTTGTTTATGTTGGAAAAGTAAGACCTGATTCTGATGACGAAAAATTAACAAAAGCTGAAGAAAAAAATTTCCGTAATTTTGTTGATAATAAAAATAATTTAAATGAAAAACCTGAATTATATAATGAAATAAAACAATTTCTCATAACATACGACAAAAAGAAAAATCAAAAAACAATAAAACCTGAATATATTGTTAGAGAAAAAATTATTGAACAATATTTATCGTATCAAAAGGATAACCCAGGACAAAGACAAGCAATTATTGATAGTTTTAATAATAAAGTTAGTGATAAAGACAAAGTTGAAACAATTGAAGAATTATCCCAAAGTTCTAAATTTTTAACAGCAGGTAAAAGTAGCTCTTGGGTAAAAGATCTTTGTACTAAAAATTTGAAATTTCCTTTAGTTGTGGTTGATAAACAACAAAAAGAACCACCATTACCTGAAACAACGTCATTACGTACAAAGAAACCACTAAGTAGATTGTATCCTTTTCAAACAGAAGGATTAATCAAAATACACAATATTTTGAACAATGACATTGATGATGATGAATGTCGTCAAAAACGAATTTTATTGAATTTGCCAACTGGTGCTGGAAAAACACGTATGACTGTACAGGCAATAATTGAGTGGTTAAACTTTCGTGCTCAAGGAAAATGTGAAACTGCACATCCCCAACAGCTAAATCCAAATGGATTAATCTTTTGGCTTGCCTCTACAGTTGAATTATGTGAACAGGCATCCGAATCATTCCGACAGATATTTGAACAGATTGGTATTGCCGATGAAGTTTATCTCACAAATTGGTTTGGCTCAAACAGGCGTGATTTGAGAGTAATAAGAAATGATAATCCTGGAACACATATTGTAATAACCAATACTGAACATACAAATAAAAAATTTCGTGACTACAGAAATCGAGAAGCTGGGAGATTCAAATTCGATCAATTTGCAGAAAGTCCTGAACTACAAGAAATTAGTAACAATACAATTGCAATAGTTATAGATGAAGCTCATGATGTATCTGGAGAACGTTATCAAGATTTTCTTGCGTCAATGGGTTTTGATTTAAACAAAAATAAACGGGGTAAAGAAAAAAAAATCTATAATACAAAAAATATTGCATTAATTGGTTTAACTGCAACACCATACAAAGGAACTGGAACTGCAATCTGGTATCAATGTACATCATGTAATCAAATATTCAAGGATCCAAGAACACGTGATAGACACATATCAAAAAATTATGGACATGATATAATAGAAGTTGAACCTCATATTAATGACGACGAATTTGAAATTGATAATAGCTGTGATCCTAAATATTTTTCAACATTAAATGTACAAACAAGAAAAATTCATAAAACTTTTGGTGGTGTATATCTGCCAATTCCTTCCAAATCAATTTCACAAGCACGTCCTAATGGGATAATTGATATTCCATTATCAGCTCATGTAAATGATAATGTAAAAATTTCTGCTAGTAATTCTTATGATCCATATTCAAAAATTAAATCATTTTCTTGGGAAATTTTACATTTTGAAAAAGAATTATTAAATTCACATGATGAACAGTTTTATTATAATTTTAAAACAGCGGGAAGATATGATGTACAATTAACAGTTGAAAACGAGCGTGGAATTTCACATACCGTAAATCAAAAAATCGAAATTAAACCTAAAATAGAATCAAAAATTGGAGAAAAATCTACAGGTTCATTAGAAGATATTAAAGAATTTTATGATATCTTAACACATGATCAAAAGATTTTATGTCCTATAACTTATGGTGTAATTGATTTTGGTAAAATAATTAAATTTAACTCGGCAGAAGAAGAAAAAAAATGGAATCTAGGAAAATCCAAGGAAGAAGACGATGAAGTTTCTAATGATGTAAAGTATAATGAAAAAATTTGTGATGCTGTTCATAAATGCATAAATGAATATGGCAGAGATCGTGTTTTACTATTTGCCAACAGTGTAAAGCATTCTCAAGAATTAGCACTCATCTTCCGTATCAAATATGGATATGATACAGACGTAGAAGAAGGTGGAAAAGGACTTTCTGAATCAGTTGATGGAATGACGAATCCCGGAGTTAGGCGTAAAATTATTAGTGATTTTCGTGAGGGAAAAATCAAAATTTTATCTAATTTTGGTGTTTTAACCACTGGATTTGATGTTCCAAAAATTGACACTCTTTTTGTATGCAGAGATGTAGGCTCTAATGCACTATTGACACAGATGATAGGCCGTGGTCAGAGAGGTGAAACTCCAGGTGGAACTAAAGATCTCTGGTTAATTATGACTGATTTCCCTCATGTTTCTAGTAAAGGTGAAAAACTTAGGTTAGGTTGGGAGGCATTAGCCGAAGGTTGGGAAAAATTTTCAGATGAAATAAAAAATAATCTTAATCTTTCTGATCATGAGATAGATATTGAAAAAACTGAAACAGATTCAGAAAAAGATCTGGTAGATCATCAATTCATTATGAATATTGAACCAATAACTAATTTATGGTTAAGCTGTCAAACATGTAAAAATGAAATTAGAGGATTAAAAAATTGTTTGGAAAAATTTGGATATAAATCAGAAAAAGCATCTGAAAAATCTTTCCAAGATGCAGTTTTAAAGAAACTTAAGGAAAATGATTTTAATAGAAATTGTAACCTTTGCAGAAGCTTACGAGACTATGCAGCGAAATCTGGATGTGAATTTACTAAATTAATTGTTAAAGAACATAAATTGGATCCAATTTTTATTTTTGCTATTAATTTTATACATGGATATCAAAAACAGAAAATAAAAGTTGTATGGAAAGATTTAGTTAATGATCTCAAAAATACGCCATCTTTGAAAGGATTAGATGTATCACCTAATACATCTGGAATAAAACGATTAATCTCAGCAAAATTATTAATAATAAAAAATAATAATGATTTAGAATTTTTAAAAATTAAAAATATTGATGCATCAGGAGCTGTAATAAGTAAATTATTAAACAATCCTGATGTAATTTCTAGAATAGAAAATATTTTAAAAGAATCTAAACCTAGAAAAAAATCATCTACAACGTATATTTCTGATATAGATATTTTTTATAGTGATCTGAAAAAAAAATTTGGTCATATACCAACTGAAAGACAATTTAAAAATAAATTAAATAAAACACTTGAAAATCAATTTAATGAAATGTATAATAATGATTACCCAAGGTTTCTTCATCAAAAACACGAACATATTGCTGCAGATCAAAATCTAAAGGATTCATTGTATGAAGAATATTTTGAAAAATGTATGAAAGAAAATAAACCAATTACTCATGAAGAACTTGATAAGTATGGTGAGTATCGTTTGGATGATTATAAGCAAATTTGGACAACAATTGAAAAATTTGAAAATTCACATTATGTTAAGCCTATTCTTACAGAAGTCTTAGAAAATCACAAAAAATATAAAAAAAATCGTGATTCTGAATGGGAAGAAATATCAAAAGATATCATGAATTTGAAGAAAAAACAACCTGCAAATTACTATCATTATGAAACAATCAAAACACATTCACAACTTCATGTTTCTAGATACATTTGTCAAATGAAAATTTCGGATCTACGTTTTCTCAAAAATTATCATGGTAAAGATGCCGGAAAATTCTTACAATTAGTCTCTGATTTCTTTAGACTGCAAAAATGTATAGATGTTACACCTACTAAAGATGAGTTTACTGAATTAACTAGTAGTTTAACAACTGGTAATTTTATGAGTGAGTTTGGAATCAAAGAAGAGGATTATCTACGTTTTCTCAAAATTATTTCCATTGACCCTCCTGATATCTTAGGTCAGTCTGAACATATTAAAAAAATGCAAAAAGAAATTATTGAAGAACTAAAAAAGTTTGAAAAGAAAAAAGGTAGAGAAAAAACTGAGATTTACATTGAAATGTTTGCTCCAGATGATCGTTTGAGTGTTCAAATTAAAAAATACTTCCCTATCATCGATGAATTAAAAAATTTGTTGTGGGAATAATTCTATTCCATGTATTGTGTCATGATATAATTAATTTCTTGATCAATTGCTTCTTGGTCATCTTTGTATGTGTGGGTTGCTCTAACTAGATATTTTCCATCAGTTCCTGCTACGTATCTGAATTTTTTCCCCTGTTCTGGAATTATCTCATCAACAATCATTTTTGCAATCGTCTCTGGTTGTGTCCAATTATTTTTATTTTGTATCACTTTGATTAATCCATCCATACCATCGGTTTCTTTAGCATAGTTTGAATTTTTAGATAATTCTGTCCTTGAAATATTTTTAAAAAAATCTGTATGAACTATGCCTGCTTCTATTACGGCAACTCTAATGTTTCTATCTTCTCCACCCATTTTTTCTGTGTTCATTTCCCTACGTAATGATTCTGAGAATCCTTCTATGCCAAACTTTGATGTACAGTATGATGTTGTAAATCCAAATCCAATTTTTCCTGCAATGGAACTCATATTGATTACCAAACCTGGTTCTTCTCCACTTTTCATGTGTGGTATAGCTAATTTTGTGAGATGTATTGGTCCCATCAAATCTGTATTAATTTGATCACGAATTTCCTGTATTGTAGAGTCTTCTAGTGAACCCATTACCATGTAACCTGCATTATTGAATAAAACATCAATATTGTTGACTTGTCTTACAATGCTCGAAATTTTATTTTCAATTTCTTCTGTTTTACTAACATCTAATTCTAAAATCTCAATATTATCTAATTTCTCATCTTCTTTCCTTTTTTCTAATTTTTCTTTTTTATTCAAATTTCTCATAGTAGCAAAAACTCTATGACCTGCTTTTGCACATGCAACTGCTGTTTCAAGACCTATGCCACTAGAACATCCAGTAATGAGAACTGTCTTTTGTGACATCCATTTACTGGATACAACTGTGTATTAAGCCTGATCTGGTAATCGTTGAATAACCAGTTCTTATTTCGTGCACTTTTA
>CEUZ01100495.1_pt1 | contig 11754 bp, 7 predicted proteins | sample 361511 | NCBI WGS metagenome assembly CEUZ01 (sample SAMEA2622822, study PRJEB7988) | marine metagenome | biome: marine biome (ENVO:00000447); feature: surface water layer (ENVO:00002042); material: "saline water (ENVO:00002010), including plankton (ENVO:xxxxxxxx)" | depth 5 m
GGCTGTGTTGGTTTAGAGTCTAAGAATTTAATCCTTGCTGAGGATATAGATCTCTCAGACGCAACACCTAAGGTAGTAGAGATAAGTATTGATAGAGAACCTTTCGACCTATGGGAAAGAGTGAGAGCAAACCTTACACTAAGAATCCCTGAAGAACTTGAAGACTTAGATAGATATAGATCAAGATTTATAAACAATCAACATGCTGTTAATAGACTAAGCAAGTCAGGACAAAGATATTTATTCCATACAGTTAAAAGATCAGAAGAATTAGGTGTTCCTGTTGAGTTAGCTTTACTCCCTTTTGTTGAAAGTGAATTTGATCCTTATGCACAATCTTTTGCTGGAGCTACTGGCATTTGGCAATTCCTTCCTGCAGTGGGTAGTGAATGGGGTCTAAAAACTAACTGGTGGTACGACGGAAAAAGGGATGTTATTGCTTCTACTGAAGCTGCTTTTAATTTTTTAATTTATTTGAATAAAAAGTTTGATAATGACTGGCTTTTAGCTATTGCTGCCTATAACGCTGGTCCTGGTAGGGTTAATAGAGCAATTAAAGAAAATAAAAGAAAAGGAATGCCAACAGATTTCTGGTCTTTAAGATTGCCAAAAGAGACTTTAGCTTACATACCTAGATTATTGATATTAAGTGAACTTATTATGGATCCATCAAAATACGGTGTTACCTTGCCTTCTATTGCAAACAGACCTTATTTCACCAAAGTACAAACGCCTGGACAGGTCGATTTGATGCAAGCTGCAGATCTTGCTGGAATGACTCCAGAAGCAATTTATGAATTAAACCCAGGATTTAGTCAATGGGCTACAGATCCAGGTGGTCCACATTATCTACTATTACCTACTGGGGTAGCTGATAGATTTCTTATTCAACTTTCTTCTTTGGAAGAAATAGAACTTGTTCAGTGGGATAGATATAAAATTCAAACCGGAGATAACCTTACTAAGATATCTAATCAATACAGTATGGAGGTAGCCGTACTTATGGAAATAAATCAAATGGATTCTGATTTAATATATGCTGGTCAAGAAATTATGGTCCCAAGAGGTCCTGCTTGGACAAAAACCTTTGTTCCCAAAGCTAGAGTTTATAAGATTGTTAAAGGAGATACCTTTTGGGGTATTTCCAGAAAATTTGGAGTTACAATTCAAGATATAACTTTATGGAATGATTTAAACCTAACCAGCCCTCTACAAATAGGTCAAGAAATAAAATTGTACTCTAAATATGAGAGAGTAAGAGGCAAAACACCAAGTAAAAAAACTAGAACAATGCTTTATCCTGTTAAATCTGGAGATACTCTTTCGAGAATTGCTTCTAGGTTTGGTTTGAGCGTTAAAGACTTGCAAACTTGGAATGAGTTAGAAAGTCCAGAAATAATTTATCCTGGTCAAGTCCTTAAAATAATATTAGAAGCAGGAATCGGAAATCAGTCCTAATTAGGTCCGGTTCTTGGATCCAGAGCATCTCTTAGCCCATCTCCTATAAAGTTAAGTGAAAAAAGAGTTAAAGAAAAAGCAAGAGAAGGAAATATTAACAGCCACCAATATTCTTCCATTGATACAGCTCCATCCCTAATTAATATGCCCCAAGAACTCATTGGAGCTTGGACTCCTAATCCAAGAAAAGATAGAAAGGCTTCTAGCAGCATAATTTGTGGAACTGTAAGGGTGGCGTAGACTATAACTGGCCCTATAGCATTAGGTATTAAGTGCCTAGAAATAATATCTTTCTTTGATACGCCCATGGCTTCTGCGGACATGACAAATTCTTGTTGGCTTAGACTCATAACTTGGCTTCTAACTATTCTAGACATGGTTAACCATTCCACCGCACCTATAGCCATAAAAAGCAGGACTAAGTTTCTACCAAAAATAACCATTAACAAAATGATTAAAATAATAAAAGGTATTCCATAAAGAACATCTACTATTCTCATCATAATTGCATCTACTCTACCTCCCGAGAAACCAGCAATAGTGCCCCATAAAACTCCGATAACAAGGGCGACAATAGTGGCTAAAAAACCAACCATTAAAGAGATTCGGCTTCCATACATCATTCGGGTTAAAAGATCTCTTCCTAAAGTATCAGTGCCAAGTAAATGTTCAGGTGAAGGACCCACTGGACCTAGACTAAGATCTTGATAAGCATAGTCGTAAGGAGCAATTAGTGGAGTAAATATTGCAATCAGTATAAGCAACAAAATATAAACCGAGCCAAATAAAGATAGTTTATTAGAAATTAATCTATCAAAAGCTTTTTTAGAAAGACTTGTAGAGCTTATGTTCATTGATCTCTCAATCTTGGATTTAGGCTTGCTGCTACTAAGTCAGACAACAAATTAAAGCTTATGATTAAACAAGAAAAGAAAATGGAAGTACCTAATATCATTGTGTAATCTCTATTGAAGGCTGCTTCAACATAAAACCTACCTAAACCAGGTATTCCAAAAATAGTTTCCACCACGAAAGAACCCGCCAACAATCCCGCCATGGCAGGTCCTAAAAAAGCAATAACTGGAGTCAATCCTCCTCTCAAGGCATGAACTACTACTACCCTAAATTCAGACAAGCCTTTTGCTCTAGCTGTTCTTATAAAATCTTGATTGAGGATTTCTAACATACCACCCCTCGTCAATCGAGCGCAATAAGCTGCATAAGCTGTACCAAGAGTTATTGTAGGCAAGATTTTATCACCAGGAATGTCGCCCCAACCTGTAACTGGAAGCCAATTTAACCAAATTCCAAAAACTAAAGTTAAAGAAGGACCAAGAATAATAGAGGGGATACAGATTCCTGCCATAGCTATAGTCATTGGTACATAATCATAAGCAGTATTTGGTCTCAAAGAACTGATTACACCAGTTATAACTCCCAGCATTAAGGCAAATAAGATTGCGTAAATAGCTAACTCAAAAGTTATAGGCAAGCCAATAAATATAAGTTCGGTAACTGATCTACTTGGATATCTAAAAGAAGGCCCAAAATCTCCCTGAATAACATTCTTTAAATAATCAAAATATTGTACTAAAAGAGGCTCGTTTAAATTATACCTTTCATTTAATTTAACTAAGACTTCAGGTGAGACCGCCTTTTCCTCGTCAAAGGGTCCTCCTGGAGCAGAATGAACCATAAAAAAAGTTAAAGTTATAACGGCTAATAAAACAGGTATTGCTGTTCCTAGGCGTCTCAAAATAAGAGAAATCACGACAGAATATTATCTTTCTAAATATAGGAATTGATACGGATGACTGTCTAATAAATTGGGGCTCCAACCTTTTACATCCTTCTTTAACATATATATTCGGGTGTAGGTGTAAATAGGAATTATCGGAAGTTCATCCATCAAAATCTTCTCTGCTTCATAAAAATTATTAAACCTTTCCTCTTTAGTTTTGCTCTTAGCAGCTTTTTGCAATAACTTGTCATATTTATCATTAGACCATCCAGTTTGATTATTACCTCTGCCGGTAACCATCATATCTAAAAAGGTCTTTGGATCTAGATAATCCCCTATCCAACCAGCTCTCGCGATGGAGTAATCTCCAATGGTTTGCCTAGATAAATAAACTTTCCAGTCAGTATTAATAAGTTGAGCATCTATGTTTAAATTCTGTTTCCACATTTGCTGGAAAGCCTGAGCTAATTTTTGATGACCTTCACTGGTGTTATAAAGAAGTTCAAAGGTTGGAAAGTTTTTTTCTGATAACCCAGCTTTTTCTAATAAGCTTCTTGCTAACTCAGGATTAAAATCTAAGGAAGTTGGAGGGTAGTAATTATTAGGATCAGGTGGGGTAAATGAAAAAGCAGGAATTTGGCCTCCTTTTGCTACTCTTTCTACTATTTCTTTTCTATCTATAGATAAAGACAAAGCTTTTCTTACCAGCTTATTATTAAAAGGTTCTTTGTTTACGTTAACCCTTAAATAATAGGTTCCAAAGTAAGGGTCAATATGAATTAAATCAGGATACTCTTTGGCATAAACCTCTACCTTTTCTAGTGGAACTGTAGATGTTACATGCAACAAACCATTACGAAACATTAAATCTTCCCTTGTAGCATTATCTACTGGAAAGAAATGAATTTCGTTAAGTCTAACTTTTTCTGCATTCCAATAATTATTACTCTTTTTAACTTTTAGAACCTTATTTAATTGCCAATCTTCTAGAGTAAAAGGTCCATTTCCTACAAAGTTTCCAGGTCTAGTCCACTGACTTCCAATTGTGTCCATATTCCCAAATTTCTCTATAGTGGGTCTATGCACTGGCCTAGAAGTATAGTGAGTTAAAAGTCCTAAAAAGTAAGGAGCGCGGTGTTTTAGATTTACTAATAATTCCTTTTCATTAATTGCTTTAACACCTACTTTAGAGAAATCTTTTATAGTTCCCTTATTAAACTCTTCTGCATTAACAACGTCATATAACATATCAGGATATTTTGAGCCTAAACTAGGAGTAAGCATTCTTTCCCAGGCCCACACAAAATCATTGGCTGTTACAGAATCTCCATTAGACCAAACTGCATTTTCTCTTAAATAAAAACTGTAAGTTAACCCATCATTGGATATCTCCCAACTTTCTGCTACACCAGGTATGGGATCTAGGCCTTCAGGGTGCCTAGTAACCAAGCCCTCTAATAGAGCCATAAGAATATGACTCTCGGGAACTCCTGTTACTGTATGAGGGTCAAGGTCTTTAGGCTCTGTTCCATTACCAAAATAGAGTATCTGTTCTTCCAAAGCAGCATCGACTTTAGATACTGAGTTATTACAAGAAATTAAAAATAAAGATAAAAAAAGGATTAGAGTTTTTATAATATTCATTTACTAGGGTATTAAGAATTAATATCTAATTTTACCACTTATCGGTTCTGTCCCTATACAATTAGATGTACTAAAAAAAAGGGGCGGTAAAACCGCCCCTTTTTTAGTCTAACTAAGTTATAGACTTAGCTTCCATCTAACGTAAGTCATCTTACCTCTGTTATCGTAAAGACTTGTGTAAGCATCATAGTTCACACCACCTTTATCAGGTAAAGGGTCTTTATCTGAAACATTGATAACACCTACACTAATAGTTCCATACTTACCAAAGTCTGCTCTGGCTTGAATATCTATAGTGTCATACTTATCTTGGTAAGGACCTTCTTTCGTACAAAGACCACCTTCTTCAGAAGAAGCACAGTCAGAGTTAAAAGCGAAGTCTCCTATGTGACGGTTCTGTACAGAAACCCCATAGTTACCCCAAGTGTAAGTTAAACCTAGGTTATATCTAGAATCAGGTAAACCGTTGAATCCAGCATTGTTTTGATGAGCATCACTTCCAATAAATGGAGCTCCACCATAATCATCAACATGCGTGTAGTCTAGATCTATATCTAAGTCACCACCACCTAGCTCTATAGTGTAGTTAACTTGTAGATCATAACCTTCAACAACATATTTACCTTGGTTAGCATAACTTGCTCCAACGTAATCGATCCTACCATTAGCACAGCTTCTAATAGTGTAAAGAGCGTCATTCACTCCCAACCTCTTATAGTAAGCTGCATTTGAAGGACAAGAAGGACTAGTCCCAGTTCCAACTGGGGCACCAGCTGCCGATCCATCATTAGTAAGACCACCAGAAGCATAGTACTCATAGTTATTAGTCAGAAGATTACCATTAGTAAAATCTGAATAAAGAACATCTTGAGTTGAAATTGAAGAAATTAAGTTCTCCATTTCTATGTTATACCAGTCAAGTCTAACTATCACATTCTCTAAAACAGGTGTTAACTCTCCCATGTCTTGAGCAATACTGAATACTTGTGATTCAGAAGTTTCAGCACCAAGCTCTGGGTTTGAAGTTATTAAAGTAGAAACCTGCTTAGAAGCACATGCGCTTTGTGAAATCCCAGCATTAGCACAAGCTAAGTAGTCTGTAGCTGTGTTAGCACTAAATGTAGTTACACCATAAAGAGTATCCATAGTTGGTGCTCTAAACCCTTCACCAAAGTTCACCTTAATAGCGGTACCTCTGTCTCCTTCCCAAAGAAGTCCAACCTTGAAGGAATCATTAGAACCAACATCATCATAATCATCAGTTCTGAAAGATGCATTCAATTCAAGACCAGGCATTACTGGGAATAGAATTTCACCAAAATATGAGTTAACTGCTCTATCTCCAGCTCCTGAGTTACCTGCAGAACCACCAACGTATCCACCTTCAGAGTGCTTGTCATACTGAGCTGAATACCTGTTGTCATAGCCTTCATATCCAAGAACCATATCAACTGGGCCGCCTGGTAATTCCATAAGATCGCTTATTTGTGCAATTACATCAGATTTTTCGTAGTGATTATCGTACTCAACTACTGTGGTTGCTGATAAAGCATAAAGACCATCTTCAGAACCAAATGGAGTTTCGTAGTAAAGGTTTGAAGCAAGACCAGCATAGTCTAGGTAATATCTACCTATGTCAGTACCATAGAATTTATTAACTTGGTGACTAACACTAAGCTCAACAGTATCACTAAGTTCGTAGACTAATTCACCAAACCAATCAGAAGATTGATCTACGAAATGCATTCCTCTATTTCCTATTTCTGTCCATCTCCAGTAACCAGTTACTGGTACATCGTATGGGTTAGCAGGATCAGAAGGTAGTATGCCAGGGTAACTAGCTGCAGGAGGTGCATAACGTCCTACGGACTCGTTTCTAACAAAAACTGCTCTACTGTTAAAGGTTAATTGATCATTAATAGCATGCTCTACATTTGCTGTGATTGTGTCTCTAAATAGACCAGCATCTTGAACCATGATGTCTGCCCATGCGTATCCACAAATACCTCTAGGTTGAGCACCAGCATATGAACCAGTTGTTTTAGCAGGCTGTCCAAAAGCAGCTCCACCAAAATCAGGACCCCACCAAGGAGTGGTTGAACCATCGATGTTACCCTCACAAGTAGGTGCAGCAGCAATGTTTCCTGTTACTGGATCGGCAAGGTTTCTTGAGTACCAGCTTAAACCATATGTTTCAAAATAAAGATCAATTACTCCATCTCCATTATCATCATTAGCTCTAGCAGCTGTATACCATCTATCTTTAAGATAGATCTCATCTCTCTCATCATGTTCGATAGCTACTGTTACATAACCGTTCTCATTAGTAGATCCAAAAAGCATAGAAATAGATTGCTCTACTCCGTCATCTCTTGAACGATCACCACTTCTGACCTGAATGTCCATTCCGTCAAAACCTTTCTTAGTGATTACGTTTACAACACCAGCTATAGCATCAGAACCGTAAACGGAAGATGCACCATCAGCTAGTATTTCAATACGATCAACTGAAACTGTAGGTATCATGTTTATATTAGCAGCACCAGCACCACCTAAATGTGGAGAACCTGGTAATCTTCTGCCATCCATAAGAACTAAAGTTCTTCCACCACCTAAACCTCTAAGGCTTATAGTAGTGTTCGACATTGCGCTGTTACCAGCTGTTGAAGGATAAGAACCAAAAGTGTTGTAAGTAGAAAGTCTTAGAGCATCAGCAGTAATTAAAGCCTGGCTTTGCTCAATGTCTTCAGCAGTTATTGTTGTAATAACAGCTGCAGAGTTAATTGTATCCCTTTTAATTCTTGATCCGGTTACAACTACTTCCTCAACATCGGCCTCATCATCGTCAGCTGACATTAGTATAGACGGCGTAAAGAAAGTCGCTACCAATGCAGAAAACGCAAGAGTCTTAAACAAATTTAAAATTTTTGTATTCATATAACTCCCCGATAACTTGTTAGTTAAACTATAAAAACTGGGCAAACTAGTCAGTTAGCCCAAATTAATGCGTGAATTGTACGCATATTGCCTATATATTGCCACTTTTTTGTTACTTTAAAGAATTAAATTTATACCTTTAGACCATAAAAATGATTAATTTAATTCTAGGCAATTAAAAAATTTATAATACAATCTAAGAAATGTCCCTCTTAAAAAATAAAAACGTCCTGATAGTTGGGGTTGCAAATAAACACTCTATAGCCAGCGGAATAGCCCATTCGATGTCAAATTACGGAGCTAACTTAGCATTTACATATCAAAATGAAAGGCTTAAATCTAAGGTCGAAGCCCTAGCTAAAGACTGGGGTTCTGAAATATGTTTACCTTGTGATGTCGCAAGTGACAAAGAAATAAATAAGGTCTTCAAAGAACTATCAAATCATTGGGATGGTATAGATTGCATAGTTCATGCCGTGGGGTTTGCACCCAGAGAAATGTTAGATGGTGACTTTTTAGATGTAACTACCAGAGAAGGATTTAAAATTGCTCATGATATAAGCTCATACAGCTTTATTGCCCTAGCAAAAGGTGCAAAAGAACTTATGGAGGGAAGGAGCTGTTCTCTAATAACACTTTCTTATCTTGGTTCTCAAAAAACATTACCTAATTACAATGTTATGGGTCTAGCAAAAGCTAGTCTTGAATCTAGCGTAAGATTCTTAGCTGTATCTATAGGAAAAGAAGGACACAGGGTGAATGCAATTTCAGCAGGCCCTATTAAAACTTTGGCAGCTTCTGGCGTTAAAAATTTCAGAAAAATGCTTTCTTATAATGAAAAGAGGGCTCCTCTAGGAAGAAATATTACTACTGAAGAGGTAGGAAATGCTGCTACATTCTTAGCCTCTGACCTATCTAGTGGTATAACAGGTGAAACACTTTATGTTGATGCAGGCTTTAATATAACTGCAATGGAATCTTTAGAAGAAACTAATTAATAAATATTGAAGCATTCTCCTGCATACCAATTTGTAAATCTGTAATCTCAGATTCTGATCTCTCTTCTAAGAAAAAGTTTTTAAAGGCTTCTTCGTCTTCGCTAGAAGATTGAGCACTAGCAGTCCCTACTTCGTCTAACCTGAATATTAAAATATCTCCATTAGACATAGGAGCAGAAGAGTATGTTTTGCCAGCATTAACTTTAGGTTCATTGAAAATTTCTCTTAGAGTTGTTTGGGTAAATAATGAAGAACTTCTAGTTAATGACTTATAAGATTCAATTTTTAAGCCTTTGTTAGCTGAGACCTCTTCAAAAGATCTACCTGATTGCAGCTGAGTTAAAATATCCTGTTTGATAGACTCCATTTTACTTTCAAGTAGCCTGGTAAGCAGCAAAGCCTCTGCCTCTTCTTTAACTTCCTTAAATTCCTTTACTTCTACATCTTTAAAATCTTGCACTTCTAAAATTAAGGCATATTGGTCATTTATTTCTATTAGATCACTTATTGCCCCTTCTTTTATTGAAGGATCTTCAAAAATAACTTTTTGTAATTTAGATTCTTTGAAGATTCCTTCAGAATCTTCTATTGAAAAGTAATCTTTGGTAATTACCTTAAGACCCAAGTCTTTTGCTAATCCATCTACATCTTCATTTAAAAATAAAGATTCAGAAGCCATATCCAACATATCTATATAATTCGAAACAGAAATCTGTTCAATTAAGTTTTGTTGGATTTCTTTCTTCTTAGACTCGAAATCATCAGCTACAGGAGTCTGAACTTCATTAAGCTTCAGAATGTGAACAGAACTTTCTAGAATAACCGCTTCACTAATTTCACCTTCCTGCATATCTCTTATAGCTAGTTCAAACTCTTCAGGAAATGAACTCCCATCACTAACTCCAAGAGACCCTCCAGAATTTTTAGTCCCCTCATCATCGGAATATTCTTTTACTAAATCTTCAAACTTTGTTCCTTTATTTATTTCATCTCTTAATTTATTGGCTAAAATAATAGAAGCTTGCTCATCTCTTGACCCATCAATATTTATCATTAAATGTGAAACTGATCTTCTAGCTGTATCGTCGAAGGTTGCTAGATAATCCTGGTATTCTCTTTTTATTTCTTCATTAGTCACACTGACTTCAGATTCAATACTCTTTAAATTAATTTCTACATATTTTATTTTTGCTTTTTCTGGAGATTGAAAAAGAGAAGAATTATTTTGATAAAACTCTGTTACATCTTCTTCATTGATAAGTATGTCTTCTTGAGCCTTTACTTTATCTAGTTTAGTAAAAGTTATATTTCTAGTTTGATTTGCAAGTTCAATATTTTTCTTTAGCTCTTGCGTAGTTAGAAAGGAACTATTCGATAAACCAGACCTCCAATAATTTACTGCTACATCATCTCTAATACTTTGAATATATTTGCCTGGTAAAAAGCCATTTTGTCTAGCATAAGTCTCAACTTTAGCTAAGCTTAATCTTCCTTCTTCTAGAAAAATTTCATTTTTTGATAATAATTTGTAGGCAGTTGACGAGGAAATAACAACGTTATTCTCTTTAAGATAATCAACAATCAAAGCTTCGGTAACTAGAGAATTCATAGCTAAAGACTTAAGATCTTCTTCTTCAATTTGAAAATTAGGGTCGTCAAACCTTTGTAAAAGAATTGATTGAACCCTAGCCATTTCTAAATCTAAATCATATAAATCTATTTTCTTTTCATTAACTGAAACTACTACATTTACATCGCTATTAGAAAACATTGTTCCCCATCCAAAGAACATAGCAAAAGTTACAGCAATACAAGCAACTATTATCTTAGATAGTGTGCCTGTTAAATTTTCTCTTATTGTTCCTATAACTGTCATACTATTATCATTAAAAAAACGCGCCAAAAAAGGCGCGCTTTTATTCCTTAAAATTCTTTTTAAAGACTTTCTTTTAGTGCTTTTCCTGCCTTAAAACCTACAGACTTTGAGGCACTAATTTGTATCGCTTCACCAGTTTGAGGGTTTCGACCCATTCTTGCTGCTCTATGACGAACACTAAAAGTTCCGAATCCAACAAGTGAAACACTATCTCCTCCAGAAAGGCTGCCTCCAATGGCACTTAAAGTTGCATCTACCGCTCTACCGGCATCAGCTTTTGACATATCAGCTTTTGAAGCTACCGAATCTATTAATTGGGCTTTATTCACATTTATCTCCTGAATATAGTTAAGCTAAACCTGTAATAACAGGCTGGTTCATTAGATTAAAACCCCCCTAATATAGCTTGTCAAGAAGGTTTTTACTAAAAATTAATGAGTGCCTATAGACTTTTTTGATGAGCCTTTCTTTTTATTAGGTACTTTTTGAGAAATTTCTTCTGATTTTTCCCAAGGAACTGGTTGTCGAGTGAGCACTAAATTAAGAACCTCATCTATCCATTTTACAGGCCTAATTTCTAATTGATCTTTTATGTTGTCAGGGATCTCCTTTAAATCTCTAACATTTCCATCTGGGATCAACACTGTTTTTATTCCACCTCTCCTTGCTGCTAATAACTTCTCTTTTAGGCCACCTATCTTGAGAACTTCCCCTCTAAGAGTTATTTCCCCTGTCATAGCTACATCTGCTCTTACTGGAATATTTGATAGCACAGAAGCTACAGCTGTACACATACCTATTCCAGCACTAGGTCCATCTTTTGGCGTTGCTCCTTCTGGAACATGTATATGAACATCTTGATTTTCATAAAAGCTTGGGTCTATGCCTAAAGATTCTGCCCTTGATCGGACAACTGACATTGCTGCCTGAATAGATTCTTGCATTACATCACCCAAGGAACCGGTTTTAATAATTTTTCCTTTTCCGTCAAAGCTTGCTGCTTCTAAAGTTAAAAGCTCTCCGCCAACCTGAGTCCAAGCTAAGCCTGTAACTTGTCCAACTCGATCTTTTTCATCTGCCTCACCAAAATCAAATTTTCT
>CEUZ01136073.1_pt1 | contig 11752 bp, 10 predicted proteins | sample 361511 | NCBI WGS metagenome assembly CEUZ01 (sample SAMEA2622822, study PRJEB7988) | marine metagenome | biome: marine biome (ENVO:00000447); feature: surface water layer (ENVO:00002042); material: "saline water (ENVO:00002010), including plankton (ENVO:xxxxxxxx)" | depth 5 m
AGTTGGTATTCGGTGACAAATGACATGATTAACTGAAGTACAACAGGATTTAGGAAACCCCCTATAAAACAAAGGCGCTGAGTAACCTTTGTTGTCATTTATAAATTCGTAACAAATTTTATCAAGTTTATTTGTTGTAACTCCAGGTTTAACATAAGAAGTAACCTCATCTAGTGTTTCGGCAGCTAAATTACCCGCAACTTTCATTTGCTCAAAAGATTCTTTATAATCATTACTCATAATTTATTTTTCTATTAAGTTTTATCTCTTCATTGCTCAATTTACAATCGTAACAAAGTATTTTAACTCCATTTTTTATAGCTTTCTCAAAAGCAATTTTGTATTCATTATCTATATCTCCTGCGATTTTAAAAAAATTACAATCTTCTCTTTGAATTAAATATAAAATATAACTTTTATAACCTAATTTTCTTGCTTCAATCAGTTTTTCCAAGTGTTTAGTGCCACGAGAAGTTATAGCATCAGGAAATTCAGCAATTTTTTTTGTTCTAGATAAAGTAACATTTTTTACTTCAAGAAAACATTTTTCTTTATTATTTGATAAGAAAAAATCAAATCTTGTATCTTTAGAAAATTTAGATTCAGGTTTAATATTATTAAATAAAATCAAATTACTTATTTTTTTACTTTTTAAAGCTTCTAAAATTATTTTATTAGTTAAAAATGTATTTACTCCTACCATTTGATTTTCTACCTCAACTATTTCAAGTGTGTATTTCAATTTTCTATCTGGATTATTTGATTTAGAAAACCAAACTTTATTGTTCTTTTTTAACAAGCCCAACATTGAACCTGAGTTTGGACAATGGCATGTTAAAATTTCATTTTTGTATTTTATTTCAACAAAAAATCTTTTATATCTTTTAATTAAAGAACCTTGTAATAATCTATCTTTAAATTTCATCAGATATCAATATTATCAGAATATGAAAAAAGCTAATAAAAAAGTAACTGCAGCTATAGTAATTATAGGTAATGAGATTTTATCAGGAAGAACTCAGGACATAAACGTTTCTTTTTTAGCAAAATGGCTAAATGAACTCGGAGTAATTGTTGGCGAAGTAAGAATTATTGAAGATAATGAGATTTCAATAGTTAATTGCATCAGAGAAATTAAAAAAAATTTTAAATATATTTTTACCACAGGTGGCATTGGTCCAACTCATGACGATATAACATCCAAATCAATCGCTAAGGCATTTAATTTATCTTACGGATATCATGAAGAAGCTTATAAAATTTTAGAAAAATATTATGGATCAGATAAATTTAGTGACGGAAGAAAAAAGATGGCAAAAATACCCAAGGGCGCCTCATTAATATATAATCCTTCAAGTGGCGCACCTGGGTTTATAATTGAAAATGTTTTTTGTCTTCCAGGAGTGCCATCAATACTCAAGTCTATGACCGACGGATTAAGTAATAAAATTATTGGTGGTAAAAAAACTTTAAGCAAAACTATAAGCGTACAAACCGTAGAAAGCGAAATAGCAAAATCTCTCGAAAATGTTCAAAATGGATTTAAAAATGTAGAGATTGGAAGTTACCCTTTTTTTAGATTAGGAAAAATTGGCGTTTCGATAGTAATTAGATCTACCGAAAAAAAAGAAATTGACGATTGCTATGAACAAATTGTAAGTTTCTTAAAAAAAAAAGAAGTTCATATAATTGAGAGATAAAATTTATGCAGTATTATTTTGCCTACGGAAGTAATTTACATCACGACCAAATGAAAAGAAGATGTCCCAAATGTCGTTACATTAAAAAGCATATTCTACATGACTTTCAATTAACCTTTAGAAGCAAATACGGAGCTGCAGATATAGAAAAAAAAGTTGGCAAGAAAGTTTATGGAGCACTATACATAATTTCAAAATGTGCTGAAAAAAGATTAGATGTTTATGAAGAGTACCCAACTTTATATAAAAAAATTTATTTTAAATATAAAGGAAACAAAGTAATGACTTACACAATGTGTAGAAAGACGAAATTAGTTCCACCTACTGATCGTTATTTAAACATAGTTAAGCAAGGTTATAAAGATTGTAAGCTTAATATTAAAAGTTTACAAACTGCTTTGCGGCCGTTAGCACATCTGCAACGGTAATTGCTGATATATTTTTCGTATTATAAATTTTTTTACTATCTAGAACGATAGATTTTTCATAATTAGGCGCAAATTTTTCTGAATCAGTCGGGCCGAATAAACTTATCATAGGAACTTTGGACAGAGAAAGCATATGCATAATGCCGTTATCAATTGATATAGCGAAGTCTAATCTTTTTCCTAAACATGTAACAAGAGCTGGTGAAGAAAATTTAGATTCGTGCTCAGGAATTAATGCTTTAGGAATTAGATTTTTAATTTTATTTGCCAAATCTTTTTCTTTTTTTTCTATAAAAAAAACAGGTATCTTTTTATTTTTTATGAGCATTGATGATATTTCAACAATATTTTTTAGAGGCCATTCTTTTTTTCTATAAACATTGCCCTGAGTGATGGAAAATCCAACATAGTTATTTTCGGGAAGCAACTTTTCAGATTCAATAAATAATTCTTTGTTGATTGTATTAACATCAAATTCTTTAAGTGAAATATTTTTATTTAATAATAAATTTACTCCTTTTATGATTGTATTGTTAGTTTTTTTATCTTTTTCAATATTTAGAGATGGTTTACATAGTTTAAAATTGAAACAAGATGATAAAAAATACTTGTGAGGTATCATTTTTAAAATTAGAGAATTTCTCATTTTTGACTGAAGATCTATAATTAAATCAAAGAACTGTGTATTATTTTTTTTTATCGCTTTTTTTATTATTAAAGAGTGCCACCATCTAAAACCAAAATATTTGATGTTTAAATCTATATTGTAAATTTTGCAGTTATAATCTTTTAAATTTGAATTAAAATGATTCTCATGCGCTGTAAGATAATAAAATTCTGATGTTTTTAATTCAGATTTTAAAGTGCTAATTAGAGGTAAAATTTGTATTGAATCACCGATACCTCCGCCAGAATTATAAATTAAAATTTTTTTTATCAATTTTTTAATCTTTTGTTTGTTTTATGGGCATCAAATTTATAAAAAGTCCAATAATCTAATTTACTATGATAGATATAATTATTCTTAATATAATCATTTACTAAATTTAAATTTTTAACATATCCAATATCAAACATTTCTGAATTGTATAAAATTATCTCGGGTTTATTTATATCTAATTCTTTTATAAATTCATTTTGGCTTTTTTCTGGCGAAGCTATGATCATAGTGTTAAATTTAGTGCAGCTTTTCTTCTTTAAAAGATATGGTAAGGCAATTTCATCTGTAAATATTTGTATACAATTATCATTATAAGTTATCTCTTTATAATATTTAATTAAATTATTATAACCACTAATACTATCGAAAAGAAAAGCTTCGTCTTCTGCGTATATCAAATTAGATATTTTGTCAGGAAATTCTTTAATTTTATTTAATTGGTAAAGGTTAAATTGAAAGAAAATTATTAGGATAATAATTAAAAAATTTATATTTTTTATTTTAGATAAAATAATATTAAATTTAAAATAATTTAAAAAAATAAAAAAGTAGAATAAAATTAAAGAAGATAAAACTACCAATAATAGTCCAGTAGACATTTGAATATGTAGAGAATCAGATCTTACCAGTCCATATTTAAAAGATATTAAACTAGCTATATACAAAAAAATGTAAAATATTCTAAGTTGATTAGATGTTTTATTCTCTTTTGTAAAACAGAAAAAAATTGCTAAAACGCCTGCCAGTGTAAAATAAATTAAAGTTTTAGTTGCCCTTCCGTTTTCACCAAATAGTGGAGATGGGTAGGGAAGTTGATTGATTATTTCAATTGATGAAAAGATAGATAAAGTATTTGAAATAAACTCACTCAATTCATTTTGTGGGCTTATAATGAGAAATGCAATCCAGCCGAAAAAAACTCCTATTAATATCGAATTAACTTTAGCAAAATCTTTTCTTAAAAAGTAAAAAAGTAAAATTAAAAAAATTAAAAAATTTATAAAAATACCAACATCCAGCCACCAAAGAATTGAAAGTATAGAAAATATGCCTAAAAAAATATTTGATATATTAATTTTGTTTGAATTATTGATAGATATAAAAAATGTATTGAAGAATAAAATATAAAGAGGATATCTAGTTGAAAAGTGTGATGTATCATAGTAATCAACAAAAGATAAAAAAATTAGAGATAATAATAAAAAATAAAACAATTTCTCAAATTTTTCAAAATTTAAATAAGTAGTAATTTGCTTAGCTAACAAAACTAGTAGCAATTTATTGGTTAATAAAAGAATTAAAGAACTTAATCTTGATAATCCTATGCTATTATTTTCAAATATAGTCCATAAAATTACAGGATAAAAATTTCCAAACAGTCCTCTTTCAACAAAAGATGAAGACCAAAATTCGCCTGTAAAAATAAAATTAATCGATGGTGTTAGTCGCAGTCCTTCGTGGTAAATATCAAAGCCATTAAAAAAATCATCAAAATTAATTTTAAGAAAATCAAAAAATATTCCAAATATTATAAAATAAAACAATAGATGAAATGAATCGAGCTTATCTATTATTTTTAGTTTAGATTTAAATTTAATATTAATAATTTCTTTAATTGTAAAAAATTTATTTTTGCAAAAATATGAAGCTAAAATATAAAATGGAACCAAGGAAATTAAAATATAAAAAACGAATCTTAAGGTGTCAGTTTGAGGGTGGTAATTTTTGGTTTCAACAGCTTCAAACAAGAATAAATATTTATCTGGAGATAAATATATTTTATCCCAAACAAATAAACCAATAATAGTAGATGCAATTAAGGTCGCGGCTAAGGAAATTAATTTAATTTTTTGCACAAGCTCTATTTTATTTTATATAAATATGCTAAAAACTTTTTATCCAAAAGAATAACATAATAAAATTTAAGATTATAATATTAAATATAGATGATTGGAGATATTAGTAATATCAACAGCGATTATAAATATTGCAAATCATATAACCATACACTTAAGGCCAAAAGAACAATATTATATCCAAAAAGTATTAAAGAAATAAAAACTATATTTATTTATTTAAAATCAAAAAAAAAAAAAGTTCTAATTAGAACTGGAGGATGTGGCCATGGTGACAAAACGCAACTGTCATCTTCAGATTATGTCATATCATTAAAAAATTTGAATAAAATTAAAAAAATTAACAAAGCAAAAGGAACAGCACTCATAGAGGCGGGCGCAAATTTGTTTACAATTTTTAAACACTTGGAAAAAAAAGGTCTAAAGATTTTTAATATTCCGGGGGGGAAAAATGTTAGTCTCGGGGGAGCAATATCTGGCAATGTACATGGTAGACCATTTTCTTCAGGTTATGCTGTTTTTGGGGACAATATAATTTCAATTAAAGTATTAAATAATGAAGGAAAAATATTAATTTTAAATCGTAATAGCAAAGATTTTTCTAAGGTAGTTGGAGGCCTTAGTCTGTTTGGAATCATTTTAGAGGCTAAAATTAAAATTTTTAAGTTAAATAAAGTAAGTTATAATCTTAGTCATTATCCAATTAGTTCAGAAAAAGAATTTAAAAATTTTGATCAAAAAATTAAATTTTTTTATGGTTATATAAACTTTTTTGCCAAAAAAAAAATCGAAGGTAACTTTATGACTATAAAAAAAAATGATGATATAAAAGAATCTTCAGGAAAACAAAAAAATGATTTATTTTTTAAAAGTCTTAATTTGTTAAAAATTGATACCTTGCTGTCACTTTTTATTAATCAGTTTACTTTAAAATTCTTTTATTTCCTTTTATTTAAATTTAGCAAACATTCATTAATGAATAAAAAAGAGGTGTTAAATTTTGAGAGAAATATTTATTTTGTAAATATTAATACATATTTACCGTATTATTTTAAAAAGGGTATGATCGAAATACAATTTAGCATTCCAAAAAGCAATATTTTAAAAGTTATTAATCAAATAAAAAATTTACAATTTAAATTTAAAGTTTTCCCATTTTTTTTTATTTTAAAAAAAATGGACAAAGTCAAAAAAAAATACATTTTTAGTTTTCCCAAATATAATCATTGCATTTCATTAGGTTTTTCAAAACATGCAAATTTAAAAAATAAAATTTTTTTTAAATTGCTGTATAAATTGATTTACAAAAATCATGGGAATCTTTATGTCACTAAGGATGAAACTTTTTTGTATAATAATCCTCCAAAAAGTCTTATTAATTCTATAAAAAGAAATTTAGGTAATAACAAGTTAATATCTTCAGATTTCAAGGAAAAATTATTTAAAATATAATGAAGACTAAAAAAGTATATCTAATAATCCCTCTTTATAATGATTGGAAATCTCTTAACAAGCTTTTAGGATTAATTGATAAAAAAGTTAATAGTAAAAAAACCTACTTTAATATTTTGATTGTTAATGATTGTTCTACGGAAAGTAATGAAAAAACTAAGTATAAATTTAGAAATATAAAATCTATTAAAATTATTAATCTAAAAAAAAATGTTGGTCATGATAGAGCTTTAGCTATTGGCTTAAAAATTTTGGAAAAAAAGTTTTCTTTTGATTATGCAATTACCATGGATTCTGATGGCGAAGACAATCCCAAATACATTAATAATTTTTTGAAAAAAATTAAAAATGAACAAAATACTATTATTGTTGCAAAAAGAAAAAAGCGATCTGTAAGTTTAATTTTTAGCATTTTATATTTTATACATTTATCATTTCTTTTTATTTTTTCAGGCACATGGCTTAATTTTGGGGGTTATAATTGTTTATCAAGAACCGCCGTTCTAAACTTATTAAAAGAAAAAACCCTTTGGGGCAATTATTCAGCTACCATTGCCTTAAGCAATATTAAAATTGATTTTTTAAATACAGATAGAAGTAAAAGATATTTTGGACCTTCTCAAATGAATTATTTTAAGCTTTTTCTTCATTCTCTTTCAATTTTATCTGTGTTTAAAAAAAATATATTTTTGTTAAGTGCTTTATTGATATTTATTAATTTACTTATGGTTGGTTTGCAAAATAGTTTAATATTCTATGTACCAATTATTATTTTAATTCTTATAAATTTACTAATTTTACTAATGTCAAAAAGAGAAAGCATTTTGTGGATCAAAAATATAAATAAAAATATTTTTTATATTAGTAAATTATTTAATAAATAAATATTGGTTATATAATTTTGCAACATTCGGTACTGTGATGTTACAATCTCTTAATTTTTTTTCGTTTTGCATGATGATATCTGTTGGGCCATCAATTTCAATTTTGCCATCTTTCATGATGATAAGTCTTTCGGCATAATTCCAAGCTAAGTGTATATCGTGAGTTACTAATATAATTGTTTTACCTTGTTTTTTAAGATCTTCGATAATTTTCATTAATTTAGTAATTTCATTTTCATCTAAAGTATTTGTAGGTTCGTCAAAAATAATTATATCTGTGTCAATGGCAAGAATGGATGCGATTGTCAATTTTCTTAAATCTTCAGGAGATAAATTGATAGGGTTTTCATTTAACTTTAAGTCAAATCTTTTACTTTCTGACAAAACTATTTTATCAATTTGTTCTTTTTCAAATTTAAGTTGCTTGGGTCCAAATGCCAATTCTTCTCTAACAGATGTTGAAAGAATTTGATACGACGGTTCTTGGAATATATATCCTATTTTTATATCTTCATCTTTAATTACTTTACCTTTGGTAGCTTTTAATGCGTAACTAAGTACTAAGCTTAGTGTAGATTTGCCAGAACCGTTTGCCCCCAGGATTGCGATTAATTCATTTTTTTTAATACTTAAATTTATATTATCTAAAACGTTTGTTTTTTTATCATAAGAAAAGCAAATTTTTTCAGCTCGAATAATATTTTGATTTGAATTTTCGTTCTTTTCTCTTTTAGGTAAAATGAAATCTTTAATACTATTATTTTTAGATATTAGTTCTTTTAAATTGTTCAAATAGTATTCAATTTTATGGAAATTTTTATTAGACGAAAATTTTGATCCTAATTCAACTAGCAAAGGAACTCTTCTTCCCGAATCTTTTAAAATCTTTATTAAATTAACATCATTTTTATCTATCAACTTAATCGTTTTATCTTTTACTAGATATATTTTATCAAATTCGAGAGGATTCAAATTTGGTTCTGACAACAAAGTTGATTGATTTGAACTAATTCGATTTATAGATTCGATTACCTCTTCTTTTCCTATGGGGTCTAATTGTCCAGTTACCTCATCAAAAAGTAGCAATTCTGGCTCTGCAATTAAAGCAGATGCAATCGCAACTCTTTGTTGTTGCCCTCCTGATAACGATAAAGTTTTTCTCCATAAAAAACTTTCATTTAAGCCTACCAATTTAAGAATTTTTAATTTTTGTTCTTCCCACTTAGATTTGACAATCTTTGATCTCAAAAGACTTAATTCTAATTCATCATTTATTCTTATGCCAACCAGACCATGTGCGGCGCTTGGAAAAACTATTCTTACTATTTGAGACAAAGAGCCAAGAGTTAAATCTTTTGTATCTTTTCCAAATATATTAATTGAGCCACTATGTTGCCCAATAGTTCTTGAAAACAACCCTCTAGATAAAATCAAAGCACTGCTTTTTCCTGATCCATTTTCTCCAATTAACATTATTTTTTCGCCTTTATTAAATTGCAAATTTATATTTTTGAGCACAAAATCATTTTCAGGCACGTCTTTACTTAAATCATAAGTTACTGACGCTCTAGATATTTCGAATTTATTGCTATCTTGTGAATTATTAATAGATTTTGAAGTTGAAGTTCCTCCAAGATTATCAACGGCTAAACTTTGTTGGTTAATATGACCTATTAGTCTAAATATCATAGGGACTGGTATTAGTCTTAAACCGTGGATTTTATCTAGAACTGATCCTTCCCATTTAATACCTCTAATAGCCATTGATTGTTGTAATGTGATAAATTCTTTATTTAGTAAATCTATGTATCTAAGAACAATCATTAAATATATTTGACCTTTGTGAGGTAGTTTTAATGATTTTGCGGTATCAAATAAATCTTCTAAAGAAGTTACAGAAATATAGGCGATAGCAAAAAGGATCATAAAAAATAATCTTAATCCTAATATAGCGCCTGTTTCTAACCCTCCTTCCGTTAGAGTTAATGGTCCAAGAGTCAAAATAATATTGCCTGAATGGTGGATAAATATATTTCCTACGAAGCTTAAAAATCCTGCTACGGTACAAGTTATTAAACCTAACTTGAAATATACTCTTCCTGATAAATATATGATTGTTACAACGACTCCTGAAACAGCTACGCCTATCCAATTGTAAGTAAAAAAAGTGCTAGCTAAACTTAATACCACAAAGAAAATAAATCTTGGAAGGGGGTTTAATACCCCCATTCCAAATTTATTTTTTTGATCTAAACCCATTCATTCAGTTTATATGAAACCTAATAGGTTGATAGACCTCTTTTTTTCATTTCTCCTGTTAGTGAGAATAGGACTCCAAGTCCAAGTATACTTGCAACTATGTCTCCCATAGCCCAACCAGGGAAAACTATCGTCCAAGCTGACGCTCCCATTTCTCCAATGCCGGCCCAAACATATGCTCCCATTGCAGCACTTACAACGCTAGCTATTACAACAGCTATTACTGCTTTGAAAACATTGCCATCAAGTTTAAATCTTGAATTAGTTGATTGTGCAAGAATATACCAACCTCCTACACATATTAGACCTGCAATTACTCTACCCCAAATGCCTAAAGATGGAGCCAAGTAATATCCTGCAACCATTGCAATAATTATTGTAACAGCAACTAAAATAGTACTTTTAACTAGGTCCGCACTTTTTGCTTGACCACTAGACAAGTCAATTTTCATTGCTCTAAACAAGTAATACAAAAGTAAAGTGTTTGCAAAAAAAGCAGGAATTGGGTTTTGACCAATATTAATTGCTATTGGATTGCCCGCTAGCGCTCCTCCTATAAATGTTCCTATAGCAGCAGCTACCCATCCGTATGGTCCGAACCAAATGGCTCCAGTCACCATAAATATACATGGCAACCAAAAGAAGCTAGCACCAGCTGCACCTGGAATTGATAAAAGCATTGAACATAAATAAGCAGACGCCACAATAGCGGCGGCCCAAATAGCAGATGCTACAAAAATTCCAGTACCAGATTTTGTACTCATATTATTTCCTTTCAAATGATTCTCTAAACAAAAACATTATTCTATTATTTAATCCATATAAAGAATGTTCTGACACAACAGCTATGATTTATTTGTAAAATTTATTTTTTACCCAAGATTTTTTTAAGTTCACGTAGTGGGGGAGTTGCATCCAACATGCCTTTTTCTAATAAATCCCAATAAATTCCAGATGGACGCTTTTTTTTTCTATTTGTGGATAACTTTTGTTTATTTGTAATTATTGTATCAACTATAATATCGGTATTGCTTGGTTCAAGATTAAAACTTACCACCTGCACATCATGAACTACAGCAATAATAGGTGTGCTTTCGTCAACAATTTTTAAATCAGCAAACATTCCCCACTCTAGATCAAAAAAACCATGTCCTTTTCCAAACCTAACGCCATTTTTTGAGACAGCTGAAGCCCCGGTTAACATTAAATCTACTTTTCCTAAATTTTTAATTTCATTAAGAGAAATATTTTTACCAAAATACTCTAAGCCATCTAAAGTACTTGCAAAAATTTCGTTTCCTTCGCTTACCATATTTTTTGAAATACAAATAAATCCTCTATAGATTCCATAAGTCGAAACTATTATTGTTTTTCCATCTCTAATAGCTTGTTCTCTTACTGTTGTTAGGCAATTATCGGGAGTAATAAACAATAATTTTGATTTTTTATATTCCTCACTTTTAATAATTTGATTATGTGCATTTATGCTGTCTTTAAAATCGGGAATATATTCTTCAAAATTTAAATGAAATCTTGAATCTGGCAAAGCAATATTTTTAAGCTCTTTCCATACTTTTAATCGTATTTGTTGTTTTTCTTCTTTATTCATTAATTAATATACCTATATAACATTTTTTGTTACGAATAATAGCCAATTAATATAAATTACGGATATATAAAACGTTCATGAATGTAATAGAGTTTATAAAAAAAAAACCTAAAGCAGAATTGCATTTGCATATAGAAGGAACGCTTGAACCTGAACATATGTTTGCTCTAGCTAAAAGAAATGATATCCAAATTCCTTTTACAAATATTGCTGATGTAAAAAAAGCATATAACTTTAGCAATCTAGAATCTTTTTTGAAAATTTACTATGAGGGAGCAAAGGTTCTTGTAAAAGAAAAAGATTTTTTTGATCTTACATGGGCTTACGCATTAAAGTGTAAAGAAGATAATGTAGTTCATACGGAAATTTTTTTTGATCCGCAGACTCACGTTGATAGAGGAATTAAGTTTGAGACTGTAATAAATGGAATTTATAAAGCACTCCAGAAAGCTGAAAAGCAATTCGGCTTAAGTTTTAAAATAATAATGTGTATTTTAAGACATCTTGATCAAGAATCAGGTTTTAAAGTTTTAGATGAAGCCATTGCACACAAGAATAAAATTTATGGAATTGGATTGGATTCCGCAGAGTTAGGAAACCCGCCAAAGAAATTTGAAAAACTTT
>CEUZ01030106.1_pt1 | contig 11749 bp, 12 predicted proteins | sample 361511 | NCBI WGS metagenome assembly CEUZ01 (sample SAMEA2622822, study PRJEB7988) | marine metagenome | biome: marine biome (ENVO:00000447); feature: surface water layer (ENVO:00002042); material: "saline water (ENVO:00002010), including plankton (ENVO:xxxxxxxx)" | depth 5 m
TCATTTTGACCGAGCCTCCACCACCCATACCATCTACTAATCGGATGTGAGGAAGCGCAAGTTCTACCGCTAGACGTTCCGAGAATTGCCGTTTTGCCGGAATCTGAGCTTCATTGGAACCTCCGCGAACCGTAAAATCATCGCCGGAAACCATTACAGGACGATCGTCGATCGACGCGACGCCGCACACGAAATTTGCTGGAAGCAGGCCCTGCAGTACTCCGGATTCATCGTACTCCCCAACTCCTGCCGTGGCACCGGATTCCCGAAAGGTTCCAGGATCCGCTATTCGATCAATCCTTTGGCGAATAGTGAGTTTTCCCGCACTTTTTTGGCGTTCTACCCTCTCCGCCCCACCCAGCTCACGAGCAAAGGCTCGACGCTTTTCCAGTTCTCCAATTTCTTCTTTCCAGCTCATATATTTCCCTCGTCTTGACCCTAGGGTATCCCAGTTCGGCATGATCGAGGTATCGTGGGAATTACTGATTAACACCAGATGGTAGGATAGAATAGAAAGGACTCCTCTTGAGCCACTACTCCCAACGGATGAGGATCGGCTTCATGGATACCGACCTGAGCGGACGCATCCATTACACGGCTGCAATGCGCTTCTTTGAAGCGGCCGAACATGCTCTCATGAGGGGAGTCATGGACTCTGTGGATGAAGCGCGACCTCTACTTCCCAGAGTACATGTCGAAGCAGATTACGAGGCTGTGCTTTCGTGGGAAGACGAAATCGACTGTACAGTTCGAGTGGCTTCTGTGGGCCGAACTTCAATCACCTATTATTATGAGATTACCAGGGTAGAAGATCAGGCCTTGGCTGTGAAAGGGAAGATCGTTGCCGTCGCGATCAATGACGAGGGAAAGTCAATTCCGCTCTCCCGTTCAATTCGTACCGCTCTTAGCCAAGACAAATTCATCGGAATTGCTTAATTACCAACCTGAATAAATATGGAGGAATCATGAAAGTAGGATTTATCGGAACCGGTCACATGGGAGAACCAATGGCCGCAAATGTTTTAGCAGCCGAAAAGAGCCTTTTTGTCCATGACTCGAATAGGAAAGCTACAAGCAATCTTGAAGCATCGGGTGCAGACTGGTGCGAGAGTCTCGCTGAAGTTGCAAGCTCATCTGAAGTCATCCTTCTATCGCTCCCGGGCCCTCGTGAGGTGGAAGCGGTCGGATACGAGCTTATTAATTCAATGTCTTCCGGGCAAACACTCGTCGATATGAGCACAAACTCTCCAACATTGGTTAAGCGAATTGCCAAGGATGCTGAAGACAAAGGTATAGGATTTCTCGATGCGCCTGTGAGTGGAGGAGTACGGCGCGCTCGTGAAGGTGCGCTCGCTATCATGGTCGGAGGGAAAGACGAACTGTTTAAAAAAATCGAACCGCTTTTCGATAAAATTGGTAACAACGTGTTTCACGTTGGAGATGTTGGGGCTGGGAGTGTCGCAAAACTCGTAAACAACATGCTTGCCTTCGCGATTATGATGTCGAATAACGAAGCTTTAATACTTGGAGCAAAGGCTGGCGTCGATCCAAACGTGTTATTTAACGTGATCCGAACGAGTAGTGGAAACAGCATGGTCTGGGAAGGCGGTGCAAGGGCCATACTAAGAGATCGCCTGAAGCCGAACTTCACCGTTGACTTGGCATGCAAAGATATAGGCCTAGCGATGGACCTCGCGGAGGAACTAGATATTGACCTTCCCATGGTATCTAATGCTCAAACCTTGCTGAATCATTATCAGGCCAATGGATTCGCCCAGGAAGATATCCTTGGCACGGTTAAAGCCCTTGAAGAAGCTTCCGACGTTACCGTTCGCGGAACGTGGGACGAGTAGGAGAGGAAATATGGATTTTGATGAAGTCGTTCGGACCACCTTTACATGTCGGGAATTTACTGGAGAGTCTATTCCTGAGAAGGATCTTGAAAAGCTCCTAGAACAAGCCCGATTTGCACCTAGTGGCGGAAATCGACAAGGATGGCATGTCATTGCAGTGCGCGATCCCAAGTTACGTCAGCAATTTTCAAAATGGATCCGCCCGACATTTCAGTTGTACCTTGCGCAACAACAAGCAGGCGAAAGCCCTTGGAATTCCATTATCCCAACCCGTGTAACTGCTGAAGAGGCAAAGAAGATCGATTTTTCGTTTCCCCTTTTAGACAGCATTGAGACTGTGCCCGTAATCCTTGTGGTAGCGCTAGACCTGTCGTTGGTCGCTTCATTCGACAAGGACCATGAGAGAGTCGGTGTGATAAGCGGAGCATCTATTTACCCTTTCGTCTGGAATCTCCTTCTTGCTGCTCGAAATTCGGGCTATGGTGGGGCGCTAACTACCTTTCTCGTAGCGGGGGAAAGCGAAGTGCAAGAAGCTCTAAATTTACCTTCTCATTTTTCTATAGCTGCCATGGTTCCACTAGGACGACCCAAGAAGCAACTCACAAAGCTTAAGAGAAAACCCGTTGCAGAGTTTGCAACTTGGGACACCCTCGACGGGACACCAATCGGGAAACTGGAGTCTTAAATGCCAGCCTATATCATTGCCAGAGTAGACGTTACAAATCCCGAAAAATATAAAAATTATCAAGCACTAAGTCCTGGTGCCATTGAAAAAGCTGGTGGGCGCTTTTTAGTCAGAGGGGGGGAAACCTTCACACTAGAGGGAGAAGAAGAGAATCGCAGAATCGTAGTTTTGGAGTTCGATACTACTGCGCAAGCCCAGGCATTTTATGATTCCGAAGAATACAAAAATGCGAAAAAAGAACGTAAAGGTGCAGCGGAAGCTCAGTTCATCGTTGTCAATGGCGTTTAGGCTCCTTCAAGGGAGCACTATCGAATAGGCGATACCGCTACGGGGCGAGCTAGCCGCTTCACAAAGCCCCGAATCAGGATTGCGAGTCACGGCCATGACTCTTCCGTGCTCCCATGGCCCACTTTGAACAATCCGATGCCCCCGTTTCGACAAATCTGCAATGCACTCTGCATCAATACGAGATTCAGCTGCCATCCAGCCCGGCTTGGCAGTTCGCGGATAAAAAGAGCTTGGCATGTGCAAGCTATGTACTGTTGGTGCATCAATCGCTGCCTGCAATTCTTGACTCGGATCAAAGTCAACTATTTCTAGAAAAAACTGCAGTGTCCATTGGTCTTGTTGATCACCACCCGGAGTCCCAAAAGCTATCCGTCGACCATCCTGCAATTCGGCCATACTCGGAGTAAGAGTCGTTCGAGGACGTTTATTCGGCTCAACACAATTCGGGTGATCAGGGTCAAGACTAAACATTTGAGCTCTTGTTCCCAGTGGAAATCCTAGACTTGGAATTACAGGCGAACTCATTATCCATGCACCGCTGGGCGTCGCTGAAACCATGTTGCCTTGCGTATCAACCGCGTCTAAATGAGTCGTGTCACCCCGCCCCTTTGAAGCAGCAAAGGCCTGTGGCTCGGCCGGTACAGTCTCTCCTTCCTCGATCCAGGGCCACCCGGCAGGCAACCGACCTACACCTGGCCGTTGTCCGAAAGAAACTTCGTCATTATTCAGAAGGATTCGTCTTTTTTCCGCATATTCCTCTGAAAGCAGTAGCTTCTCAGGAATTTGTGAGAATTGAGGGTCGCCGTAACAAGCTTCTCTATCAGCAAACGCCAATTTTGCTGCCTCGACTATTGTATGCAGAGTGTCTGGAGTGCCTGAACCCATAGAACTCAAATCGAAGCCTGCTAGAAGCTGCAACTGTTGAAGAAAGACCGGGCCTTGGCTCCAAAATGAACATTTGTGAACTGTAGAGTTTCTATAAACCAAACTAACTGACGGTTCAACCGGTGTCTTATGTCGGGACATATCAGAAGCGGAAAGGAGACCACGGCTTAAATTCCCAAAATCGTCACATGCGGGAATTTTCATAAAGCTCTCTATTTCTTCAGCAATTTTCCCACAATAAAATGAATCCCTCACTTTTCGGATTCCTTGATCACGACTTTTACCAGGGCTCTTAGAAATAAGAATTAATGATTCAAGTGTGTCCGCCCATTTGAGGTTCTGCACTTTGTCTCCAATATCGGAAACCGGTAAGTACACTTCGGCACTACTAGGCCAGAATTTTTTAAACTTGTTCGACAAGAGATGCAAGGTATCTCGTAGGAATCCATAATTAGGGAACCCTTCTCGTGCTAAACGAAGAGCTGGTGTAGCAATTCTTTCAAAAGTCGTTGTACCGAACCTCTCAAGAAGTTCACACCAAGCGCCAAAAGCACCCGGTACAGTTGCACCCAGCAGGCCACTACCTGGAATTCGATCAAGGCCTAAGGAAACAAATTTATCAACCGAAGCAGATGCAGGTGATACACCTTGTCCGCAAATTACGTGATATTTCGAGGTCTTGGCATCAAAGAAAATTATCGGCACTTCACCCGCAGGCCCATTCATATGTGGTTCTAACACCTGAAGCGCCAAACCCATCGCACATGCAGAATCGGCTGCATTTCCCCCTTCCCATAAGATCTCTGCTCCGATCGTGGATGCGAGGTAATGCCCCGCGCTGACTGCGCCTCCTGAACCTCGTAAAGTGGGACGTGTAGTGAAGCTCACTCCTCCTCCTATCTAAGCAATTTTTGAAATGTTGGGTCGGCTATATTCCTTAAGGATTTAGCCCGCTCTGGTAAAGGCCGGTTTTTAAGATGCGCAACGCCGTTCTCTGTCACGACTACATCTGCCAAATAACGTGGTAACGTCGATGGCATTCCTGCCTGCAACTCTCGAACAATCCGAGAAATTTTTCCACCCTTTGTCGTAGAAGGAATTGCGATAATACTTCTTCCACCTTTGGAATAGTTTGCTCCCATCGCGAAATCTGGCTGTCCTCCAGGGCCCGAAACTATTTTCCCTGCAACCCATTCGGAATTTGTAGAACCATCTAGCCCAACCTCTATTGCGGAGTTGATTGCAGTAAATTTCTCATGGGAGCCTAGAACAGAAGGATGATGAGAATAAGAAGCGGGCGCCATTAGCAGTTTTTCATTCCGATGCATCCACTCAAACAGTTCGAGACTGCCCAATCCTCCTGCTGCAACGACCAGACCTGGATCCAAGCGATTAGTACTACCGTTAACTGTTCCTGACTCCATCAAGTCAATTACTGGATCGCTAACCATACCGCCGTGCACACCAAGATCCTTGTGATCATGCAGACGGTCAAGAATCGCTTTCGGGAGTGTTCCTATGCCAAATTGAATAATTGCACCGTTTTCAATCTCTCCTGCAGCGTGATCAGCAATTCGCAAATCTATTTCATCCGGTATTATGTCTGGTTGAGCGATAAGTTTTTCTTCGCCGTCAACCAAGATATCAATTTCATCCAAATTAAGTTCTGTAGCTCCAAATGTGTAAGGCATCTGGGGGTTAACCTGGGCTATTAGAAAAGGTGCCCTTCTGACAGCCTGAGCCGTCTCGCCTCCATTTACACCAAGACTAACCTTACCTTCAGGGCCTGGCGGAGAAACTTGAACAAAAGAAAAATCAATAGGCCGAGGACCATCTTCTGAAATAACCTGATCCCATTGCGTCACAGAGCATTGTAAAACCTCAACATCCTCGTGTTCCACAAGAGAACGAACGGCCCCTGCGGGATGCAGTGCTGAAAGGAAAAACGGTTCGCCGAGTGCTTTGAAAACAGGTAAATGCTCAAGCGTATAGGGAAGTACAATGTCAATTCGCGTAAATCGATCACGAACATCAAATAATGCTTCCAGAAGGTGCGTCGGTGGTGCGGAACCAGTCGCCACATGAATTCGGGAACCATCAAAAATTTCATCCATTGCAGATCGAGCGCTACGCTGGGTCGCTTTGCGATCTCTTCTGCTAACAACAAGCGGGCCTTTATACTCCGGAACAGTCAGAGCGATTCTCTAGAGGAAGTATCTGGGGAAAACATTGGTATCGTTAAATTTTCTCGAGTCTCCCAAGAAACGTGAACAGGCATGCCTATCTCTATATCTTCATTCCCTACTCCAACTATATTTGAAATTATCATCGCTCCCTCTTCCAACTTAATCTGGGCGACGTTGTAGGGAATATCTTCCGAGAAACTTTCAAAATACTTCTGGTGCATTATTACAAATGACCATACGACTCCCCGCCCCGAGAGTTCTATCCAATGCCAGGAATTGTCGTGAGTCTCTGGCGACACGGGCGACGGAGGCAACCAAACACGGCCCGTTTGGTTACAACGCTGAGCGGTCAGCTTGTGCTCTTGGCATGCTTCCCAAAACTCTCTGTTCCATGGATCAATTCGTGGTTCCGGCTTATATTCCGTCAAAAGACTATCTCCGAAACAAAAATGATACTGAAAGGTTGGTAGCACACACATATTGCACTACTTCACAATTTGAAATTTGCCTATCTCCACATTCTCTTCTGCATTGGCGCACCGCCTCTGCTAGCAAGCCCCATCCTTGCATATAACTTTCTGAAAGATGACCCCCGGTGGTATTCGTGGGCCACCGCCCACCATCAAGAGCAAGATTTCCTTCGCGAACAAATTCTCCTCCTTCGCCTTGCTTGCAGAAGCCAAGACCTTCGAGAGAGAAAAGCACTGTGGGTGTGAAATTGTCGTAAATCATAAGTCCACTAACGGCATCTTGATCGATGTTCGCCCGCTGATAGACCTTACCCGCTACCTCTTGAAGAATAGGGTACCAATAATCAGTCTTTGGAAATGCCGAACCGTCGAAGTTGTCGCTGCGGGCATAACCACTGATGAAGGTCGGTGGCTTGATTAAATCACGCGCTCGTTCGGCGGAGGTGACAATCAATGCAACTCCACCATCATTGATAAGACAATAGTCATAAAGCCTTAAAGGTTCGCAAATAAAACGAGAGCTCCAGTAATCATCGGAGGTAATGGGCTTATTCATCACCGCTCCCGGGCAACGAAGAGCATGATCTCGAAAAGTCATCGCGATTGGTGCGAGATCTTCGGAGCTTGTCCCAAACTCATGCATATGTCGTTTAAACATCATCGCATGAATTGCACCCGGTGACGTAAAACCCCAAGGAAGCCAAGGTCCCCAGGGACCGGTAGCGCCGCCATACTTAACGCCTGCACTCTTACCATCATTACCATAAACAAGAGCAACTACTTCCGCGTCCCCGGCAGCAATAGCCTGACAGGCCAGCATCAGGGAAATCCCGGCATAACGACCTTCTCCTGGCGTCGTTATGCAGTATCTCAAGTTAAGATTTGCCATTTCAGCGAGTCGTTCGTAAGACGGGATTCGATTAACAATCAATCCATCAATTTCTGACCACTTTATCCCGCACTCTGAAACCGCTGTCTGTAAGGCTCGTAGTCCCATCTCGTAACAATCAGTCTCAGGGAAAACCCCCCATTCCGTCGTTCCAACTCCAACTATGCAATTTTTATCGCGAAGAGACCAATCGAACATCATGATCCGAACAGATCCAAAGTTGCAAACTCGTCATGCAAGATGGGTACTGGATCGACATCAAACCAGTTTTCAATGATACTGGCATACACCTGACGGAAGTCAGTCGTATAAATCAAATTGTCTCCGGGATCTAACTCAGTAAGGCTTGGGCGGTCCCCATAATGCCCTCCTTTCACGTTTTCTCCTATGACGAAGAGTGCATTCGCAGCACCGTGATCAGTACCTAAATTAGTATTTTCGGGAACACGTCTACCGAATTCCGAGAACACTAATAGAACCACATCCTCTGCTCGTCCTAATCTAACTAAGTCCTGATAAAACCCCGAGATTGCATCGGAAGCATAAGTTAATAATCGACTATGAAGATTCGCCTGGTGGACATGTGTATCAAATGCAAAGTTTCTGAACGTCGTGTAATACAAACGACTCGACATTCCCGCTGCAATCATAGAAGCTATCTTAGGAAGGTCCAATGATACCAATCCATAGTCTACTGGAGTGCTGTAGGACTCCCACGCATCCCTAACGAGTTCTGCAGAGTTCCTTGCGCTACGCGCCGCGTCTACTAAAAATTTCCGTGTTGGATTCTTCATTCCTTCCGATGAAGGCAAATATTCTGCCACATCAGCTTGCTCATATGTCGTTTTTCGAGCAAACCGCGACGGTTCATCGAAAACTACAGGAAGATGTCTGCGACTACGAACGGCAAGTGATTGTGACTTATCAATGTTTATTAAAAAACCCTCTGATCCCAATGGGTCCATCTTATCAGCTAGTCGCCCCAACCATCCATATTCCTCACCACTATTCGGAGCAGCAGTATGCCAATACGAAAGTGAAGTGAAATGCGAAAAAGAAGGATCCTTGTAGCCACATCCGTGAACGATGGCAACTTTTCCATCTTTATAAAGACGTTCGACGCCTCTCATAGATTGATGAAGTCCGTAGTACTCATCAAGTTTCAAAAGATTCTCTTCAGGAATTCCTAAATTGGGACGATGACGATAGTAAGCATCATCACCATAGGGAACCACGGTGTTCAGTCCGTCATTACCACCCGACAGTTCTAATACAACAAAGATCTTATCCGACACTCCCGAAGCAAGAGAGACGTTACCAAGTAGAGGCCATGAACATACTGCTCCTAGTCCCAAAACTGTATTACGAGAGAATTCCCTACGGCTCAAACTTATTCTTTTTTGATTTCGACTCATTAAAACGTCCTCAACCCAATTGATACTCTGGAGTACTTAGAATCAGATGAACAAGCTCCCTCAGCGGACGGTCTAGATAGCTCCACGCCTTCTTTACGTCTCGAGTGCCTAATTGCCCTTCCAAAAACCTTACCAGCCTCGACCTAAACTCTAAATCTACGGGGACGCTTAATAGTCGTAGAACAAAATGGTCCACAATTTCCTCGAGAGTACTGGCTTGTGCCTCCTCGATCATAGCCTTGAGATCTAGCCTAGGAATATTTCGAGGAATTGGCTTTACTTTTGCAATTGCCATTTGCCAACCTCGGTAACTACCAAGGCGTGTATTAAAATCTTCATCGCGATCGGCCATTTGATTAGCTTCAGACATCATCACATTCTCATCTAGTTCCGGAATCGTCGCGTTGGTCACATCTAATCCCGCTGCAATTTTTTCGTGGACTTTTCTGATATTTTCTGTCCTTGGAAACCGATCGTGGGGAATAAAATTAATGTCGGGGAATACTACGTCATACGCAAAATTTCCTCGCGCAATAAGAAGTCCCGGCGTAATCCAACTTTCTCCATATGCCCATCCTGCAACCGAAGGTGGCCTAAAAAGCTGCTGCCCGAGCTCTGAAGTAATATCATTGAAATCCGGAACACCTGGAATTTCCGTAAGCCCCATTTTCCGGTAAGTCGAAACAACTAAAGGAACGGGAGCCTTAATCTGTGTTCCAATTGATGCTGAACTGTAAAAATCTTTTGAGTTAAATATCACAGTAAGAAATTTCGAAATATCATAGTCATTTGAACGAAGTATTTGGGCTAGTTTTTCTTTTAATTTTTCTGATGGATTATCTCGGACAAAGAAACGATACAATTTACTCGCAATGAACTTAGCTGTGATCTTTTGTTCTAAGATAATGTCGATGACATCGACCCCATCGAAATTCCCTGTACGACCCAGGAAAACTTTTTCTAGTTCGTCATGTTGATCTTGCCTAATTTCAAATTCTAAACCGGAATAATTCCATCCGGTAAAGGCTCGAGCACCCTCCCTAATGTCAATTTCTTCGTAATTCCCCACTCCCATCGTAAAAAGTTCCATGATCTCTCGCGCAAAATTTTCGTTCGGAGAGCCTTTGACATTTACTCCCGCGTCCAAATAGGAAAGCATCGCAGGATCCTGAGAAACCTTGATCAAAAGTTCACGGAACGACCCGAGCCCCAAACTATGGAATATGGCTAATTGGTTTTCCATCTTCCTATAATCCCGAACCTTGATCTCATTAACGGCAAAATGCCCATGCCAGAACAGGGCGAGCTTTTCTTGAAGTGGACGGTCGGTATTTAACATCCGATACGCCCACCAATAGGCCAATCGGTGTGTTTCCAGGCGACTTGCTCTTAACCAATAAAAGAATCTATCGACAGAGGGCTGAAGCCTTCGATTTCCACTCGGCTTATTGAGTACACCGAGAGCGCCCCCGTTCTTCGCTGCCAACTCCGTGGTTGCCGGCCTGCTGGGCGGGAATGGCTCTAAGCCTGGGTCGTGAACTCCCGAGGCCTCGAAAGGTCTGAGGTGAGTATTGTCTATATCCTGAAGGTCAATAAATTGCCGAACGGCAAGGCTGGGAGGCATTGCCTCCAACGCTTTCACCTCCTCTGGTGAGCCTCCAAAGCCGGCTCTCTCCAAAAGATGCGCTGCTCTCTCGTAATTCCAATCTTTAATAGCAATGGGTCGTAAATCCTCAACCCAGGCCTCAGTAGAAGAACCAGCAGGTAGCGATGACCCAACCAAGGCTATTGTCACCAGCAAAGGAAGAGGATTTATCCAATCTGCGTAAAATTTTCGAAGTAGCATCGGAACCCCCGAAATAAACCTATTGAAACCACTCCCCTATCCTATCGAATTAACCGGATTCTGCTGGAAACGATTCGCCTAGCGCTCAAAAGAGAAACACAGCAAGGCTCCAGACCAGGAAGTAAACACATTTTTAATCTTTTTCGTATATAATTTAAGCAGTTATGAAATTCAATAAGAAAGCAACGTCAGCGGCTCATTCTCCAAAGGATTCCTTTGAGCCCCTAACATAGTTTCCGACTCGTTCTAATATGTTCATTTTCAAATTGGGAGAATCCGCTTGTCTGAAAACGAAGAAGAATTGAAACAAGAACTAGAGAAATTGCGAGCGGAGAATAGAGCTCTAAAAAGAGGTGGTGACCTTCAACTCAAAGTTAGTGCCAAGGGCGCCGTCTCGCTTTACGGGCTAAGGCGGTTTCCGGCGACATTCTATGCGGATGAGTGGGAAAAAATCCTGGGGATGAAAGACAGGATTTTGGAATTTATTCGAGATAACGATGCTGCACTTCAACGCAAGAATTAGGCGCGATAGAACCCAAGAGGATAAGGCGAGTTTATTAAACGAACTAAAAGTCGATATTTCTATTGGCCTTTGGACAAAAGAAATGGGCCCTTAATTGAATAGTACTGCTCCACTTAGCGACATCCGTGTCCTTGACCTTACCCGATACTTGGCAGGACCGTTTGCAACAATGCTCCTCTCCGACTACGGCGCCGATGTCGTAAAAATTGAGAGTACAGGGGATAGAGAGTTCCGTTCACGAGCAAACACGACTGACAGTTACTTCTTTCTTTCTGCGAACCGTGGGAAGCGCTCGGTGACTCTCAATCTAAAGAAAGCAGAAGGACGAAAACTTTTTTTAAAACTTGTCCCAGAATTCGACGTGGTAATAGAAAATTTCCGCCCAGGAGTCATGAAAGAGCTAGGGCTGGGAGCTGAATTGCTATTGGAGGTGAATCCTGGCCTGATTTATTGTGGTATTTCAGGCTTTGGGGCGACCGGTCCGTACTCGGAAAGACCCGGGTTCGATCAAATTGCCCAGGGTTTAAGTGGTTTCATGAGCCTCACGGGAACAGATGAAAGCGGACCAACGAGGGCGGGCATCGCAATATGTGATCTACTTGGAGGGATTTTTGCCGCCCATGGAATTCAGCTTGCTTTACTCTCTCGAGAAAAGACTGGAAAAGGTCAGATAGTTCACACATCCTTACTCGAAGCCATGGTCTCTATC
>CEUZ01001994.1_pt1 | contig 11746 bp, 12 predicted proteins | sample 361511 | NCBI WGS metagenome assembly CEUZ01 (sample SAMEA2622822, study PRJEB7988) | marine metagenome | biome: marine biome (ENVO:00000447); feature: surface water layer (ENVO:00002042); material: "saline water (ENVO:00002010), including plankton (ENVO:xxxxxxxx)" | depth 5 m
GCTGAATAAATAAGTTTAATTTTATTTTTTAAACAAAAATTAAAAACTGCATTCGTTCCCACAGAATTAGAGCTAATACATTCATTCATTTTTATAAAACTTTGATATATTCTTGCAAATTCCCCGAAATGGAAAACTGAATTAATTTCTTTTGGTAGTTTTATTATTTGAAATATATTTTTTGTATCTCCTCTAATGTACTTTACTCTTTTATTTTTTACGTGATTCTTTCTCGAGCCCGAAGAGTAGTTATCAATACTAATAATTTTATAATTTGTTTTTTTTAATAATAATTTTATTAAATTAGTTCCTACAAAACCGGCCCCGCCTGTTACAACAATTTTTTTAGGATTTTTGTTCATATTAGCTATGTATATTCTTAATTTCTATAAATCAACAATTTAAAAGTTAATGAAAAGAAAAATTTTTTTAATAAAATAAAATCCTTATACCTTGGGTCTGTGCCAAGAATTTCTACCAATTATCCCATTCATCAAGCCGGAAAACCTATGGTAATAAACATTCCTTTTTTTCTTATTCATTAGTAAAAAATAAACTATCATTTTAAATATAGATGAAATCAGTTTAGGAAATACAATTGATAAAGCTATAATAAAACCTTTGTACTTTTTGTGATAAGTAAAACTTGACCACATCCAATGCCAGTTTCTTGTTAGCTCACGTTCATCGCTTATAGATTCATGGGATGATTTTCCTCCTAAATGATTAATCTCGACCGAAGGAATCAAATAAATTTTTTTGTTTTTCTGTTTTACTCTTCGACATAAATCTATATCTTCAAAATATAAGAAAAAAACTTCATCAAAAAAACCTATATCTTTAAATTCAAACAAATTTAAAAACATGGCAAAACCTTTAACGGACTCGACGGATTTTGGTAATAAAGATTTTAAATTAGTTTTTTTTTCATTAATTCCCCTCTCCTGGACATATGGTGCCATAATTGCAAACTCTTTTAATTCGTTGGCAGCTTTAATAAAATTTTCTAAAGAGGTGTCTAATAAAGTTGTGTCGGGATTCAAAATTAAAGCATATTTGGTTTTAACATATTTTAAACCAAGATTATTTGCTTTTCCATAACCAAGATTTTCACCTGTCAAAATAAGTTTTACATTACTAAATTCTTTTTCAATTTTTTCCTTGATATCTTGATTCTTAGAATTTTCTACTATTATAACATTACACTGTCTATTGATTGACCTAAGGCAATTTCTAAGTCTTTCATCGCTTTTAAATGAAGTGATAACAATTGTAATATCTTGTATTGACATTATTTAAACATAATTGATTTTATAATCTAATTATTTTAATAATTATATTTATAAGATCATACCCATTTTGTAAAATAAACTATGAAAAAAGTTGTTGTAACCGGTGGATCGGGATTTATTGGAAGCAATCTAGTTAAATATTTACTTAAAAAAAAATATTTTGTTATAAATGTTGATAAATTAAGCTACTCAGCGAATCCTTATAACCTTATAGATATTAAAAATAATAATAAATATAAGTTTGTTAAAGCTGACTTAAATAATAATAAAAAAATTTTTCAAGTTCTTAAGAGATATAGACCAGTTGCTGTATTTAATCTTGCTGCTGAAACACATGTTGATAGATCAATAGATAATCCAAAAAACTTTATTAATAGCAATATATTAGGGGTGTACAATTTATTAGAATCAATTTTAATTTATAAAAAAAAATTTAAAAAAAAAATAAAGTTGATACATATATCTACTGACGAAGTTTATGGAGATTTAATCAAAGGTAGATCTAATGAAACATATCCATATAATCCAAGTTCACCCTATTCGGCCTCAAAAGCAAGTGCTGATCATCTTATAAAAGCTTATGTACGTACATATAAATTTCCGGCAATAATAACTAACTGTTGTAATAACTATGGTCCGAATCAATTTCCAGAAAAATTAATACCTAAACTAATATTTAATATTATTAACAATATATCTTTGCCAATTTACGGAAAGGGAAGAAATTCACGAGAATGGATTCACGTTCATGATCACTGTGAAGCATTATTTCTAATCTTTTTAAAAGGTAAACTGGGTGAAAGTTATAATGTTGGCTCAAACCAAAATATAAATAATATTGATATAGCTAAAAAATTAATAAAAATAGCAAAAAAAAGTTCTCTTAAAGTTGGAAAAAAAGTGAAGATCAAATTTGTAAAAGATAGACCTGGCCATGATTTAAGATATGCTCTAAACAATAAAAAGATATTAAAAAAAATAAAGTGGAAAGCTAAAATTTCTCTAAGCAAGGGACTTTCTGAAACTTTAAGATGGTATTTTTTAAATCAATCTTTTTTTAGAAGTGTATCAAAAAAAACTTTTTTAAAAAGACAAGGGTTAAATGTATGATTAAAAAAGGAATAATTTTAGCAGGAGGCTTTGGTAGCAGATTAAGTCCATTGACTAAAGTCATAAATAAACAACTACTGCCTCTTTATGATAAACCATTAATCTTTTATCCCTTGTCAGTATTAATGTTAGCTGGAATTAAAAATATACTGATTATTGTAAATCCAAATGAAAAAAGAAATTTTCAAAAAATTTTAGGGGACGGAAGTTATTTTGGTATTAAAATTGAATATAAAGAACAAAAAAAACCAAAGGGATTACCGGAAGCCTTTTTAATTGGTAAAGATTTTATTCAAGATGACAAAGTAGCTTTAATTCTGGGTGATAATTTTTTTTATGGACAAGGTTTTACCAAGAGACTCGAACAAATAATAAAAAAAAATACGGGAGCTACAATATTTGCTTATAATGTTAAAAATCCCGAAAGATATGGAATTGTTAATTTTAGAAAAAATAATAAAATTTTAAACATAGAAGAAAAACCAAAAAAACCCAAAACGAATTTTGCTATAACTGGTTTATATTTTTTTGACAAACATGTGGTAAATTTTTCAAAAAAAATCAAACCTTCAAAACGTGGTGAATTAGAAATAGTTGACGTACTTAAAAAATATTTAAGAATGAATAAATTAAAATTAGAATTTATTGGTAGAGGTGGTGCTTGGCTTGATGCTGGAAACCCGCGAGATTTGTTTGATGCTTCGCAATTTGTTTCAAGTATTGAGGAAAGACAAGGTTTGAAAATAGCTTGTTTAGAAGAAATAGCTTTTAACAAAGGTTGGATAAATAAAACAAATATTAAGGAAAGAATAAAATTTTACGGTAAATGTAGTTACTCAGATTATTTAAAAAATATTTTATAATGAAAAGAATACTTGTTACAGGGTCAACTGGATTTATTGGGAAATATACAATTGATAGTTTATTAAAAAAAAACGTAAAAGTTTATTCAATTATTAGAAAAAGTAAAAAAAATATTAAATTAATTAAAAAGATAAAAAAAAAAAACCAAAATTTCTACGCCATCCTTTTCAATAAAAATACTGAATTGAAAAAAAAGATTTTCAAAGTTAAACCTGATGTCTTAATTAATTTAGCTACAAACTATATAACGAATCCTAATCATAAAGAAATTCCCGATGTAATAAATTCCAATATTACATTCCCAACTATTGTCCTTGATGAATCCTGTAAAAATAAGAAAATAAAGGTTATAAATATTTGCTCGCTTATGCAATGTGCGAATAATAAAATTGATAATCCTGAAAATTTTTATGCTCTAACAAAAATTTTGTTTAAAAATACAATGACCTTTTATCAAAAAAAATATCCAAAAAATGTTTTTATAAATCTCTATATAGGTGACACTTATGGATCAAATGATAGCAGAAAAAAAATACTTCCAACTATTTATAAAAATTATATAAAAAATAAAAAAACAGTAATACAAACAAAAAATTTGCAACTAAATATTTTACACGTCCACGATGTAGTAAATGGAATTAAAATATTAGTTGATAAAATCAAGAAATCTAGTAATTTTTTTATTAGATCAAATACTAAATTTGATTTAATAAAGGTTATTAATAAATATAATTCAAAAAAAAGAAAAAAAATTAAATTGGTTTTTAATAATAATAAAATTTCTAAAATTAATAGAGTGAATCTTAGACCAATTCCGAAATGGAAACAAAAAATTAATGTGATAAATACTTTTTATAATGATTTAAATGAAAGCAATTAATACAAAATTTAGGGGATTGAAAATTATCTCTCATAGAAGACACTCTGATTCAAGAGGTAGCCTAAGGGAGATATTTAAAAAAAAAATTATTAAATGGGATAATTTAATATTTGATTATGTTACTACATCAAAAAAAAATGTATTAAGAGGCTTTCATTTCCAAACAAAATTTCAACAAGCTAAATTTGTTAGTGTTCTTAAAGGTGAAATACTTGATTGTGTTATTGATTTAAGAAAATCCTCGAAAACTTTTGGTAAAACTTTTAGTATTAAATTATCTGATAAAAATTGCTTATCTCTTTACATCCCAGAAGGTTTTGCTCATGCTTACTATAGCTATTCAAATCAAAATATAATTTATTATAGATTATCAAATTATTACCACCCTAAATTTGAAGGAGGTATAATTTGGAATGATAAATCTTTGAATATTAAATGGCCAAATAAAAACCCCCTCCTGTCAAAGAAAGATAAAAAACTAAATAACTTTCTAGAATTTTTAAATTTATACAAAGGTTTATAATTAAAAAATTTTTGGTAGCGGGGAGTGGATTCGAACCACCGACCCCAGGCTTATGAGTCCTGTGCTCTAACCAACTGAGCTACCCCGCCGTCTATTTTTAGATTTATAATAGTTTTAATTTAATTTTCAATCAACAATGTTAAATCAATTACTTTAGATCGACAAAAGTCCACGGCCATTCAATGGAATGACTGTACTTTTTGAACCAAAAAGATAAGTATCTTTCGGCTAGATAAGCGTATATTCTTGTAGTTTCATATCCAGTCAAATTTTCAAAACCAAAAATTTTTTCACAATTAAAGAGCCATTCAAATACATCTTTAAACCACTTATCCATTACATTTTTCTTTGATATAAACATATTATTGGAGCTAAATTCAGTTTTTGTATTAACATACTCTCTAAATTCTTCTCTATCCTTTATATTCATAACGTCAATAGCCTTGTCTAAATTTCCGTAACCATGATGCATATCAAAATGTAATTTAATAGTTTGTTTTTTTTTATTAAAAAAAATACTTGGATCTTTAATTAGCGACTTATAACCTCTTTTAATCATAACCATTTTTTTTTCTTTTAAATCGATAGGTGGCTGAATTACAGAATTAAAATTTTTCCATTCTGCTGGTATTGTTTTTAAAATTATTCTATTTAAATCTTCTGAATTAGTTGGTTTAATATTAACTTCTTTTTGTAACCAGAATCTTCTTCTTTGACAAAATCCTATCCAGGTATCATCGTTGTAAGATTTAAGCTTATTTTTCCAAAACCAGTAATGAAAAACATATTCTGAATAATGTTTTTCTTTGGCAATAATATTGTCTCCTTCACTACATGAAATATAATTTTCGGGAAGCTTAGTATTACCTGCTGCAGCAATTTTATAGCCGAGAGTTTCAAGAAAAGGCAATCTTAAATGAGTAACACAATAAATTTCTAGATTTTCCATAAAAAAATTTATTTTTTATATTTTTTTAAATACCATCTATAAGTAGTAATTAATCCGTCTTCAAATGAGGTTAAGGGTTTCCATCCAAGCTTTTTCATAATTTGACTATTTAATAATTTTCTTGGAGTGCCGTCTGGATATTTTAAATTAAATTTAATTTTAGCTTTAGGATTAATTATTTTTTTAATCTTATATACAAATGATTTAACAGAATGCTCAACACCAGTGCCAACGTTTATAAAGGATGTTTTTTTTATTATTTTTTTTAATTTATGATCTCTTTTTAATAATTTGTTTAATAAAAAAGATATTGCATCTGCTAAATCATAAACATACATCATGTCTCTTTTTGCTTTTCCTGATCCCCACACTTCGACCATTTTTTTTTTACTAGTTTTGCTATAATGAAATTTTTTTATTAAGCTTGGCAAAAAATGTGAATTTGTAGAATGAAAATTATCATTTGGTCCATACAAATTTGTTGGCATAAGAGCAAAATAGTTTCTGTTAAATTGTCTATTAAAATACTCAAGAGCTTTCAGACCTACAATTTTAGCAATTGCATAAGGTTCATTGGTTGGCTCCAGCTTACCACTCAGTAAATATTCTTCTTTAATTGGCTGTCTTGCATACTTTGGATAAATGCATGAGCTTCCTAATAAGATAAGATTTTTAATATTATTTTCAAAACACACTTCAATTAAATTCATTTGAATTTTAACATTTTCAAATAAAAATTCAGTAGGATAATTGTAATTGGCCATTATGCCCCCTACTTTACCTGCGCAGTTAATAACTACGTCGGGCTTATTTTTTTTAATGAATTTTTTAACTTTTAAAATGTTTGTTAAATCTAATTTAGATCTATTAGCTACTATTAATTTATAATTTTTTTTCTGTTTTAAAAAATCATACAAAGCAGAACCCACCATTCCATTGTGCCCAGCAATAAATATTTTCTTTGTCATTTTAAATATTTTAATTTTTTTAGACCTTGATTTAGATTGTGCTTTTGCTTAAATCCCAATTTCTTAATTTTAGTAATATCAGGCAACCTTACCTTTGTACTACCTTTAGCCAATGGAGTTCTTTTTATTACAATCTTTTTTCCATAAATCTTTGCAATTTTTTTGGCCAAATCTTTTATCTTTATTTTTTCATTTGTTCCAATGTTATAAATATTTAAATGTCTTCCTTTTGATAGAATTAAATTAAAAGCGCTAATAAAGTCATCAATATAGATAAATGATCTAATTTCGTTACCGCTACCTTGTATTTTAAATTTTTTACCTTTTAGCTTTTTGCATCTATTAATAAATTCAGGTACTACGTGATCATTTCCCATATATTTTCCATAAACATTATGGGGTCTAAAAATTATTAATTTATTAAAAAATTCTTTTCCATAATGAATACCCATGAGCTCAGTTAATATTTTTCCACCACCATAAGAATATCTTGGGTTGTGAATGTCTGGTATTTTTAAAGTTTCTTGTTCATTTGTAGGTATTTTTTCTGGTGTCTGATAAACTTCAGAAGTTGAAGCTAGATAAAGTTCCTTTATATTATTTTTTATACATCCTTCTATAATATTCAGTATTCCCTTAATTGCTATATCTAGAACTTTAACTGGATATTTATAAAAATTTTTCGTTCCATTAACATAGGCTAAATGAATAACCGCATCTGTATTTTTTAGAGCAGCATTTACTGATTCTTTAGATCTAACATCTCCTTTGATAAATTTAATTTTTTTTTTTACTAATTCTATTTTTTTTATATTACCTCTAGAATTATTATCGAAAACTTTAACATTTAGATTTTTCTTAACTAATAGTTTTACTATATTTGAGCCTATAAAACCCGTTCCTCCTGTAACTAAAAAAGTTTTATTTTTCATTACACCTATTTAGATCTCAGTTTATTTAAATCTTTTTTTACCATTTCTTTAATAAGACTTATAAAAGTAATTTCTGGTTTCCATTTCAAAATTTTTTTTGCTTTAAGAGCATTACCTATCAAAGTATCAACATCAAGTGGCCTAAAATATTTCTTATTACATTCAATTATACAATTTCCTTTTTGGTCATATCCTTTTTCTTTAATACCTCTTCCCTTCCATTTTATTTTTATGTTCAATTCTTTTGCTACTAATTGAATAAATTCTTTAACACTGTGCTGTCTCCCGGTAGCAATAACAAAATCATCAGGTTTTTTTTGTTGCAATATTAACCATTGAGCTTTTACATAATCAGCGGCATGACCCCAGTCTCTTTTTGCATTTAAGTTTCCAACATAAAGTTTTTTAGCAAGCTTAAGTTTAATTTTGCATAAACCTTGTGTAATTTTTCTTGTAACAAACGTTTCTCCTCTTTCTGGGCTTTCGTGATTAAAAAGTATACCATTGCAAGCAAACATATTATAAGCCTCTCTATAATTTATAGTTATCCAATGTGCATACAATTTTGCAACTCCATATGGGCTTCTAGGATAAAAACTAGTCTTTTCTGATTGAGGAATTGATTGTACCTTTCCAAACATCTCTGATGTTCCTGCTTGATAAAATTTAACTCTTTTCTCTAACTTTAAAGATCTAATAGATTCTAAAATACGTAATGCACCTAATGCATCTGCATTAGCTGTATACTCTGGAACTTCGAATGAAACCGCAACGTGTGATTGAGCAGCTAAATTATATATCTCTTTTGGTTTAGTATCTTTTATTAATTTACCAATTGAAAGAGTGTCGGTGACATCACCATAGTGCAAATAAAATTTTTTATTTTTAATAAAAGGATCTTCGTAAATATCATCAACTCTTGCTGTATTAAGTGAGGAACTTCTTCTTTTTACTCCATGAACCATATATCCCTTTTTTAATAGAAATTTAGCTAAATATGATCCGTCTTGTCCTGTAACGCCAAAAATTAAAGCAACCTTCTTTTTCATAATATTATTTATTAGCTTTCTTAGTTTTAAAGAAATATTAGTTTATATATATACTATGATATTAAAAAATAAAAAAGTAGCTGTGCTAGGAGGAGCAGGCTTAATAGGATCCTACTTGGTCGAACTCTTAGTGTTTAAGGGCCATAAAGTTGTAGTAATTGACGACTTTTCAAAAGGAAAGAGAGAGAATCTTAAAAAAGTAAAAAAAAAAATTAATGTACGGGTTGTTAATCTAGAAAATAATAAAAACTTACACAAAATTTTAAAAGATTGTAACATAATTTTCCATCTCGCAAGTAGAGCCTATGGTATAGGATATTCGAAAAACAATCATTCTAAAATTCTTAAACATAATGAAAAAATTACAAATAATTTAATTAAATGCTTAAGCAAAATTAAAGTAGATTATTTTCAATGTGTTAGTTCATCTTGTGTCTATGACGATAATGGCCCAAAAAAAATAGCTGAAGAAATAAACCCAAAAGGCATTCCAGAAAAAGCAAATTTAGGATATGGAAAGGCAAAAAGATCATTGGAAAAGAAATTAACTAAATGTTCTAAAGCTTATAAATTTCCATTATCTATTGTTAGACCATTTAATATTTATAGTGAAAGATATAATTGGCTTGGAAAAAATAGCCAAGCAATACCAATGATAATTAAAAAAGTAATGGAATCTAAAAATCAACTTGAAATTTGGGGATCGGGAGAGCAAAGAAGAAATTATTTGCACGCAAAAGATTGTGCGGAAATAATGTATAAAATTTATAAAAAAAAATTTACGAGAAGCCCGGTAAATATAGGGTACGAAGATACGGTCAGTCTCAGAGAATTAACAAAAAAAATATGTTATTTGGCTAATAAATCTCCCGAACTTGTTTATAATCTTAATAAACCCGAGGGAAGATTTATAAAAAGCTCAAATTCAAAACTTTTAAAAAAAGTTACATCAAATTATAAGCCTAAAATAAAATTAGATAAGGGCCTTTTATTTATGATTGGTTGGTATAAAAAAAATTTTAAATAAAATTATTTTTTCTTTTTTATTTCTGACAATAAAGAATACCAAACAATATTAATGAGACTTTCTAAAATAATTAAAATTTGAAAATAAAATTTAGAATTTTTAATTATTGTCCAAACTTCTCCTAATTGAGAAAAAGAATTCATAATTTTAAATAAACTTATGTTCTTTTTTAGAATTTGCTTGGCTGAAATTCTTAAATACCAATATGGAATTTCAATTAATTTAACTTTACTGAACTTTCCATTTTCTATTGCGTTGTAAATTGGTTCAAAATTTTTTTTTTCTTCATACAAATTTAATGTTTTATTTGAAAATTTTTCAGTTTTTGATTTTAATATCTCTTCATTACTTAATAATTTATTTAATATTTTAAGGCAATCTTCTTTGCTTTTAAAATTTTCTATTTCATCTTCTTGAAATAATAAATTTTGTCCTGGTGAATATTCAGAAAGGCAGTAAGCGCCGCAAAGACCAGCCATTATTACTCTGCCCTTTAATTCATAGTAAAAATTATAAATATTTTGTGATCCGTAGTTTGTTACAAAATCTGCTGTTGTCTTTGAAAAGTTAATAACAATTTTTGACCTTGATATGGTTTTGGATAACTCTTGGGTATTTAAAAAATTATTATTTTCTCCCACAATTTTTACAGAAATTTTATTATCACTTAGATAATCTAAAAATCTTCTGCGATTTGAATTAACTCTTCCAAAAAAAAGTACATCAATATCTTTTTTTAAATTGTAATTTTTAAAAACTTCACCATCATTTTCTAAAAACATATTATGAGCTTCATACCCTTTCTCTCTATATTTCAAAACCGAAAAAGGGCAGTGAGTAACGACTAGATCGCAAGCATTAGCAGTAATTGCGTTCATTTCATGAACAGATGTATCATCAAAAGTCATTAGAACTTTTTTAACATTTTTTAATCTTTCAATAAAAAAGAGGTTTAAAAATTTAATTGAATCTACATCAAAAAAAACCACTTCAATTTTTTCTCTATTAATAAAGCTATTGATTTCTTTAATTATTTGAGAATAATTTTTATTCTCAAAACTATTCATATATATGTGTTTGGTGTCGTAAAATTTAGAAATTTTCTTAACTATAAATTCATTTAAATAAATTGGCCATTTAAATAATATTAAGCATCTTTTTTTTTCCATTTTTATGAATTATGCAATTTTTTTTGTTGCTTCAAGAATATCGTTGCTAGATAAACCGAATTTATTAAGTAAAAATTCTCTTCCTCCATTTTCGTAAAAATACATCTCAGGAAGACACTTTGTTATTATTTTAGGAAAAATATTTTGTTCGCTTAAGCCTTCGAATACACAAGAAGATAAATTTCCTGAAGGTGTTTGTTCGTCCACTACTACTATACCTTGACAAGAAGATAATTTTTTTGGCAAAGAATTAGGAAAAGGTTTTGATCTAAATAGGTCTATGCAAGATAATTTGTTTGGATTTGTTTTTTGTATTTCTAAACATTTATGAATCATTTTTCCATGAGATATAAGTACTATTTTTTTTTCATTAATTTCTCCAAAAATTTTATAACCTTCTTTATATTCATTTCCGCTTATTTGTGGAGCTAAATCAGGTAACACTTCTCGATCTAACCTTATATATGAAAATTTTGGACTCTCTAGCATTTCATGTGCAATCATTTTTGTTAAATTTACATCTGAAGGTGTATAGATTGATGATCCTACAATAGACCTGATGCATGCAAAATCCTCTGTTGAGTAATGAGTTGGGCCAGCATCAGCATATCCTAAACCAATACCAACCGATAAAATACATATTGGTAAATTCATTAACCCCGCTCCACACTTTGTTTGTTCAATTGATCTTAATGAAATAAATGGAGCCATTGCATAAACAAAAACTTTATTACCCTCTAAAGCAAGTCCAGCAGCAACATCGAGCATTGCTTGTTCTGATATACCGCAATGTAAAAAATTGTTCGGAAATTTTTCTCTTAAGGTATCAAGTGCGGCCGCTCCAAAATCTGCACTTAAAAAATAAATTTTTTTATCTTTTTCAAGTCTTTTTGTAATTTCTTGAATAAAAGCATCTCGTTGTAACATTTATTCTAACTCTCTTTTTGTTTTATTTATTTCATCTTCAGTCATTGGATTCCAGT
>CEUZ01290544.1_pt1 | contig 11744 bp, 12 predicted proteins | sample 361511 | NCBI WGS metagenome assembly CEUZ01 (sample SAMEA2622822, study PRJEB7988) | marine metagenome | biome: marine biome (ENVO:00000447); feature: surface water layer (ENVO:00002042); material: "saline water (ENVO:00002010), including plankton (ENVO:xxxxxxxx)" | depth 5 m
TTATATTTTGAGTTTGACCACACGCTTTCGGGCCCGGAATCGCAATCACCCTGAGATGATGATGTAGTTCTCATTCCACCGTGTGTCCATGGACCTAGAATCATTTTTGTCTCGGAGGTATTTTTTTTAGATACTTGGTTAAAGTATTCAGTTGTAGCTCCAACAAAGTTGTCATACCATCCGCAACTTAGCATGATTGGTATGTCAGGTAGGCGGTCTAGATATTGCTGTTGATTGGCAGCTTCTTGTGCCCACCATTCGTCATAAGTACCTCGAAGGTAATAGTTAAGCGCAGTTTGTTCCAGAGAAGGAGCTACCCTAAGGGCCGTTTTACCAGCAGTGATTGGAAATCTTTGAATCCATTCACGCATATTCGACATTGCATCAATAATAGTTTTGGCTTTTTCGGTATCTCGTCCAATTTCATGGGAGTCTAATGCGTGAATATGTAAAGCAGCGAACATTTGTAAACTCATAGCGCCACCCTCTCGTGCTTCGTGTTCATAAATGTTGGTTGGGCCAGCGTCTATCCACATTGCAGATAAATGTGGAGGTTTTTGAAGAGCCAAAAGAGTCTGTGTTATAGCTCTGTGTGATGATCCTAATGTTCCTATCTTGCCATTGGACCATTGCTGCCTAGCTATCCATTCCACGGTATCATAGCCGTCGAATCCTTCAAGACGATTCACTGTATGGAAGTATTTCCCATCTCCTTCTGATCGAAATCTTGAACGTATATCTTGAATTATGAAAACATATCCATGTTTAGCGTAATATTCAGGGATACCTTTCCATTCAGATGATTTTTTGTCATAGCTAGTCCTGACCAAAAGAGCAGGCATAGGGTTTAATGCAGTCTGGTTTCCGTCTTTCGTAGGGTGGTATATGTCAGTTGCCAGATGAATGCCATCTCTCATCGGAACCATATTGTTGTTTTCTTTATATATTTTCCAAATAGGTTTGGAGTGTTTTGAGTTTGTCATGTTGATAAATAAATAATGATTTCCGTCTATTATTTTTTAAAATATTTTAACGCATCTCATTAAATATAATTCGATAACGATGTGGAGCGGGTGATGGGATTCGAACCCACGACATCCTGCTTGGGAAGCAGACACTCTACCCCTGAGTTACACCCGCTTGGCAATCAATTATCTAATAAATTATCAATCAAATCTATAGAACAAATTTTATGGCCAGATATTATTGATTAGCATAGTAACGTGAAGATTGATGTTAGAGTCATACGCAATATAATATGTAGATAAAAAGTGGATTATGACAAATTTGGAAATAAAAAGGGAAAAGATTTGTCGATTAAGGAAAAAATGAATGTGGTTTTATTAGCTCCAGAAATACCTCATAATACTGGTAACGTTATCCGTCTTTGCGCAAATGTTGGTGCAAATTTGCATTTAATAGAGCCGCTTGGATTTCAACTTGATCATCCTCGTTTAAGAAGAGCTTCTTTAGATTATAGTGATCTTGTAGATTTAAAGGTTCACCAATCGATAGATGATTTTTTTAAATCAACATGTGCTGACCGAGTTTTTGTTTCCACCCCAAGTTCAGGAATTGTTTATACCGAACCCAATTACCAACAAGGAGACACCGTGATTTTTGGTTCGGAGGGGAGAGGATTGCCAGACCGAGTGGTAAATAAATTTGATTTAGATAAGCATATAACGATACCAATGGTGCCTGCAAATCGGAGTATAAACCTTTCTAATGCAGTAGCAATTGTAGTATTCGAAATGTGGAGGCAAGTCAGATTTTCTGGAGCCTCAATTTCTCTAAATGAAACACAGGCTACTTTTTCATAAAAGGTATTAATTCTTAAGTATAACTATCAATATATAGTTCCATAACCAGTTATATCAGTTCTTTCCTGACTAAATTAGTTCCTTTTACCATTGCATCTAGTTTTAAACAGGTTAACCATCTGGGTAGTTGAAAAAATCCACAGTCTGGACTGATTTGTAGTTTGTCTGGTTCTATCACTTTCAATATCTGTCTTATTCGATTAGCAACATCTTCTGGTGTTTCAACATAAAATGATTTAATGTCTATGACACCTGCACATAATTCTCTGTCGTCCCCAACTTTTCCCCATAAGTCACTTTCATTCATTTCTCTGTTAGAAAATTCTAGGACTAGTTGATCTGACCGTGTTTTAAGTAGTTCGGGGAACATCCAGTCATAGTTTCGCTTACCTCTTGGTCTGCTACCTAGATTACCGAAGCATACGTGTAAAGCTAATTTTGATGTTACTCCCTGTACCGTGGAGTTGTAGAGATCTACCCATTCTTGTAATTCTCCAGGGATAATTGCGAAAGAAGGCTCGTCTATCTGAATGAATTCGGCACCTAATTCAACTAGGGTTTTTAGTTCTTTATTGATAACTTCTGCAAATTCCCAAGCAAGATCCAGTCTGTTCTTATAGGCTTTACCTGGTTGTATATGCATTGTTAATGTTAGAGGTCCAGGACAGGTAACCTTGAGTGGTTTGTCCGTCAAATTTTTGCTAAAAAGATATTCTTCGGTAATACCTAGTCCGTCTGGAATTGATACTTTGTCTGTAGCAATATATCGCTTAGGGCTGTCATATCCGTAAACGCCCACTTTACGGAGGGGAGGACGCTCTATTAGGTTTTCCATTCTACGATAAAAGCTTTGAACGAAATACCATCTTCTCATTTCACCATCGGTGATTATGTCTATTCCAGCTCTTTCTTGGTCGGTTATTGCAATCATTACGGCATCGTCAAAAGTTTCTTGGATATCTGTTTCACCATAATTACCTTTTTCTATCTCTGCAATTGAAGTCCATAGCCAGCTTGGTGTAGCGTGGCTTCCAATCACAGTAGTAGGAAGAAGTAATGGCGTTTCTTGTGTCATTTTGTGCTCCATAACCGCTTATATTTCAAGGTTTGTAATTATATCATCGCCATTGCCATTGTGTAGATTTTAGGTTAATGGAATTCAAGACTGGATTAATAATCTAACATTTTTCTGAAGTTTATGATCGGCTCTGATATAATGGATAAATAGTTATAATGCACAAGATTGAGGAGAAATAGACACTGGATATGAAGGACAAAGGGACCTATTCAAGACGCGAATTTCTTAAAAAGGCTTCCGTAGTTTTCGGCGGCGGGATTTTTATGACAGTGTTGGCTGGCAAGTTACTGGGTAAATTGGGAAGACGTAGTGTAGGGCCGCCCGAATTCCCTGATGGTTCAATATATTCTCCAGCCAAGAAAAATACTGAGTTATGATTTGTACCAATTTTATATAGTTGTTTTCAGATAACTTAAATTAGCATATTTAATACAGATAATTAAAACGATCTACAAACCATAATTCAGGTGACGATTCATCTCATGATTTCAGATTAAGATCAAGTTATGGTTGCAGGATTGCATATTTTTCAATCGGAGGTTATTTAAATGCAAGTCACAGCGAATCCAAGAGTGCTGGTGGATGTGATATTGCCAGATTTTAGACAAGAATCCCTAATCAGACGAATTGCGATTGATGCAGCTATAATTTTTGGATTTGCACTATTAGTCGCACTTTGTGCACAGATCGCTATAAGAATTCCTACAACCACTGTGCCTATAACTGGACAGACCTTTGGTGTGCTTCTTACGGGAGGCGTTTTAGGCAGTAAACGAGGTGGTTTAAGTATGTTGGTTTATTTTTTGATAGGTAGTTTTGGGTTACCCGTTTTTGCACCCGGGAAAAGTCCAATTGTTGAAGATCAAGTTATACATTTTATATTACCATGGTCAGGCAGTGACGGATTAGTTTGGGATATGACTACCGGGGGGTACATAATTGGATTTATTTTTGCCTCATATTTAGTAGGCTTATTAGCAGAAAGAGGATGGGACAGGAGATCTACAGTGCCATTCGCAATGTTACTTGGGAATGTAGTGATTTATATATTTGGATTGCCATGGTTGGCGATTAAAATTGCGACCAATGACGGATTGTATAGTTATTTTCAGTCACAGGGTGGATCCAACGTAGTTGACATGGCTTTACGTGGAGGCTTGTACCCATTTATTGGTGGAGATGCTGTTAAATTGGTGCTAGCAGCGTTAATATTGCCTGGTTCATGGGTACTTATAGACAAGCTTCGGAGAAGGTAATATTTTGAAGTTGAATGGCGAGATGATACCTTAATAGGAGTATCTTCAATGTACAGTTTTTATCGTCCTATTATTCCCATTTTTTTGTTAACTTTCTTATTTGTGGCTGGATTGTCATGTGGCAAATCATCAGACGATAATTTGGTTTCAGAACCTTCTAAAAATGATGATGTAATTGTCAGTTTGCCTGATAAAACACCTGAAATTGATACTTCTCATAATTTGGCTAGACAACCAGACGATTTAGCTCCAGAACTAGTTGGATTGGATGGCTGGTTGAATACAGAACCTTTTCGTTTAGAAGAAAAACGAGGTAATGTAATACTGGTAGATTTCTGGACCTATACATGCGTGAATTGTATTAGAACCTTGCCGTATTTAAAGCAATGGCATAAAAAATATTCTGATCAAGGTCTGATAATTTTGGGTGTCCATGCTCCTGAATTTGAGTTTGAAAAAATTGCAGAAAACGTCAAGATGGCAAGAGATCAATACTCGATAGAATACCCTATTGTTCAAGACAATGATCTTAAAACGTGGGCTGCATTTGAAAATCAATTCTGGCCAGCTAAATACCTAATTGATAAGAATGGTGTTATCAGATATAAACATTTTGGAGAAGGAGCCTATATAGAGACTGAAAAAGAAATTAGGAAACTCTTACTAGATGCTGGATCGGATTTAACATCGATTAGTATCAGCAATTTACAGGATCCAGAAAGAGATGAGAAAGCTTGGAACAGATCTGATCCTGAATCTTCACAAACTAGAGAGCTATATGCTGGCTTTCTAAGAAATTTTGGATTGCTTCGTTCCGGTTCACCTCCTTATGTTATGCATGAAGATTTTTATGCAGACGTTGATCAAGAAGTCTTTTATAAGGATCCCCTGGAATATCGGAATCATCACATTTATCTTCAAGGGAATTGGATTAATCGAATGGAAGAGTTGGTACATGCCCGCGCTACAGAAAATTATGAAGATTATATGGTGATAAAATTCAATGCTATTGAGGTAAATGTCGTTCTTGCAATGAATGATAAGCCTTATAAACTTAGAGTTTGGTTAGATGGCAAACCAGTTGATTCCAATGAGGCCGGAACAGATATAGCTTTCGACCAGTCTGGAAACAGTATTGTGAACGTGAATAGATCCGATATGTATAATCTTATAAAACTACCGAGATATAGTTCACATGAGCTAAAAATCAGTTCCAATTCGGATGAGTTGGCGATATTTGCATTTACATTCGGATCCTATATAACGGAACCTAATGTAAATAGATAACTTATAATGCTATTGATTTAGAGATTATAGGTACTATCAAAGATCAGTATTTTAATAAACCAATGTTTTTTATTAGTAAAAATTACTTAAGTTCAGGTTTGTTAATTGGTTTAATGGTTATCTATATCATTATCAATGTTGGATGCTTTACTGATACTAATTTAGATAGAACCCAAAAAAATGGTAAGGAATCGTCATCATTTAGGCCTGATAAAATTCCTCTTTACTATGGGCCTAAATCTGAGACCGGATATCAAGCTATACTAGCTACCAGTGATCTTAGTTTAGGTGATAACAGGTTTGGTTTTGTTATTACCACGCCAAGCGGATTTTTGACTTTACCAAAAGTACAAATCAAAGTTTGGTTAACTGGTTCTAGAAAAGAAACATTAAAATCAGATGAGGCAATATTCCAGAAGTGGCCTTATGGCAATCGTGGCCTTTATACAACAATATTAAACTTCGATCATATCGGCGAATGGCAAGCTGATATCGATATTTTGAGTATCGAGGATGGGCATACCAAGATTTCATTAAATTTCAACGTTGATAGGACCACAGATGCTCCTAATGTGGGTGATATAGCAATCCCAAGTTCTAATCGGACTATCGAAGATGTCGTAGATATAAAGGAACTCACAACTGGATCATTACGAGATAAAGATTTGTATGCTATAACTATTGCTAATTCTCTGGAAAGTAATATCCCATCGGTGGTAGTGTTTGCAAGTCCAGCTTTTTGTACTAACGCTGTTTGTGGCCCTCAAGTAGAAGTTCTACAGGAGTTAAAGAATCTTTATATAGGAACGGCTAATTTTATACATGTTGATTTTTACGAAAATCCACAAGAGATACAGGGAGACATAAATAACGCAATATTATCGACTACAGTACTTGAATGGTCGCTACCAAGTATTGAATGGACATTTGTTATCAATCGATCTGGAATAATAGAGGCCAGATTTGAAGGTTTTGCAACTTTTGAAGAGATACTTAAGGTGCTAGTTAATTTATTTTAATATTTTTTATTGATATTCTAAATACACTAAGTTGTTTTATTATTTTCTTTTATGCGAGGTTTTCTAAACCATTTTCGTCCGGTAGTTTTAGTCCCTTCGGTTGAATTGTCTTTGCTTTTGTTTGCAGGAGTTTTTCTTGTATTCGTGGGTTTTTTCTTACTCCATAGTGATTTAAAGTAGTCGTTAGTAAAAAGTTCTCGATTATCAGCGACGTTTCCTAGTTCCCAAGATAGGTTTGATTGAAATGCGGCCACTTCTACATGTTTACCAAGATCTTTTACTGCTTGAACTGCATATGCAAAATCTCCATCTCCACTTACCAAGATAGCTACGTCATATCTGTCTTCCCAGGCTAATCTCAATAAGTCTGTAGCGACCATTATATCGATGCCTTTTTCAACAGTGATATCTCCTCTCATTTTTGCGGTTCCCAGTCTTACTTCTAAATACGGGGTACTATAGAGAGCACCAAGAAATTTTTGTTGCTCTTGGTAAGCATTCGCATTACGTTCGCTATCTCTTAACATGTTGTAGTAGTAAATTCGATATAATGTTCTTCCTCGACATAGCTTGTCAGCAAAGGCGCTGAAATCAAGGTCGAAACGGTGACAGTTTTCTTCCAGGCTGTGATATAGATTACTGCCGTCAATAAATATGGATATTCGCGATGAATCTGATTCAATAATAGGCTGGCTTTTTGCTTTCATAGTGTCCTTAGTATTTTCTGAATTTATTTTTATAGATGGCCATTTTATTTTTATCATACGTTACTATTTATCCTGAGCTCTCCTTCGATTTCCCAAAGTGTTAGATCAATCAAGTGGATAATTTCGTCAATTTCAGGTTTTGTGATTACAAGAGGCGGGCCCAAAACTATAACGCCGTTGTTTGATTTAAGTAATAAGCCTTTGGCCTTGAGTTTTTGGTTAATTTTAAGATCTATATCAGATTTATCAGGGAATGGTTCCTTAGTTTTTCTATTATTAACTAATTCAATTGCATTTAATAGGCCAATGCCTCTTACATCACCAACAGTTGGATGGTCAGCGATAAGTGTTTGAAGCTGTTCTTTAAAATAAAGTCCATTTTTAGCCGCATTATTGACAAGATTTTCTTTTTCAATAATTTCTATATTTTTTAGAGCGGCCGCTGAACATACTGGATGACCTGTTGCTGTAAATGTATGTTTTAGGTACTTATCCTGTCCAGTAAAGACATCCGCTATCTCATCTTTGACTATTGTCGCACCAAATGGCAAGTATGTACTAATCATTCCTTTTGCAAGTGCCATAATGTCTGGAACCACTTCCCAATGCTCTAGTGCAAACATTTTACCGGTTTGTCCAAAGCCTGTGACTACCTCGTCAGCCACCAGAAGTATTCCAAAGCGATCACATATGTCTCTTAACATCGGCCAATATTCATCTCCTGGAACATGGCAACCTCGAGCAGCTATAGGTTCTGCAAAAACAGCGGCGATCGTCAGGGGATCATTTTCAATAATTAGATCTTCAATTGCGTTCACGCATTTAATCGCACATTCAGATGCGGTTTCTCCGCCTAGGCTACATCTATATGGAGTGGGTTGAGGTGCGTATAACATCCCTCTTATAACTGAATCGTAGTTTTCCTTAAATGAGTTACTGCTTGTTCCCATCCAGTGAACTCCACCTGTGGCACCATGATATGAACCTTCTCGGCTAATAATTTTATGTCTTTCTGGTTGGCCGAGCCTGTTGTAATATGCTCTTACTATTTTAAGTGCCGTTTCCGTTGCTTCTGAACCTCCACTGACCGGGTATACTCGATTTAAACTTCCTGGGGAGATTTCGGCAAGTTTACGTGCTATTTCGACTGTTATTTCAGTAGTAGTACCTGCAGGCATGAAACTGATCTTTTTAGCTTGAGAATAGGCAGCATCAGCAATTTCAGTACGTCCATGTCCTACCGCTACAGATATGTATCCGCCATTTACATCTATCCAAGAATTACCCTCTGAATCGATTACTCTTAAACCATCACCTTTAACTATAACGGTAGGCCCACCTTCTTCTGCTAGCGATGACCAGTCTTGATTTGCCATCCATAAGTGTCGGATAGCTTCATCTTTGATTTGTTTTGACGATTTCATTTTTTATAGAATAGGTTATTTCAAAATTTTGACGTGGATATTTCTATTCATCACTACCATACAATAGCCTTCATAATATAAGTAAGGAGTATTCTGATCGTTATTTAGTGTAAAAGTAGGTTTAATTTGATTAGATTAATATATTGGTATGTGGTACAGTCTGCCTAATATATTTAATAGACAATTTTTATCCTTGAATTTTTATCCTTGAGTTGATTGGAAGGAGTACTATGCTCGGCTATATTATTAAACGTGTAGGATTGGCTATATTTACAATTTGGACGATAACGGTATTAGCCTGGGTGGTTATTGAGATCCCAGAAGGTGATGTTGTCGATAGATATATGGATCTAGTTATGCAGGGTGGTATGGGTATTGATACAGAGGCTGTTGCCGCCGACATGAAAGCTTATATGGGTGTCGGAGAACCTCAGTATAAGCGATACTATAAATGGCTGAGGAATTTGGTACAGGGAGATTTTGGAAGATCTTTCCAGTGGGGTTGTGGATACTGGCCTAACGAGAAACCCGTAAAAGAGATAATAGGCGATCGTATTTGGACAACAGTGGCTTTAACTGGATTTACTGTATTAATTACCTGGACTTTTGCTATACCTGTTGGAATTTATTCTGCTGTTCGACAACATTCATTAGGGGATTACGTTTTCACGACATTGGGTTTTACGGGACTTGCTGTACCTGATTTTCTATTAGGTCTGGTATTAATGTATTTGGCATTTGCTTATTTTGGACAGAGTGTTGGAGGTCTTAATTCAGCTGATTACAAGGATGCTGCATGGGATCTTGCACGTATGTACGATTTCCTTCAGCATCTGTGGGTTCCTGCAGTAGTACTTGGAACAGCCGGAACAGCCGGTCTTATTCGAGTTATGAGGAATAATCTACTAGATGAATTGAGCAAGCCTTATGTAGTTACAGCACAGGCCAAAGGATTGAAGTCTTGGCCTTTGATTCTGAAATACCCTGTCAGGGTTGCTATAAATCCGCTTGTTAGTACAGTAGGGTACTTACTACCTGCTTTAGTTAGTGGCAGTGTGATAGTGTCAGTTGTACTAAGTTTACCTACTCTTGGCCCGGTTTTGCTTACTTCAGTATGGCAGCAGGATATTTACCTTGCGGGATTTATTGTGTTGATGCTTGGAATAATGACTGTTCTTGGCACCCTGCTATCTGATATTCTTCTTGCAGTGGTAGACCCAAGAATAAAGCTAACAGATGATTAAAATATCCTAGGATTTAATCACAAGAATTGATAGTTTACTGACGGCATTCATCCTGTACTTATCGGTGATTCGTTTATTGATGTAATGTCTGGGAATTGATTGCTCACAAAATCCAAAAATATTTTTATCGATTCATTTTAGTTATATGATTAGCCACTATAAATAGGTGTATATTATGCATGAAACACAGATACAAACAGTAATGTTTAAGTTAGGTAATATTAATCCGTGCCAGAAGTGTGGTACTGCTTTAAGATATGGGGATTATGAATGTTCTCATTGTGGCGAGGATTTGGAAGATCAGCTTAGGATATGGGCAAGTGAACTTGTAAAAGAAATTTTTAAACCTATTGATTCAAAAACATGATTTCAAATATGTAGTAAGGACTTGTGAATTTGTTTGATTATTTTAATACTAGGGATCTATTTACTTCTGATGAACGACAGATTCAAAGTACCGTAAGACAGTTTCTTAATGACGAAGCATCTCCCTTTATAACAGAATGTTGGGAGACAGGTAGTTTTCCTGTGCAACTGATTAAAAAATTTGGCAATTTAGGATTGCTAGGTGCCAATCTCCCTATAGAAAAGGGAGGCGTAGGTTTAAGCAATATTGCATATGGAATTATCTGTTATGAATTGGAAAGAATTGATTCCGCCCTTCGCAGCTTTGTTAGCGTTCAGAGTTCTTTGGTGATGTACCCTATATATAAATATGGATCTCAAGAGCAGCAAGCGGAGTACTTGTCTGGACTTGCTAAGGGGGAGATATTGGGGTGTTTTGCTTTAACAGAAGGACAAGCTGGATCAGATCCTGATTCAATGCATTCTAGTGTTAGAAAGGAAGGAGATACGTTTGTTTTAAACGGATCAAAAATGTGGATTACTAATGGAACAATAGCGGATATTGCAATTGTTTGGGTCAAAGATCAGGATACATCTGAGGTCATGGGTTTTATAGTCCCTACTGATACGCCTGGATTTACTGCCAATCCGATTTTACGTAAGATGAGCCTTAGAATCTCAGATACTGCTGAAATCAGCATGGATAACGTTCGTATACCGATAGGATTAGCTCTTCCGAAAGTTGTAGGATTGAGATCGGCACTTTCGTGTCTAACACAGGCTAGATATGGTATCTCATGGGGAGCTATGGGGGCATTGGAGTCAGTTTACCAAGAAGCATTGGATTTTTCATTGGGAAGGGCTACTTTTAACAAGCCTATAGCAGGACGTCAATTAATACAGGATAAACTTGTAAGAATGGTTGTAGATCATACTAAAGGTCTGTTATTAGCGTGGAGATTGGGTAAATTAAAAGATGGTTCGAGCATGATGTTCAAGCATGCTTCTCTGGCAAAAAGAGAGAATGTTAGGGCAGCTTTAAATGCGGCTAGAATCGCAAGAGAAATACTTGGAGCTTCTGGTATAACTCTAGATCATGCTTCAATAAGACATATGCTTAATTTGGAGACAGTAGATACATATGAAGGCACGCATGATATACATACACTCATTTTAGGTAAAGATATAACTGGTCAAGGAGCTTTTTCATAAGAGATATTTTTATTTAAAGCTAAATCATCGTTAATTTTAACTATGATTTTAACTGATCTGTGTTTTGAAAGATTTGAGAAGGGTGGTCTTATTCATCAATATAATGTTGTTCAAATAGACAATAAACTGACCTTTTTACTTTGACAGGTCAACTGTGCTCATCTATCATTTTATGTTAATTGTGGCAACGTAGCTCAGAGGTAGAGCGGGCGCTTCATAAGCGCTAGGTCACAGGTTCGAACCCTGTCGTTGCCACACCAAAGTATTTTCGCGATTATCTTTGAATGGAAGGATAAATGTTTGGGCGGTTAGCTCAGTGGTTAGAGCGCTCGCCTCACACGCGAGAGGT
>CEUZ01250361.1_pt1 | contig 11738 bp, 11 predicted proteins | sample 361511 | NCBI WGS metagenome assembly CEUZ01 (sample SAMEA2622822, study PRJEB7988) | marine metagenome | biome: marine biome (ENVO:00000447); feature: surface water layer (ENVO:00002042); material: "saline water (ENVO:00002010), including plankton (ENVO:xxxxxxxx)" | depth 5 m
TGAGATTGATCAAATAGGAATAGATACAAATGGAGATAACATACCTGATCAATTCTCTGTTTATCAAGGATAATAATTCTTTGAAGTTATTATTCTTTAAGGCCTGCTTATTATTTAGCTTCCTAATAAATATTTCCTTATCTCAGAAAATCACTCCTGAAATTTCTAAACTTGAAAATAAGATTTTTCAATTGGACAATTTTATTGATAATTCCTGCTATGCCGATATAGATAAAGAAATTGACCAGCTTTTAATTGAAACAGAAAAAATAAATCATACCCTTGGAGGTGCTTTTTTAACGCTCTTTAAAGCTAATAGATATATTGCGCAAAACAAGGAAGAGCTTGTCTATGAATTAATTGAAGAAAATGAAAAAAAAATAAACCAATCAATTAATTACGGTATTATTGATAAATGGTTCTATTATAAGTTTATTGATTTATCATTAAGGAATTTAACTGAAGGTATTGTTTCTACTGAAAATGAATTATTAAATATTTTAGATAAAGATGAAATAAAAAATTCTCCTGAAAAATTACTCTATATCTATTTCATTCTTTGGTCCAGTAACAAAGAACTTGAAAAAAAAGAATTATATTATCAAAAACTTAGAGATGTAATTGATTCAAACAAGGATTTATCAAAAACATATATTTTTGCAAACATAACATTTCGATCTATCATAAATAATATTCATTATATAAATATTGGTCGTGATAATAACATTTATAATATCGACCTTAATGATATCAAGCTAAGCAAAAAGACTTTAAAGCGTTTAGATCTTGATAAAACAATCGAAATGGATGCTCTTGAATCATTAGAAAATCTCTATCTTTTTACAAAAACATTTGAACAAAATAGAAATTTGAGCACTTTTGATAAAGGGGTAGACCTTTATCAAGAGGTTACAAAGAAAAACCTTCTACAATTTGTAGATGAATCAGTACTCTTTCTATTTATTTCAAAAGTATATGAATTAACTGAAAAATATGATCAAGGGAACTTGTTTCTCCTAACTGAGAATAAAAAATGGGAAAATCTATGGAACGATCAATATGAATGTCTAAAAAATACTACTTCTAATGATATTATTTTGAATCTTACTAATATTCAATTGGATGTGAATCAAGTTAGGGCTTCATTTTCTGCTGGAGCTTATAGGCAAGTAGCAAATAATTATTACTACAAAGGAGATGATAAAAATTATAAAAAATATCTATTGATGGCTTTTGAACAGCATAAAATTCTTGACTCGAAAAATGATGTTTTTGATATTGCGATGGAGCTCGCAAGATTATATTATCAAGATTATCATAATCAAGATGTTGAAAAATTTCTTAGAATTGCTCAAAGAAATTTAAACTACTTCAGCGGTCAAGAATTGATTGACTACTCACTTATATATGCGGGAGAAATATACAATCTATCAAAATCGCATCAAAAAGATAGAATAATTAGCAATACGTTAGATAACGTCTATTCATTAATTATTGAAAATAAAGATCACAAAAATGAGTACTATTATTATATGCAAAAATCCCTTATTCCTTCGCTAAGAGAAGATGAAACAATATATTTAAAAAAAGCAGACTCATTATTAACGAATTATGAATTTGAAAGAGATATTCTTCTTTACGATACATTCTTAAACACTTATTATAAAGATTTAAAAAAATATGACAGGTTAAGAAAAATAAATGTTGACCGATATGAATACCTAGTTAGCAATGGGAAAATTGTTGATGCAATTGATAAAGCCGCAGATGACTATTATACCTTTATAGCCATATATACTGAAAGTGATTCTGATTATGAAACTTTAGATAGTATGATAGCTAATATTGAAGAGATGGATATTACAGACAATACAAGAACATGGATTAAATTGAAAAAATTAGGATATTTCCCTTTTAGGCTTAAAAGCTTTAGTGAAGAAAAAATATTAGATATAATCAATAGCTATATTGATCTTAAAGATGAAGTTTACGAAGTTGATAATTATATCATAGATGCTGACTACTTACAAATTGCCATAAGTTTGTCTAGGCCTTTAAATACAATTATAAAATCTACTAATAGTAAAAATATTAAAAAATCATATCAAAAAATGTTAAGTATTTATGAGCAGCATTTTTGGAAATCCATTAATAATAGTAGAATTGGCGATTTTGATAAATTTTCTTATTTAGAAATGTATAATGGTAATGTTGGAGAATTTAATGAAACAAAATATTTTAAAGCCTACAAAGAGCTTATTTCAAATCGAAAAGCTATGGAATTTGATATTCATAATAAGTTTGAATTAGAAATAAAAATAAAACACGCTTCAATATTAGAAAATTTAAAAAGATTTGATGAAGCTATAGCGACTTTGGAAAAAACCATCTTTGATGCTAGAAAAGTTGGCTTGCAACAATATGAGTTAGATGCTTTAGTTAAGCTTCAAGATATTCATCAGGGAATAAATCAAGATCAACTATTTCTTCAAAGAAATATGCAGGCAATTAAACTTGCTGAACAGATCAAAGATACAACGGAACATTACCTCCTTCTTTCGGATCGATTAGATGATTTTCCGCTAGATGATAAAGAGTATGAATCATTAGTATTAAAATATTATGAATTAGGCAAAGCAATTGAAGCCTATGATTTTCCGATTAATAAAATTATTAAGTATTATGCTTACAAAGAAGATTTTGATTCTTTTGTAAAATATGCTATTGAAGCAATAGATAATAAATCAAATTTTAGAACAGGAGCATATATTGATTTTTTATATGAATTATTTTTAATAGCTGATGGATCAACATTTAAAAAATTCACAAGTGATATTATTACAATTTTATCTGGCCAAGGCAGTTCATCATCATCGCAAATTAATAAAATAGCAAACGAGTTCATTTATTTTAAAAATTTTGATTATAAATCAGTAGATTTTTACAAAGCACCATTTATTTATACAAATGGATGGAATAAGTCAATTGAATTGCAAAGAATTTTCGATAAAAAATATTTATCCTATGATGATTGGTATTGGATTATAGATAAGTTCTCTAATTTGGAAAATTTTCGCAGTATAAATAGGAGATGGGCATTAAGTAACTCACTCATAGCTATTAATTTTAGAATAGAAGCTATAGAAAATTATCCCTTGTCAAGCTCATATAAAGGATATGGATTTCAATATAATGAATCTGATAATAATTTTTATGTGACTAATGTATTCAAAGGTCCCGCATTAAATAAATTGAAAATAGGTGATCAAATTATTGTGCCTGAGGATGTGAAAAGTTTAAATGATTTTAGCAAGTGGCTTTCTGTTCAGGTAGATAAAAATAAGTCATTTAAAATATCAATAATCAGAAATAATGAAAATCCCAAAACATTTGAATTGGTCGCTGCCGAATTGCAACCAAATCCATATACCAAAGACCCGGAACAAGAAATAAAAAAATTATTGCTTGATTACAATAGAATTAAGACATCTTTAGATGCTACCGCTCCGAAATATAGTAAAAAAGAATTAAGATTATATAAATCTTATTTAGCTTATTACCCTTGGAGATATTGGTATTCAAATGGCAGAATTGGTGAGATCAGTACACCTAGTGTTAACCTAGATTTTTTATCTAAATATGAAAATGCAACGGCGCAAGATTTCATCAATCAATCATTATTCCACAAAAAATCTATTAATAATAATCCAATTTTATTTGATGAGTACAATAGAATTTCTGTAAATATAAATACTATCCAACGAGATCTTCAAAATTCTCAATTAAGCTCAATAGAGGTTAAGGAATTATTAAATAAGAGAAATTTAGCCTATCAAGATTTAATATTTTTTGAAAATTATAATCTTGAAAAAATAAATGTTTCAACAGAAAAATTTTCTTTTGAAAAGGATATTAGATTATTTGAAAAATTTGACAGGGTTGTTAAATATTGTAGCGCTCCGCCATCTTTAAATTATGCACTTGCTTGGTCGAAAGATTCAGGGGTCTTTCAGGGGTCTTACACAACTGATGAAGAAAAATTATCTGTATTAGTTAAAAGTCTTGAAAAAACTCTTAGATACGATGTTGAAAACCCAAGCGAAGATTCTAATCTAGAAAATGAATTAATTAAATTAACAGAATCTATTACGGGTGGAGGGATTCGTCCTTTCAAAAAAGAAAATATAGATAATGACAATCTTCTAGTTGCTACTGAAGGAAGTTTAAAATTTTTCCCATTCGAATTATTATTAATTAAACTTGAGAGCGATACAAATAAATATCATTATTATGGTGAATTTGTTAATATAACCTACACCCCTTCGTTGTCTGCATATTCAAAATTATATAAGCAAAAAGGAAATAAAACAACGAATAAAGCATTATTAATAAGCTCAAATCCAAATTCAGGAAATACAGAAAATTATTTAAATAACCTCTTATCTTTCAGATCGAATCTTGGGAATATTAAATATGTTGATAATGAAGTAGATAATATCGATAGGACTCTATCATCTAGGAAAGGTAGAAAAAAGGGAATCAAAACAACCGTGCTTAAATCAACTGATATTTCTGAGAAAAATTTTAAAAATCTTAATTTAAGTGATTATAAATATATACATCTTGCGACTCATGGAGTTCATGATACAGAAAACCCCCAATATTCTGGGCTTCTTTTGGGTAGAGAAAAAAATGATGATGAAGATGGAATCCTGCAATCGCATGAGATCTTCCCTCTTAAATTAAATGCTGATCTTGTTACTCTTTCTTCATGTTTTTCTGGTTTTGGTGAATTAGACAAAGCCGAGGGAAATATTGGTTTCTATAGAACATTTTTAATTGCTGGAGCCAAAAGCGTTATAATAAGCTTGTGGGATGTTGAAGATCAATCCACATCCATTTTATTCTCAAAATTCTATGAATTATTAAGATCAGGAAAATCAAAATCTGAATCATTGAGGCTGGCTAAAATGTATCTAAAGAATGAAACCAAATTTAGCCACCCATTCTTTTGGGCACCATTTATTCTAATAGGGGAGTCTTAGTCATAACTGATTTATCCAACGATAGGAGCTTTGCTCAAGAGCTCTGCGATAAAAACAGAGACGCAATAGGCCGTTTTCAGCAACAATACTCTGATGAATTATATTTTGTTGCATCCAAATTTAATAGTAGGAATGATATAACAGATTCCACATGTACATACTTTACAGAAACAGGAATACCATTACAGGTAACAGATGCGATTCAAAACACTTATCTCTGGTTAATAGATCAGGTTTTTTTACAAAGCTGTAGATACGAAGGGCGCAATAATGCGACATTTAGAACATATATTACAACCACTCTAAATTCTAGATATACATTTTTAAACTGGATGAGATGGAATTCACCAGACTCATTAATCCGATACCCCAGACAATCTGGATATGTACCAAAAGTAATTCAAGACCATGGAGAGTTATATGGGGAGGTATTTATTCTTCTACAAAGACGTAAAAGTATAAATCAGATCTGCAGCAAACTTAATCTTGAAGAGAATAAATTTCTAGAGATCCAAAATACAATAGAAATTGAACTTATAGAAGATGGGAAAATAGATTTACTTTATCGACCTCGCATTGAAAGTTTTGACCCAAACCCAACCGAAGATGAAGATGCTCAAATGACAGGAGTACAAGTTCAGGATAGTGATTTAATAGATGCAGATCTTTCACTTCAATTGAATGAAATATTAAGTGCAATTGAAAGTCTTATCAGCGAGATGCCTAAAGAAAATAAGCGAATATTAAATCAATATTGGACTGAAGGAATGAAAATAAATGATATTTATGATGAGATGATTAATGGAAGTTTTTCCAGAAACATAACAGTTGAAGAAAGTGATGATATCAACAGCATAATCAATAAATCAGTATATGATTTATGGATTGAATTCAAAGAAAATTATCCTGATCTAGTAAATGACTACCAGTTAAATAGAAAAAATTGGAGATATTTGATTAAGACTGTGTTTGAAAATTATAATTATAAAAATTGATTTTTTATGCATCTAAAGAATAATAGAATAAAATATAATAGCAATAAATAATGAAAAATAAAAAATTAACCGATGAACTACTTATCTCTTTTATTGAGGGGAATTTATCAGAGAAAGATAAAAAAATCGTACAAGATCTAATCGATCAGAGCGAAAAAAACTTTATTAAATATAGTCACTACTACGCTAGCTACAAGCAGATGCAAAAAACGGAATTTGTAGTAACACCCGATCAATTAATTCAAGCAGCCAATAAAAAATATGGATTAGAACCTGCTACACCACCAACCCGCAAAGAAAGATTTCAACTTCAATTTCTCATAGACTTGGTAAAAAATCCAAAATCGCTAGCTTTTGCCTCCATAGCAGCATCCGTTGTTATACTCTTTTCAATCATTGCAGATCCAGATCCTGAAGGCAATACAGACAAATTTAATACAAGAGGAGTTTCACCGGATAGATATTATAAAATGACGCCAGCCAGTGTAAATTTAGTCAATGGATTAAATGTTATCGTAAAAAATGACAGTATTTTTATAATGCAACCCTATAAATTTAAAAGATCACTTATTGTTCAATCATTTGAGCAAAAAGTTTTACTAAAAACTGATTTTATAAAAATGAATGATGTTTTTTTAGTTTCAAATCTATCCAAGAATGATTCTATAATGATAACGATTACAACATTAGATGAAGAGGTATTCAGAAAAACATTCTATCTTAATGATTGACCGCCTTCGATTACCATAGCAATCTTCTTTTATAAGCCTCTTTTCTAGAGGCTTTTTTTATTTTTTAAAAATTCAATTTTTACCCCTCTATATATAATTAGTGATAAATAATAATTATTAAGAGCAAAATCCATGAAAAGTACAATTAATGAAATCATACAGAAATTTCCAGATTTAGCCATAGGGATAATAATATGGAATTCAAAAAAAGAAAAACTGGAGCAACTACCAAACGTGCATAGAAGAAATAGTAATTATGTACTAGATGTGGTGAATTGCAAAATAGTTTTTAAAGTATAAAATAATTTTTTAAAAAATAATTTTTTATGCATCTAAAGAATTATAGGAACAAAAACAAAAAGGATAAAACAATGAAACAACAAATACTCAACCAAATGAAAATGAACGGATATAAAATAGAAGAAACAGATAATGCTATATTTGCAACAAGGGCAGATGCAGCACCTGTGATGATCAAAATAATTGATGGTTATGTAACGTTCTATTCACAATATAATTCAAATCTATTATCAAGGTCAGATAGCTCTGGATTTAAATCATATATAAACGATCTAAATCAATCGTGCTTTGTGACACGTTTTGGTACTAATGCTGAGATTACTACATTGCAGTATGATGCTTATTATATGGGTACATATGATGAATATGCATTTGCTCAATTCATTCGCCTGTGGGAGCACGATACGCGCAATATAATAGATAATCATTCAGAATCATTCAGATATTTATCATCCGATGAGGAATTAGTTAGTGAGCATGGAAACGAATCTTTTGATTCGTATGCAACAGCATAATATAATTTGGAAAAATCATGCTAAACCAAAAAACACAATTAAACATTTCCAGACATGCTGAAAAAAGAGCAATGGCACGCGGAATAAACACTGAGCAGATAAGTTTGTGCATTGATTATGGAGATACGTATTACAGAACTGGAGCAATATTTTTCTTCATGTCAAGGAAATGTCTAGTAAAGCTAAAAAACATATACGGATCTTATCTAAGCAAGCTTGACGGGATTGTTGTTTTAGCAAGAAACACAATAAATGGACTCGAGATTATCACGGTTTATAAGAATAAAGATGCATGCAAAATGATAAAGAAAAAACAAAAAAAAACAAATAGGAGAAAACGTAATGCAAAACATTACAATTGAAAAGCTTCGAGCCGATGCAGCACGCTTAGGATATCATCAAAGACCTCTAGATGATTTAATCAAGCTCATAGAAACAAGCGTAAAAGATAAATTTCAAATCCTCGAAACAAAGTATAAAACAAAAAAAGAGAAAACCATCAGTAAGCTTGATCTTTTAAATAAGAAAAGGAAAGAAATAAAGAATAAAGTTGGTGAGACACTAATTGACTCGCAAACGATGCTACAGGGAGTTTCGGGAGTCTTTCTGCTTTCAATTTTATTCTACATTGGATCTATTGAGAACATACTGACTGGGTTTTTATACATAGGCCTTGGAATTTGTGGTGCAATTATGGTCCACATTAAACCCGAGAATAGCGCCTTTTGGAAGCCATTGTTTTTCTCAGCCTTATCTTTGTTGATTGTCATCATGCAAACAACTCTACTATATGATAGAGGATTTAGTTACGGACTTTCAATTATTTTTTCAATCCCACTTGGAATAATCATTTATATTCTTAATGAGAACCTTTTTGCAAGTGGATTTTCGTTTATGAATCAATTTACTGCAGTTTGGCATAGACTACATTTAGCTGTCAATCGACTTCGCAGTGCATTGAATCAAAGGATGATAATTAAGATTGAAAAGAAATATGAAGCCACAATAAATGAGAAAGATAGATCAATTCAAAAATACGTTAAAATTATTAATCATGAATATGATATTGCTAGCCTAGCCTCATCAATTAGAGAAACAGAGTTAGTCAATATTAATCATTACCAATTAAATGGAGAGGAGCATAAATATGCCAACTAATAATATCATAATCGAAAAAGAACTCGACTCTTTCTCAGCGAAAGGATCAACCGATGCTAAGTTGAATCAAGAGATTATAATAGACAGCGAAAGGATCAAACCAGCAGCTGTGAACATATACTATAATATAAAGGCAAAATTTGCTGGAAACATCGAGAAGGCAAAAATGCAATTATCGCAAAGTGAAGAAAAAATAAAGAACTTAAAATTATCTCTAGAATCATTAAAAAAACATTTAAACGATCTTGAGGTAATGAGCGTTATGAAACTTATATTTTTCTATACACTGCCTGGATTAATCTATGTGATTGGCGACATTATGTTTTCAATGGAGCTCATTGTTAAGGGATGGGGTCTAGGAATGCAAAATGCTTTTGAAAGATATTCCCTTGCAATCGCAATAGGACTTGCACCTTTCTTTGTTAAGCATATTATCGACAGATTTTTTGAACCTAATCTTGAAAATGGATCTCCGCAATTAAAAAGACTTCTTACTGCGACTTACATTGGGTTTGGAGTGATAATGATTTTTGCATTTTGTCAAATTGCATATGTAAGAAATATTTTCTTCAGATTTATGAAGACTGATTTAAATGCTGAAACCAATGTCTATAATATACTTTTTGAAAATCACGGTAGCGCGGTTGCTTGGTCATTTATTCTTGTCGCTTTAATGTTTGTTATAGGTGGCGGATTTTTATTAAGCATATCATCTAGAGAATTCGCAAAAAGAAAAAAGTTTAATCAGTTAACTAAATCAAAGAGAAATAATGAACAAGCTCTTAATCAAGAGCTAGATAGAATTGCTAATTTAAAAAGTGAAACTGCTACTGCCGAAACATTACTGTTAGATTGGGAAAACAAGGAAGAACGTATAGAGTATATAGAAAATGAATTAAAGTATGCCTATAAAGATGGTTTTCAAATCGAGATTAAAAAACCAAATAATAATCATAATAGCAATGAAATTGATGATCATGATGAAGCAAAAGACACATTTCACCATTTTGTTCGAAAATTTGTTGATCAATACTCAACAACTAACCCAGGGAGTAAATATAATGCATAAATCAATACTATTGTCATTAACATTATTTTCATTTTTAGCAACTTCATGCAATGAAAAAATAAATAAAGTACATGCTATATTTGTTGATACAACAGCAAGCACATCAACTCTTAAGAATGATAACCCCGTACGAATAATAAAACACATTGAATCGATGTTGTTAAATAAAGTGAAAAGCGGAGAAACTGTTATCATTTATCCGATTCACAGCCAAACAGCTTCAGCTTCACCAATTGGTGAATGGATGGTTCCAAATAATAAAGGAGATATGGGAGATGAAAAGAGAAAGAAACAGGCTGTCAAAAATATTATTGTTGAAATAAAAAAAGTTTTATTTGACGAATCACCGATATCTCAAACTGTTAGATCAAGCACAAGTATATTCCCCATTTTTAATAAAATAAAACGCTTATCAAATAAAGGAATTGTTGAGATAACTGTTTTTAGTGATATGCTTGAAGATAATTCATCAATGAGCTTTACAGATTTGTTTAGCGCAATGAATAAAAAGCAGATTAAATCTCTAGCTGCAATGCAGTATAATAAAAGAAGCGATGAAATCTCAATAATTGGAACAAATATTAGAATATTTTATCCAAGTACAGTTCTTGGTGATCCAAACATAGAGAAAATAATGAACAAAGTAGATATATTTTGGGAAGCATTTTTTGCTGAAGCTGGTGCTAATATATTTATTTCAGATTTGTCATGAAAATTTTTTGATAAAAATTATGAAAATAAAACAATTAGCAACTTATATAGCAATTAGTACATTAGTATTATACGCTAATCCAACAATAAAGGTTGTAAAAAAAGTTTCAAATTCAGTAGTTAAAATAAGAGCATTAAATGGAAAAAATGAAATTGCTCAAGGTAGCGGAGTAGTTATTGGTGATGGAAAAATAATTATTACTAATTTACATGTTGTTAAAAATGCAACAAAGGTATTAGTAGAATTCTCAGATGGTAGAGTTCTGCGATCTAAAGGCTATATTGCAGTTAATCCTAGCAAAGATTTAATTACGCTAAAGTTACCAAGGAAAATGAAGAATATAATTCCAGTTGAAATTGAAAAATTAAATAGCGTTAATGTTGGTGAAAACGTTATAGCTATAGGAAGTCCAAAAGGTTTTACGAATACAGTTTCTGAGGGAATAATTAGTGCAATAAGAAAAATAGATAATATGAATATGATCATACAGACAACCGCGCCTGTATCTCCAGGTAGCTCTGGCGGAGGATTATTTAATAAAGATGCAAAATTAATTGGAATAACATCATTTATATATACTAATGGGCAGAATCTTAATTTTGCTTATCCAGCAGATGATATTATTCCCTTGATTAAACGAAAAGATGCAATTCCTTTTTATGATTTGCAAAGAATAGCGATAAAAGTTGATTCAGAATCAGCTATTTATGTAACCAAATCTGGGAAAAAATATCATAAATCAGGATGCACTCATTTGAGAAAAAGTAAAATAAAGATTAGTATTTCTAGAGCAAGGCAAAAAGGATATTCTGCTTGCGGTAATTGTTTAAGATAATCGAATAAACGATAAAATGAAACGCCTCTGGATCATATTGGCATTGATTGTCTTGATAAAATCTGATTCATACATCTCAATAGAAGCTCTGAAACAAACTTGGTTTGACTCTCTTGAAGAAGGCACTTATTTTTATGGTGATGATTCGTCAGTCATTATTAAGAAAAAATCTAATGGCAATTTTACTATAGAGAGTATTTATCAAGACTCATTTTGTATTATGGAATATGATCCTACGGGTAATCTTGTTTCTGCCTCAACTGGAATGATTATGGCATCAAAATGAAACACCTCTGGCTCATACTATTTGTTTAATCAATTCCTAAGCCTTAAGTTAAATATGTGGACTTTGGGAGCAGAGGGTCGAGGTTTAGCTTT
>CEUZ01199622.1_pt1 | contig 11736 bp, 11 predicted proteins | sample 361511 | NCBI WGS metagenome assembly CEUZ01 (sample SAMEA2622822, study PRJEB7988) | marine metagenome | biome: marine biome (ENVO:00000447); feature: surface water layer (ENVO:00002042); material: "saline water (ENVO:00002010), including plankton (ENVO:xxxxxxxx)" | depth 5 m
TATAGTGATGATGTTAAGACTTCAGAACGAGAGAATGACAAGTTCTTTTCTATCGTCTAACAGAGAGTATTATGAATATTACGGTTTAACACCAGACAAAATAAAATATGCTAAAGAAGATGCATTGATAATGCATCCAGGACCAATGAACAGAGGAATTGAAATAGACACAAACTTAGCAGACGATATTAATAAAAGTGTGATTAAAGAACAAGTTGAATTGGGTGTAGCTGTAAGAATGGCTTGTTTAAAAATTTTTTGTGAATAAATGAAAAAAAAATATTTTATAAATGCAAATATAATAGACCCATACAATTCTTTGAATGAGATAGGAGGATTGGTAATTAGTGAGAATGGTAAAATTGAAGCTGTTGGAAAGAAAGTTAACACTAATAATATTCCTTCTAGAGAAAAGATAATTGATTTAAAAGGCAAGTATATATTTCCTGGTTTAGTAGATATGAGGGTATTTGTTGGTGAACCTGGCTTTGAGTATAAAGAAAATTTTAGAACTTTAAGTGAGGCTGCTTTATCTGGTGGAGTAACATCAGTTGTTACAATGCCTAATACAAATCCAGTAATTGATAATGTTTCGATTGTTGATTTTCTCAGAAGAAGAGGAAGAGATAAATCAAAAATAAATATTTTTCCAACTGCTGCTTTAACTGTAAATACAGAAGGAGAAAACATGACCGAATTTGGGTTATTGCAAGGAAAAGGAATAATTGGGTTTACAGATGGAATTAAAACTATTCAAAATCCAAGAATAATGAATAGAATTATGAATTCAGCAGCAGATTTAAATTCTTTAATAATACAACATGCAGAAGATGCAGAATTATCAAAAGATGGAATGATTAACGATGGGATTATTGCCACAAAACTTGGTTTACAAGGAATTCCTGCAAGCGCAGAATTATTGATCTTGGAAAGAGACTTAACTTTATTAGAATATAATAATTGTCGATATCACATATCACAGATTTCATCTGCAAGTTCTGTTGAAATAATTAGAGAGAGAAAGAATAAAGTTAACTTTAGTTGTGGTGTTTCTATTAACAATTTGTCCCTTAATGAAAACGATATTGGAGATTTTAAAACATTTTTAAAGTTATCACCACCTTTAAGGACAGAAGCAGATAGAAATGCTCTAGTTCAAGGGCTAAATGATGAAGTAATTGATGTAATTGTGTCAGACCATAAACCTGAAGATGAAGAAAATAAAAGATTAACTTTTGCACAAGCTGAAACTGGAGCATCAGGTATTGAAACATTATTACCCTTAAGTTTGGAACTATATCACAATGGATCAGTACCATTAGAAACTATAGTTAAAGCTTTAACATCTAGTCCTGCAAAAATACTTAAAATAAATAAAGGAAATTTGTCAATTGGTAATGATGCAGATTTTTGCATTGTAGACATAAACAAACCATGGGTAGTAAGAAAAGAAAAATTAATATCAAAGTCAAAAAATACTCCTATAGAAGACAAAAAATTGCAGGGAAAAGTAATAAATACCTTTGTTAAAGGAGAGGAATTATTTAGAGACTAATAATGGATTACATAATTACAGCTTTAATATCTTATTTATTTGGTTCAATTCCTTTTGGATACATATGTACAAAAATTTTTCTTAAACAAGATATTAGAGAAGTTGGATCAGGAAATATAGGTGCAACAAATGTTTTAAGAACAGGAAATAAAAGATTAGGTTATTTAACACTTATACTCGATATATTAAAAGCTGTCATACCTGTTGTTTATATAAAATTTAATTATCCTGATTTGATTTTTATCTCAGCACTTTGTGCTTTTTTAGGTCACTTATTTCCTATTTGGTTAAAATTCAATGGTGGCAAAGGTGTTGCAACATTTGTTGGTATACTCATTTCAATAAATATTTATTACGCGTTTGTTTTTGGAATTATTTGGATTTTAACTTTTATAATATCAAAATATTCTTCTCTCTCTTCATTAATTGCATCAATTTCAATACCAATCTACATATTAGCTCTAAATAAAGGCGATTTTATTTTCTTTGCAATTATGTTTATTTTAATTTTTTATACTCATAGAGAAAATATAAAAAGATTAATAAACAAAGAAGAAACAAAGAGTAAAATTTATTAGTTTGACAGATTGGTAGTTATAGGTAGTTTGAACAATTATGAATCTTGTTATTGTTGAAAGCCCTGCAAAAGCTAAAACTATTAACAAGTATCTTGGTTCAGATTATACCGTTTTAGCTAGTTATGGTCATATTAGAGATCTACCATCAAAAAATGGTTCGGTTGATCCTGAAAATTCCTTTAAAATGATTTGGGAAGTTGATAGTTTCTCAAAAAAATATCTTAAAGAAATTACTGATACAGCTAAAAATTCTGATAAAATTATTCTTGCAACAGATCCAGATCGAGAAGGTGAAGCAATAGCCTGGCATGTAAAAGAATTTTTAGAAGAAAAAAAACTTCTTAAAGACAAAAAAATAGAACGGGTAGTTTTCAACGAAATTACAAAGAAAGCTGTAACAAATGGAATAGACAATCCTAGAAATATAGAAAATGAACTTGTTGATGCCTATATGGCAAGACGAGCTTTGGATTATCTAGTAGGATTTAATATATCTCCTATTTTATGGACAAAGTTACCTGGATCAAAATCTGCTGGAAGAGTTCAATCTGTTGCATTAAGGTTACTTACAGAAAGAGAACATGAGATAGAGATATTTCAACCTAAAGAGTTTTGGACGCTCAATGTAAATTTTTTAACAAAAGACAAATTAATAATAAATACAAATTTAACCCAACTTGATGGAAAAAAAATTGAAAAGTTCTCATTTAAAAACAAAGAAGAAATTATTGCAGGATTAGAGTTAATTATAAATAAAAAGTATAATATTTCTGATATAACTTCTAAAGTATATACTCGAAACCCATCTGGTCCATTTACGACCTCTACTTTACAACAAGCATCATCTAGTAAATTAGGTTTTGGAGCTTCTAGAACAATGCAGATTGCCCAAAGATTATATCAAGGAATAGATATAGAAGGTGAAACTGTAGGCTTAATTACTTATATGAGAACTGATGGTACAAATATCTCAAAGGATGCTATACATTCATTTAGAAATTTCATTACTCAAACTTACGGTAATGATTATCTACCACCTACACCTTTGAATTATTCCGGGAAAAAGGCAAAGAATGCTCAAGAAGCACATGAAGCAATTAGGCCAACAGAAATAAATAGAGTTCCAGATGATATGAAAAAATATTTAAGCACAGATCAATACAAGCTTTATAATTTAATTTGGTCAAGATCCTTATCCTCACAGATGGAATCTGCAAAATTTGATAGAAAAACTATTACCATTACATCAAATGACAATAAAAATATTCTTAAAGCAAGTGGTTCAACTTTAAAATTTGATGGTTTTTTGAAAATTTCAAGATTAGATACAGATAAAGATGATGAAGAAAATATTTTACCTGAAGTTAGCAAGGGAGAGATATCTTATAAAGATTTTTCTGATGAACAACATTTCACTCAACCTCCTCCGAGATACTCTGAGGCTAGTCTTGTTAAAAAACTCGAGGAATTAGGAATTGGAAGGCCTTCTACCTATGCAAGTATCATCTCGGTTATTTCAAATAGAGGATATGCTGATATAGAAAATAAAAGATTTTTTCCAACAGATAGAGGAAAATTACTATCTGCATTTTTAGAAAAATTATTTTCAAAATATGTTGATTACGACTTTACTGCAAAACTAGAAGATCAGTTAGATGATATAACCTCAGGTAAAGAAAACTGGGTTAAAGTTTTAGAAGAATTTTGGAAGGATTTTAATTTAAATGTAACAGATGTTAAAGAGAAAAGAACTAGAGAAGTTCTCGACCTACTTAATGAAAGTCTAGGTTCATTAATATTTGAAGTAGATAAAGATGGAAAAATTAATAGAAAATGTAAACTTTGTGATAGCGGCCAATTAAGTTTAAAAAATAGTTTTAGAGGTGGTGCTTTTATTGGATGCTCCAACTATCCAGATTGTAAATTTACTAGACCACTTTCAAAGTCTAAAGCTGCTCAACAATTAACCTTGGCTGAGCCAAAGTTAATTGGACAAAATGATTATGGCAAAGACATATACTTAAAAAATGGAAGATTTGGTCCATACTTACAATATCAAAAAGAAATTAAAGAAGAAAAAGAAATAAAAAAGAAAAAAAGAAAATTAAAAAAAGATGAAAATAATGTGAAAAATGTATCTATCCCAAAAGGCATTGATATAAAAAGTTTAGATTTAGAAAGAGCAAAATATTTATGTTCATTACCAATAAGCATAGGTAAAAATCCTGAAAATGACAAAGATATCACAGTTAATGTAGGGAGATTTGGTCCTTATTTGAAATGTGAAAATAAATCTGCAAAATTAGAAAATGTAGAGGAAATATTTAGCATTGGTTTAAATAGAGCTGTAACTTTAATAGCAGAAGCTAAACCTGGTCGAATTTCTTCATCTTTAATTAGGGATCTTGGTGAACATCCAGAGGATAAAAAGCCGGTGAGAATTATGAAAGGTCAATATGGACCATATATTAAATACAAATCGCTAAATGCAACTATTCCAGAGGAGAAAGACCCAATTGAAATAAGTATGGAAGAAGCACTTATTTTAATTGAGAAAAGGAAAGAGTACGATAAAAATAAAAAGAAAAAAAAAGGAAAATAATGGATATTGAAAAAAAATTAAATGAACTTGGTTTTTCATTACCAAAAGCCACTGACCCCGTTGGATCTTATGTTGCAACTAAAATCTCTGGAAATTTACTCTATATTTCAGGACAAATATCTATTGACGCTGATGGCAAATTAATAAAAGGGAAAATTGGAAAAGACTTTGATACAGATCAAGGTTATAAGGCAGCTGAAAGATGTGCATTAAATATAATAGCTCAAGCTAAAAAGGCTTGCGCTGATGATTTATCAAAAATTAAATCTTGCATTAAATTAACTGGTTTTGTTAATTCTACAGATGACTTTATTGAACAACCCAAAGTAATTAATGGTGCTTCAGATTTAATTAAGAAGGTATTTGGTGACAATGGTACTCATACTCGAGCTGCTGTAAGTACAAATAGCTTACCATTGGGTGTAGCTGTAGAAGTTGATGCAATATTTGAAATAAATTAATTATCTACCTACGCTAAAATAATTAATTTTATTTTTTTTCATTTTATTTGGAGAATACAAATTTCTTAAATCGTAAATTTTAAAATTTTTTTTGTTACTTATTTTTTTAAAGTTAATTTGCTTAAATTCATTCCATTCAGTATGAATTACTATCAAATCGGCTCCTTTACATGCGTCTTTTAAATTATTAATATATTTTACTTTATTTTTTTTAAATTCACTCTTAATTCCTGAAGGCTCGTAATATGAAACATTACATCCTTTATTAATTAAGTAAGGTATTAACTTTAAAGATGTAGCTTCTCTCATATCGTCAGTACCTGCTTTAAAAGTAACGCCTAAAAAAGTTATATTTTTCCCTTTAATATTATTATTCATTATAACTTTTAGTTTTTTAAGCAATATTTTATACCTTTTTGAATTAGAATTAATTACAGTTTTTACTATAGAGAGGTTGGTTTTAAATTGATTAGAGGTAGATATTAAAGCTCTAGTATCTTTTGGAAAGCAAGAGCCTCCATAACCTGGGCCTGCTCTTAGAAACCTTTCACCTATTCTATTATCTAAACCCATTCCAGTCGATATTTCTTTAACATCTATATTTGTATTTTCGCAGAGATTAGCAATTTCATTTATAAATGAAATTTTAGTTGCTAAAAATGCATTTGAAGCGTATTTAATTAACTCAGCTGCTCTTCTGGATGTATGAAAATATCTATTAGATTTTTTAATTAACGGTAGGTATAAACTTTTCATAATATTATTCGCTTTTTTGCTATTTGTACCAATAACTACTCTATCAGGAAACATAAAATCTCTAATAGCCTCTCCTTCTCTTAAAAATTCTGGATTTGAAATTACATCAAAGTTTCTATTTTTTTTATTTGCTCCTAATTTTTTTTCTATTTTATCACCAGTTGAAACAGGTACAGTAGATTTTGTGACAATGATTTTATATTTATTTAGGTTTTTTTTAATTTTATCAACAACTTTAAATACATATTTAAGATTTGCTTGATTTGAATTCTTGTTTGTGGGAGTTCCGACACTAATAAAAATAATATCTGATTTTTTAATAGAATTATTTATGTCTGAAGAAAAACTAAGCCTCCTTTGTCTTTTATTTCTCAATATTAATTCTTCTAATCCAGGTTCATAAATAGGAACTATTCCTTTTTTTAAGTTTTCAACTTTTTGTTTATTGTTGTCTACACAAATTACATTATTTCCTAGTTCGGAGAAGCAAGCTCCACTGACTAAACCTACATATCCAGATCCAATCACACATATTTTCATAATTTTGCAATCTTTAATGTTGAATTGATATATCCATTCATAGATCCACAATCTAAATATTTACCTGAGAATTTATGACCTATAAATAATGATTTATTATCAATCATAGTTTTAATTGAGTCAGTAATATGTATCTCTCCACCTTTTCCTTTTTTTTGTTTTTTTAAAATTTTAAAAATATTTCTACTTAAAATATATCTGCCAACTATAGCATTATTAGATGGAGCAGTTTTTATATTTGGTTTTTCTACAACATCAGATATTATAAAATTTTCTTTATCTATATATTTTGATATCTTGTAAATTCCCCAACGTTTTACATTATTTCTTTTCACTTTCATGCTAGCCATTACAGAAGATTTATATTTTTTATGCAATCCAATCATATCTTTTGAACAGTTTCTTCTCATGATTAGGTCATCTGGAAGTATCATTAAAAAATAATTATTTTTAATAAATTTTCTAGCTTTTAACACGGCATCACCGGTCCCCATAGGCTTATTCTGATAAACAAATTTTATTTTTTTTTTATATTTAAGTATTTTTTTATATTCTTTAATAATTCTTGGATCCCTTTTTTTTTTGATTAATGATTTATAGAATTTATCATTATAAAAATAATTTTTTATCATCTCTTTTTTTTTTGATATAATAAATACAATTTCAGTAATACCAGCATTAACACATTCATCTAATATGTATTCGATACCCGGTTTACCGTTTATTGGTAAAAGTTCCTTTGCAAATACGCTTGTTAAAGGCAAAAGTCTTGTACCGAGTCCTGCTAGTGGAATAATGGCTTGTTTAATCATTTAGATAATCTATTTATAAATATAATTTTATAAAATGAAAATTATTACAAGTATTTTTGATTTAAATAAAGAGATTAAAGACTATAAGAATATTGGATTTGTACCTACAATGGGTGGAATACATGCTGGTCATATATCTTTAATAAAAATTTCACAGAAGAAAAAAAGTAAGACAATTGTTAGTATTTTTGTAAATCCTACTCAATTTAACAAAAAAAATGACTTTAAAAATTATCCCAGAAATATTAGTAAAGATATTGCTATATTGAATAAATTAAATGTAGATTATTTATTCCTGCCTAGAGTAAAAGATATTTATAAATTTAAAGCTAAAAAATTTATTTTAAAAAAAAATGAAAAAATATTATGCGCTAAATTTAGAGCAGGCCATTTTGAGGGAGTTCTTGATGTAATGAACAGATTGATGTCTATTATAAAATCAAAAGATTTGTATATGGGGGAAAAAGATTTTCAGCAATTATTTTTAATTAAAAAATTTCTTTCAAAAAAATTTAATATAAATATAAATTCTTGTCCTACTAAAAGATTAAGCAACAAAGTAGCCTTGTCTACAAGAAATAAATTATTAAATAAAAGATCTATGAAAAAAGCTTCAGATATTGCAAAATTTCTTTACAAGATAAAACTAAAATCAAAATTACAGTCAAGTAAATTATCTATTGATTTACCATACTATAAAAAAGAACTAGAAAAAAAATTTAATATTAAAATAGATTATTTAGAATTTAGAGATGAAAAGAATCTTAAACTCAATAATTTCAAAAATAATTTTAGATTATTTATAGCTTACAATATTGAAAAAGTTAGATTGATTGATAATTTTTAATTATAAAAAGTAAGCACCAACACTTAAGAAAGATACAAAACCTATAACATCTGTAATTGTAGTTACAAAGACACTTGAAGAAATGGCTGGATCTATATTCATTTTTTTTAAAGTCACAGGAATTAATATTCCAAATAATCCTGCAACTATCATTGTTAAGATCATTGATATAGAAATTATTAAAGCAAGTTGTATATCATTGAACCAAAAATAAACTATTAAAGAACTTATTATAGCAAAAATAATTCCATTCAATACACCAATATTAAATTCTTTTATTATATTGTTAGCAAAATTATTTTTTGTTAAATCTTGTGTTGCTAAAGATCTAACTGTAACAGCCAATGTTTGCATTCCTGCATTTCCACCCATCGAAGCAACTATAGGCATTAGAAATGCTAAAACAACCATTTGTTCTATTGTTGCACCAAAAAGACTAATACAGTAAGTTGCCAAAAATGCTGTAAACAAGTTTAATAAGAGCCAATTAAATCTTCTTTTAGTTTTTGTTATAACACCATCAGTTATTTCTTCATCACCTACACCTGCAAGTCTTAATACATCTTCTTCGGCTTCTTCTTTTAGAACTGTCAATACATCATCATAAGCAATCATTCCTACGAGTTTTTCATTTTTATCTGTAACAGCCGCTGAACTTAAGTTGTAATTTTCAAATAAATTACCAACTTCTTCTTTATCCATATCAACTGGAATTAATAATTGTGACTCAGACATTATTGACATCATTTTTGTATCTCTTGGATTTCTTAAAACCTTTGACGATGGTACAGTTCCTATTGGTTTAAAGTTTTGATCAACTATAAAAATTTCAAGAAATTCTTCTGGTAATTCTTTATTTTCTCTTAAATAATCAATTGTTTGTCCTACAGACCAGTTACTTGGTATAGCTGTAAACTCTCTTTGCATAATTCTTGCAGCAGAATCTTCTGGATAACTAAGACTTTCAAGTAAAGCAAATCTATCTTTAGGTGGAAGTGAGCTTAAAATTGTATTTTTGTCTTTTTCATCTACATTTTCCAGAATTTTAATTGCGTCATCAGACTCTAGATTTTTTAAAATATTAACTATAGAGTTAGAGGATAAATATGTAATTAACTCTGATTGAATAGACTCATTAAGCTCAACAAAAACTTCTGGGTCAACTTTAAAGTTATTTAACTTAATTAAATTTTCTCTATCATTTACATTTAAATGTTCAATTATATCCGCCGCATCTGCAGGATGCATATCATTAAATGAATTAGTAATAAATTCAGCATCATTAGATGTTATCTTGTCTGTAACAACTTTGATAAATTCTTTATTAAATTCAAAGTTTACTTTTTTATCTTTAATTTTTTTTACTAAAGTCATAAAATTTATCTATAATTTAGTTGGGACTATTAATAGAAAATATAAATAATACAATTTTATAATGAAGATAGAGATTAAAAAGTCAATAAAACCAGTGAAATATGAGAAAGCGATTTCCTTTTTAGAAACAAGATTAGAGCAAATTCATGCCAAAACCAAAAATGAATTAATTTGGATTCTTGAACACAAAGAAATTTATACAGGTGGAACTAGTTATAAAAATAATGAAATTTTAGATAAATCGATAAATTTCATTAAAACAAATAGAGGTGGGAAAATAACATATCATGGACCAGGTCAACTAGTCTTTTATTTTGTAATTGATTTAAATTTAAGAGAAAGGAATATTAGAAAACTAATAACTTCAATTGAAGAGACAATAATTGAAACTTTAAAAGAATTTGAAATTAAAACTTTTGCTGATAGAAAAAATATTGGTATTTGGCATAATCGTAAGTTTGAAAATAAAATTTATACTGAAAAAATTGCTGCAATAGGTATTAAAGTAAAAAAATGGATTGCTTATCATGGATTTGCAATAAATGTATCAAATAACCTTAATGCTTACAAAAAAATAATTCCTTGTGGTATTAAAAAAAAAGGTGTCACAAATTTAATTAAAATTAAGAAACAAAATTACGATAAAATTTCTGAGATACTAACAAAAAAATTTATTTATAAAATTAATAATTAAGCCTTTTTATATTTAACATATTTTTAAAATACTCAGGTGGAGTAGCTCTAAAAGTATATTTTTGATCTTTTATTTTAAATTTAATTTCATAAGAATGAAGCATAAGATTTTTGTTACTTTTCTGATTTTGATAAGAATTATATTTTTTGTCACCGATAATAGAATGACCTAAATAAAATAATTGTTTTCTTAATTGATGTTTTCTTCCTGTTATTGGTTTTAATTGAATAAATGTTGAATTATTATTCTTATCGAGTATCTCATAATAGGTTTCTGCTTGTTCTATAATTTTTTTTTTATCATCATATCTTATTAAATTATTTTTAAGGATACCTTTATCTTCAATATTTAATTCACCTATACATATAGCGATATAAGTCTTATAAACTTTTCTCAATCTAAAAAGAGACGTAAGCAATTGTGCAGTAGCTCTGTTTTTTGCTAACAAAAAAACTCCTGACGTTTCTTTGTCTAATCTATGTACTGAATAAGGTTTGTCGTCTTTAAATATTTCGCTTTTAGAAAAAATATCTATAAGGTTCTTTTTTGATTTTGTCCCACCCTGCACTGATATACCTGATTGTTTATTTATAACTACAAAATTTTCATTATTTTCAATTATAAAATTTTCATTTTCTTTAATTATTATATTGTTTGGTATAAATTTCTCTTTTTTTATTACCTCTTTCTTTGTGATATTTAAATTATGAAATTCTATTAAATCATTTTTTTTAAGTTTTGTTGAACTTTTGATTTTTTTTTTATTAAGTTTAATTTTCCCATTTCTTAGATTTTTTTCTATTAAACTTTGTGGAATCGACACAAAATATCTTCTCAGAAATCTGTCAATACGCATTCCAGTGATTGTTTTGTCTACGTTAATAGACTTTTTCATAATGAACTTTATTACGCAGTAGCTTCTTTTTGTGTATCTACTTTTTTATCTGCCACTTTAGATTTATCTTTTTTCTTTTTATCTATTTTTTTAGCCTCAACATCTCGGTCTACAAATTCTATTACAGCCATTGGTGCGTTATCACCATATCTAAATCCAGCTTTTATAATCCTTGTGTATCCGCCTTTTCTGTTTTTATATCTTTCAGATAAAGTTTTTCGAACCTTGCTTGCACTTCCCTCATCTTGCAATTTAGAGACTAAACTTCTTATATTCTGCAAAGTATCTTTTTTTCCAAGTGTTATTAATTTATCAGCCTGAGGTTTTAAAACTTTTGCTTTGGGCAAAGTTGTAGTTATCTGTTCATATTTGACAAGAGAATTAAGCATATTTTTAATTAATGCTTTTCTATGTTCAGATGTTCTATTTAGTTTTTTATAACCAAATTTGTGTCTCATTAGATAGCTTCCTCAAGTTTTTTAGATAATTCAGCTATATTGTCTGGTGGCCAATTTGGTATTTCCATTCCTAGATATAAGGACATTCCAGTTAAAACTTCTTTAATCTCGTTAAGAGATTTTCTTCCAAAATTTGGTGTTCTAAGCATTTCTCCTTCAGATTT
>CEUZ01214582.1_pt1 | contig 11734 bp, 14 predicted proteins | sample 361511 | NCBI WGS metagenome assembly CEUZ01 (sample SAMEA2622822, study PRJEB7988) | marine metagenome | biome: marine biome (ENVO:00000447); feature: surface water layer (ENVO:00002042); material: "saline water (ENVO:00002010), including plankton (ENVO:xxxxxxxx)" | depth 5 m
TTTTTTTTGTTTTAATTAAAACAAATCAACAGCTGATTCGTTTGTTATTTTCATATTTAAGTTTTTTTTAACGTATGTCAAACACAAATTATGTTAACAAATTTATAAAATTATTTTTAAAAAATTTATTTTTATTTTTTTTAAGAAAAACTAGTAATAACAATGTTTTTTTATCAATTTATGCAATTAAATTTCTATTATTTATAAAAATTTTCTAAAATATTTTTATATTTTTCGATCACTTTATTTCTTTTCACTTTAAGTGTTGGTGTTAATAGACCATTTTCAATTGAAAAATTTTCATCAATTACTCTAAATTTTTTAATTTTTTCAACTACAGTCAAATTTTTATTTATATTATTAATAATATCGTTTATTTTTTCTTTTTTACCTTTGAATTCTTTACTTGGAACAATTAGAGCTACCAAATAGTTTTTGCCATCTCCATAAACCATGCACTGCTCTATTGATTCAGAGTTTGATAAAATATTTTCTATTTTAGCCGGAGAAATATTATCTCCACCAGCACTCACGATAATATCTTTTTTTCTATCTGTGATTTTTAAATAACCATCTTCTCTGTTTATTTCACCTATGTCTCCAGTATATAACCACCCATTTTTTATTGCTTTTTTTGTTTCCTCAGGTTTTTTCCAATATCCCAGCATAACATTTTCACCCTTGATTAAAATTTCTCCATCTTCAGCAATTTTTATCAAATTACCTCTGAATGGAGGGCCAACAGTTTCAACTCTTATATTATTTATAGGATTGCAACTAACAACCGGAGAAGCTTCCGTTAAACCATATCCCTGTAAAGTGGGCAAGCCTATAGCATTTAAAAATTCTCCAATTTCTTTATCTAACGCTCCGCCGCCAGAAACAAATGCCTTAAGATTCCCTCCAAATTGTTTTTTTATTTTTTTTCTTACTAAAAAATTTAAAATCGAATTTAAAAATTTTTCTGCAAAATTCATTTTCTTTTTTAATAACTCTTTTTTTCCTAAAGAGACTGTTAAATTAATTAATTTTAATTTTAATCCAGTTTGTTTTTTCATATTTATATTAATTTTGTTGTAGAGATTTTGATAAAATCTTGGAACTGCTGTCATTAATGTTGGTTTTGCTACAGAAATATTTTCTAAAAGTTTTTCAATTTTATCAGAATAAAAAACTTTTGCTCCAACAGAAATTTGTACAAACTGTACAGTGTGTTCATAAGAATGAGATAGCGGAAGCCATGTTAAAAAAATTGGTTTTTTAGTTAATAAAGGTTTAATAATTTCTTTAGCACCTTCGCAATTATTTAAAATTCCTCCATGACTTAAAATAACACCTTTCGGATTTCCTCCTGTGCCTGAAGTATAAATTATGCAAGCTGGTGAACTTCTTCTAAGTTTTATATTCACAGTTTTATCTTTATCAGAAATTTCTTGTTTAACTATGCTATCAAAATTAATGTATCTATTTTCATAACTTTCTCCTGGTATCAAATCAAAAGTAATTACTTTTTTTATAAATTTTTTTTCATTAATAATTCCTTTAACTTTTTTATGCATTTCATTATTAGAAAGAATAATGATAGACGGCTCACTATCTTCGATTAAGTATTTATAATCATTTTCCATATAAGTGGTATAAGCAGGAACTGTAATTCCCCCTGACAACATAATTCCTAGATCGGTAATAAGCCACTCGGGACGATTTTCTGAAATCAATAAACATCTGTCTCCCTCTTGAATATTTTTTTTTAAAAAATTTGCAACTTTATGAACACTGGAAACCGTTTCCCCCCATGTAAACTTTTTTTGATTAATTGGATGAAGCCATTCCAAAAATAAATTTTCTGGTTTTTGATAGCGCGATTGATCAAAAAATAAATCTAGTAAACTGTTGTATTCAGATAAGTTCATAATATTCTTGGTGGGCGAAGAGAGAGTCGAACTCTCACAGCATTACTACCATTGGATTTTGAGTCCAACGCGTCTACCAGTTCCGCCATTCGCCCGTTTTTCATATTTGTTAATAATTAAACAAATTTTTTGTTAACATGCTATAATAATATGTATATACGCAAGATTATAAAACTTTATTTAAACCCTAAATATGTTTCGTTCAACTTATAATGAAGTAAAAAAAGCCCTTAAAAAAATCAAATTTATAAGATTAATATTATATAAAACTAAATCGGGTTACAAAAAATATCATGTTTTTAATTTTTTAAAAAAAGATTCAGTATTCATTGATTTTGGAGCAAACGTTGGGGAAGTTTCGACATATGTAAATGATAAATTTTCCTGTAAAATATATTGTTACGAACCACATCCTGAAGCATTTTTGTGTTTAAAAAAAAAATTTGAGAAATATAAAAATATTCAAACAGTTAATTGTGCCGTATCTAATGAAAACTCTGAAAAAGATTTCTTTCTACATAAAGATTCTAGCCACGAAAATGATTTAACATATTCACAAGCAGCTACTTTGGAGCCCAAAAAAGAAAACATAAGTTTGGATAAAAAAATTAAAATTAAATGTATTCATATTAAAGATATTTTAAATAAATTTAAATATATTGACTGTATTAAAATTGATATAGAGGGGCATGAATATAAAATTCTACCTTTTATAATTGAAAATAAAAAAATGATTAAAAAAGTAATTTGCGAACTTCACGGAAACAGCTTAGATAAACTTGGAAATGTAAAAAACTCCTTTTTAAAGGCTGAGTATGATAAAACCATTAGAACTTTAAAAGAAAATAACTTATATAATAGCTGGTTTTTGGAATGGGAATAAGTTTCTATTATTTTACTAGTTATAAAAAAAAATATAGAATTATACTAAATGAAAAAATTTAACAATATAATCATACAATCTTCTGGCAATGGGATTTCCAGAATCAAACTAAATGAGCCTGATGCTTATAATGCCCTGTCATCAAATACTCTTAAATCTTTATTAAAAATTTTTAAAAGCCTAAATGAAGATCAAAAAACAAAAGTAATAGTTATTGAAGGATTGGGGAGAGGTTTTAGCGCTGGTCATAATTTAAAAGAAATAAGATCGCTAAAGAAAAAATCAAAATATAAAAAAATATTTAATTTATGTTCTGATGTTATGTTAGAAATAATAGAGGGGAAAAAACCTGTTATCGCAAAAGTTCATGGAGCAGCTTTTGCTGCAGGTTGTCAATTAGTTGCAAGTTGTGATTTAGCAATTAGTTCTGATGACGCAATATTTGCTACTCCAGGGGTAAATATTGGTCTTTTTTGTAGCACGCCTATGGTCGCTGTTAGCAGAAATGTTAGCAGAAAGAAAATGATGAAAATGTTACTAACAGGAGATCCTATTGATGCTAAATATGCAAAAGAAATTGGTTTGATAAATGATCATTATCCAATTTCAAAATTAGAGAGCGAAGTCTTAAAACTTGCTAAAAAAATTGCATTAAAATCAAATTTAACAATTAGAATAGGTAAAAAAGGATTTTATAAGCAGTTAGAAATGCCTTTAAGAAAAGCTTATAAATATACAAGTAAGATAATGACCGAAAATATGATGGCGCTTGATGCACATGAAGGAATTTCGGCGTTCTTGGAAAAAAGAACTCCTGCTTGGAAAAACAAATAAATGACAAGCAGCATAATTAATGAAGATACTATTAAAGAATCATTGAAGTCAGCCAAAACTATAGCAATGGTTGGTGTAAGTTCTCTAAAAAAAGAAGACAAAAAAAATCTTAGAAGAAGACCTTCAATAATAGTTATGAGTTACCTTCAAGAATTTGGATACAAAGTGATACCAGTAAATCCATTCGCTGTGGGTGAAAAAATAAATGGAGAAACAGTAGTAGAAAAACTAGAAGATATTAATAACACAATAGATATTATAAATGTTTTTCGTCCTTCTCCTGAAGCTCCAAATATAGCCAAACAGGCAACTAAAATTGGCACTAAAGTTTTTTGGTTGCAATACGGTATTCAAAATGAAGAAGCCAGACAAATAGTTGAAGCGGAAAATATTATCTATATTTCTAACAAATGTATAAAACAAGAATATCAGAAATTATTTTTAAAAGTTAACCCTGTTTTTCCAGCACTAAAAAAATAAAAAAATTTTACTAAATATTTTTTCTAACTAAATATACAAATACTAAGGATGTACCAAACATTATTAAGCTATAAGTTGCAGCTGGTATTACATATATACCACCACCGAATATTGAGGTAGCAACAAATATTGCTAAAGTTCCATTTTGTAAACCACACTCAATGGTAATACATTTTTTTTGTTTTGTTCCTGAAGCTAGTAGTTCCGCAACATAATATGCAACAATCATCATAACTACATTAAGTACTAAAGTTACTAAACCAGCTTGCGCAAAATAAGTAGCGATGTTATCTTTTTCTGCCAAAATAGCTCCCAGTAAAACAATTACAAACAACACCGCTGAAACTTTCTTGGCAATTGGCTCAAATTTTATTGCAATATTTGATGCAAATTTTCTAAATATCATGCCAATAATAACAGGAACACTTACAATCAAAAACATACTAATAGCCATACTAGTCAAAGAAATATTTAAAATTAAATTATAATCATCAATTAACTTTACCGAAGTTAAAATAATTAAAGGGACCGTTATAACGCTTAACAAACTTATAATCGCTGTAAGTGAGATTGAAAGGGCAACATCACCTCTTGCAAAAGAAGTTAATAAATTTGAAGTTACACCTCCAGGTGCTGCAGCAATAATCATTACTCCGATTGCTAACTCCGGAGATATAGACCATATTTTCACTAGAATAAATGCGATAATCGGTAATAAAATAATTTGGGAAAATGCTCCCACAAAAAAATCACGAGGTTGCTTTACCACTCTTAAAAAATCTGCACCAGTTAAACCTAGGCCTAGTACAAACATTATAAAGGCCAATGCTAAAGGTAAAATTAAGTCTGTTACAATATTCATATGTGTTAGTATAAAGATTTTATGAAGAAAATAATATTATTTTTTTTTATTATATCAATATCATTGCTTAATAATGATAATGGAGTAGCTCAAGAACCTAAAAATTATCTAAAAGGTAAATTTTACGCTAGTGTAAAAGGCCACTTTTTAATTGCTACAGAAAAAATGAAGGATGATAGATTTAGTAATACAGTAATCATAATGTTGGAAAGTAACGAAAATGGAGCGTGGGGACTTACAATAAACAAACCTTTAGGTAAAATGCCTATTGCACTTTTAATAGATCCGTCTTTAAATACTTCAGAAGAAAGAGAGGAATTGTTTAAAATAAACATTCCAATATTTTGGGGTGGACCTGTTGAACAAAAAGAAATTTTCGTATTACATTCAAACGAATATAAAAGTGAAACCACGAAAAAATATGGAAAAATTTCTATAAGCCAGGATTATAATATTTTGTTTGATATAGCTAAAAACAAGGGACCTAAAAAAAGTTTAGTAATTTTAGGATATTCTGGATGGGGAGATGGTCAACTAGAGGGTGAGATGGAAAGAGATCATTGGATTTTATCAGATATTGATTTAGATATAACATTTGATAAGGAATCTAAAACTAAATGGAAAAAAGCAATTAAAAAAAGCTTTATAAAAATTTAATTACAAATGTTAAAAAAATTATATGACAAATGTGTTGCTTGGGCTGGATACAAGTATGCTAAACAAATTTTAGCAATTGAAGCCTTTATAGAAAGTTCTTTTTTTCCTATACCTCCAGACGTCATGATTATCCCTATGGTAATTTCAAAAAAAAGGGAATTTATTCGAATAGCTTTAATAGCAACAATTTTTTCTGTGTTAGGCGCTTTATTTGGATATTACATTGGTTATTCTTTAAATGAAATTGCGATTAAAATTTTTGAATTTTATGGTTACGAATATAATGATAGCTTTAAAGAAAAATTTCAAACAGCAGGAGGCTTCAAAGCCTGGTTAGGCATATTATTTACAGCAGGATTTACACCTTTGCCCTTCAAGCTTTTAACAATTTCAAGCGGTATTATTCACTTTAATTTATTATCTTTCATTTTTATATGCATTTTTACAAGGGGATTAAGATTCTTTTTAGTTGCGTATTTAACTTACAAATTTGGAGAAAAAATAGGTCCCTTTCTAGAAAAACATGGCACTAAATGGAGCATAATTATTTCTATAATAATTATTTTAATAGCGGCGTTAATTTACATTTTGTTTCTAAAATAAAAAATGACTCAACAAATAAATAAAAAATTTCTATTTACTATACTAATATTTATCTCTTTTTGTTTATTGTATGCTTTTGTAATTGAATACAAATTAGGTCATCAACCATGCAAACTATGTATTTATGAGCGAATTCCATACTTTCTGGCAATTTTGTTAATTATTAAAATTTTTTTAGTTCATGGTTATGAAAGAACCACATTATTAATATTATCTTTAGTGTTTATTATCAGTTCAATATTAGCTTTTTATCATTTTGGTATTGAGCAAGGATTTTTTAGTGAGTCTTTAGCATGCATAAATGAAAATTTATCCGAAACCGTCTCAAAAGAAGAGCTTTTAAAAAAATTAGGTGAGAATACCATAGGTTGTAAAGATGTTAGCTTTAGAATATTGGGTTTTTCACTTGCTGCAATTAATACCATTTTTTCCATTTTACTTAGTGTTATATTTATGAAGTTGTTTATAAATTATGGAAAAAACTAATCAAAAAATATTGGAAGAGATAATAAGAGTTGACCATGCTGGCGAACGTGGTGCAATTAAAATTTATGAAGGACAATTGCTAGCCCTTAATACAATTAAGAAAGATAGTGCTTTAAAAGAAAAAATTGAAAAAATGAAAGAGCACGAGAAAGAACATTTAGAATATTTTGAAAAAGAAATTCAAAAGAGAAAAATTAAACCTACTTATCTTCTTCCTTTGTGGGACATAATGGGTGTTGGCCTAGGATTTGGAACAGCACTTATGGGTAAGAAAGCTGCCATGCTTTGTACAGCTTCAATCGAAGAAGTAATTGAAGACCATTATCAAAATCAATTAAAAAAATTAGGTAATGATGAAATGGAATTAAAAAATAAAATAGAAAAATTTAAAAGTGATGAAATTGATCACAAAAATATAGCTTATGAGTCTGGAGCTAGCAATGAAGGACTTTATTCAATTATGGATAAAATAATAAAAACAGGATCAAAAATAGCTATAACTATTTCTGAAAAAATTTAAGGCAAAAGTTCAACATCCCAATACAGATAATCCATCCAGCTTTCATGCAAGAAATTAGGTGGAAAATTTCTTCCGTTAAGATGTAATTCATCTACTGTTGGTCTAAATGGCTTTTTAAATAATCTCATGCCAGAGACAGGATATAATCTTCCGCCCTTTTTTACATTACATGTTGAGCAGGCAGTAACAACGTTTTCCCAATCTGTTATTCCCCCTTTGGATTTTGGTAATAAATGATCAAATGTTAAATCTCTTTTATCTCCACAATATTGACATGTAAATTTATCTCTCAAAAAAACATTAAATCTGGTAAAGCTTGGATTCTCAGCGGGTTTTATAAAACTTTTTAATGCTATGACGCTTGGTAAACTCATTTCAAAAGATGGGCTTCTGATTTTCTTTTGATAGTTCGAGACAATACTAACTCTATCTAAAAATACAGCTTTCACCGCATCCTGCCAACACCAGAGAGATAAGGGATAATAGCTTAAAGGTCTAAAGTCGGCATTTAATACTAAAGCCGGACATTTTTCTAAAGGCACTTTTTCACTTGAAGCTATAATCATACAAATAAGTTAGCTGATTAAGATGAAATTTTCAAGAAATAGTTTTATTAAAAAATTGTTTCATTTATAAAAGATTTTTTCTCAAAAAATCTAGGCCAAGACTTGATCCTTCAACAGGTATTCTATGCTCACAATTCTTAAAAAGTTTAGTTTTAACTTTAATTCCATTTATAGTTAAATATTCTTTTGATTCTAATAAATGCGTAGGAGAAACAATTGTATCGTTAGCTCCATGCATTAAAAATATTTTTGGCTTAGAATTAATATTATTTGATAAATGCTTTTGATTAATAACTTTACCAGAATAACCAATAATACAACTTATCTGTTTTTTATTTTTTAAACCAACCTGAATACTCATCATGCAGCCTTGACTAAAACCAACCAGTGCTAAATTTTTTGGTTCTAATTGAAAATTATTTAAAACTTCATTCAAAAATATAATTAATTTTTTCTCAGCTTCTAATGATTTTTCAAGAATTATTTCCTCTGCTTCTGTTGTCAAATCAAACCATTGAAACCCCTGTTGATTAATTGCACATATTTCAGGAGCATCAGGACATAAAAAAATACTATCAGGCAAAAAACGTTGCCAGTTAATTGCTAGAGAACTTATATCTTTCCCATCTCCACCGTATCCATGACATAATATAATGGCTTGCTTAGCTTTGTTTTTTGATAATGGTTCTACAATAGTTGTATTTAAACTATATCTAGTCATATTTTTTAAGCCAATTTAAAAATTTTTTGTCTTGAAAGTTTACTTCACCAATTATTCTTGCAAACTCTTCTCCTTTTTTATTTATTAAGACTGTAGTGGGTACTCCTCTTAATTTCAATTCTTTTAAAAAATTTAAATTGCTGTCAAAAAAAATTTTGATTTTTTTTATATTTAAATCATTAAAAAACTTTTCAGTTTTTGATCTATTGGGTTTTTCCATATTTACTGCAAGAACTTCTAAATTATTAAAATCTCTATTTTGAAAAAGTGAGTCTAAAGATGTCATCTCTTTCTTACATGGGGCGCACCAAGTTGCCCAGAAATTTATAAGTAAAAGTTTTCCTTTATAGTCTTTTATATTAATTTTATTACCTGAAAAATCTTCAAATATAATTGGTGAAATTGGCTTGGGTGTTTCGTTTATAGCCATATTATTGAAAGGAATATCTGGATTTGTTTGAGATATTGTTGAAAAAATACTAAAACAAAAGACAAAAATTAGAAACTTTATATTTTTTTGATTTATAAACATAAGAAATAAGAACTTAACATATGAAAAATAAAAATAAAGCAGTTTGGGGTTCTAGATTCAATAATACTACTTCGAAAATTTTTGAAGAAATTGGTGCATCTATTGATATAGACAAAAGATTGTTTGAAGAAGATATTTTAGGATCAGTTGCGCATGTTCAAATGCTTATTAAACAAAAAATAATTAATAAAAAAATTGGTTATAAAATAATTAAAGGATTAGAAAAAATTAAAAAGGAAATTAAAAAAAATAAATTTTATTTTAATAAAAAATATGAAGATATTCATTTAAATATCGAAAAAAGACTTTTTGAAATTATAGGTCAAGATGCTGGATACCTTCATATAGCCAGATCAAGAAATGATCAGGTAATTACAGATTTCAAAATGTGGATAAAAAAATCTTCTGAAAAAATTATTATAAATTTAAATAATTTAATAAAAAGCTTTTTAAAAAAATCAGAAAAAAATATTGAAACGGTTATGCCTGGATTTACTCATTTAAAAAATGCTCAAGCAATTTCATTTGCACATTATTTATTAGCTTATATTGAAATGTTTAAAAGAGATAAAAAAAGATTTGTTAACAATATTAATTATATGGATGAATGTCCTTTAGGTGTTGGTGCATTAGCTGGGACTTCTTATAAAATAGATAGAAAATTTACTTCTAAAAAACTTGGTTTTAAAAAACCAACTGAAAATTCAATTGACACGGTGTCAGATAGAGACTTTGCATTGGATTTTTTATCTTCAGCTTCAATCTGTGCACTACATATATCTAGATTTGCTGAGGAAATTATTATTTGGAATTCTGATATTTTCAAACTTATTACAATTAATGACAAAATGTTAACGGGGTCATCTATTATGCCACAAAAAAAAAATCCAGATCCTGCTGAACTGATCAGGGGTAGAGCAGGAAAAAATTTTGGCGCACTCCAAGCAATGTTGACTACCATGAAGGGATTGCCTTTATCTTACTATAAAGATATGCAAGAAGATAAATCTTTGGTTTTTGAGAGTTTTGATATTTTGTTAGAATCAATAATTATAACAAACGAACTAGTTAAAAATTTAAAACCAAACAAAGATAGAATGAATTCATTATCTAGAGAAGGATATACTACTGCAACAGATTTTGCAGATTACCTTGTGCAAAATAATAACCTTTCGTTTAGAGAAGCTTATAAGATCTCAGCTAAATTAGTAAACTATGCTGAAAAAAATAATAAAAAATTAGATGAACTAAGCTTTGTTGAGGTGAAAAAATTAAAAAATAATTTAAATAAAGATGTGATGAAGGTATTTAATGTTCGAAATTCTGTAAATTTAAAAACTTCATATGGAGGAACCTCTACAAAAAATATAAAAAAAATGATATCTAAATTAAAAAAGGAGTTTAAATAATGAAAAAAATTTTATTAATTGCTATAGCTTGCTTGCTTTGTGCTTCTTGTGGAGTAAAAAGTAAACCAGAATACAAATCACACAATAACCAAAATATAACTATACGCTTAGGTTAAAAAAATGAACTATATAAAATTAAGAAACAACAACCTTTGTGTTGAAAAAGTACTAGCAATAAAACTTGCAAAAAAATATAAAACACCTTTTTATTGCTATTCACTCGAGCAGATAAGACATAATTATCGAACTCTTGAGTTTGCATTTAAAAATGTCGACCCTCTAATATGTTTTTCAGTAAAATCAAATTCTAACCTTAAATTGTTAAATCAATTAAAAAAAATAGGTTCAGGAGCTGATGTTGTGTCAATTGGAGAACTTTTAAAAGCAACAAAAGCTGGGATCAAAAGTAACAAAATAGTCTTTTCAGGTGTTGGTAAAACTGAAGAAGAAATCCTTATGGCAATTAAAAAAAGAGTTTTGTTAATTAATGTTGAGTCAGAAAATGAAGTAAATCTTATTAATAAAATAGCACAAAAGGTTTCAAGAAAAATTCCTATTGGAATTAGGTTAAATCCCAATGTTACTGGAAAAACACATAAAAAAATTTCTACAGGTGGAAAACAAGAAAAATTTGGTTTAACGCAACATGATTTTTTAAATCTTTGTAAAAAAATTAAAAAAATGAAAAATTTAAGTCTTGAAGGAATAAGTGTACATATTGGCAGCCAAATAACAAATATTAATCCGTTTAAAAAAGTATTAACTATAATAAATAAAATAATTAATAAAACACAAATAGACTTTAAATATATTGATCTTGGTGGTGGAATTGGAATTGCATATTCAAAAAATGAAAAACCAATTAATTTAAAACAATACGCCAAACTTATAAATAAATTTATGAAAAATAAAAATTCAAAAATTATTCTTGAGCCTGGAAGGTTTGTTGTTGGTAACGCAGCAATTTTAATTACAAAAATTATTTATATAAAAAAAAGTAATGGGAAAAAATTTATCGTTTTAGACGCTGGAATGAACAATTTAATGAGACCTGCTTTATATGAAGCTCATCATCAAATTCTTCCTTTGAAAAAAACAAATAAATTATTAAAAGGAAAAATTGAATTTGTTGGTCCTATATGTGAAAGCACAGATAGATTCTCAACTGAAAAGAAATTCCAAAAAGTAAAAGAGGGTGATTATGTAGGTTTAGCAAACGTAGGGGCATATGGAATGTCTTTATCTTCTAATTATAACACAAGACCAGT
>CEUZ01033000.1_pt1 | contig 11732 bp, 8 predicted proteins | sample 361511 | NCBI WGS metagenome assembly CEUZ01 (sample SAMEA2622822, study PRJEB7988) | marine metagenome | biome: marine biome (ENVO:00000447); feature: surface water layer (ENVO:00002042); material: "saline water (ENVO:00002010), including plankton (ENVO:xxxxxxxx)" | depth 5 m
GAAAATTCCAAGAACTAGGAAGTACTTTTTTGTGCCTTGCTCTCGATGACGTTCCGACATCTCTTCAGAACCCAGAAGACCGTTCTGCTTATTCAAGTTTAGGCGCCGCTCACGTTTCTCTAGCAAACAATTTACAGCAGGCTCTTGGGAAAGATGGTGTCTTCTGGCTAATTCCTACAGACTACGCAGGAAACGAAGCTACTGACTACTTAAAGAAGCTAGGAAAAGAGCTATTACCCGGCATAGAGGTTGGCTGGACGGGCGGGACAGTTCTGGCGTCTGAAATTCTTTTTAAAGAGGCGGAGCAGCGAACAGAACTACTCGGAAGAAAACCTCTCATATGGGACAACGTCCCGGTAGCTGACGGACCGATGAAATCCGCTCTTCACCTAGGGCCCTATCTTGGACGTGACAAACGACTAGGAGAGACCGTTTCGGGGCTATTGCTCAATCCAATGAACCACGCCAGAGCGTCGTACATAACGATAAGCACCGCAGCTGACTACATGAAAAATCCTGACTCCTACAACGCAGAAGAAGCGTGGAGAGATGCGGTACACCATGCCGGAAGAGGAGCCGAGAAGGCCTTCTCCGTTTTTGCTTCAGCTCATCGTTTCGGTCCGATGAGCCCTCAAGAACGCGAACCGATCATCGAAGAACTTTGGAATCAGCTCGACTCGCTAAAGGAAGTTCAGATAGAAGATACATCGGATTTCAGACTCGCTATCGAGGACAGACTACAAGTTGAATCTACACTTGGAAAACATCTGTTAGACCGAGAACTCTTAGGAGAAATTAAACCTTGGCTGGTGTCTCATCACACCGAGACTTTGCGTTTGAATACTGCGTGTAACCTCTTGATTGACTCTCTCCAAACACAAGAGTTGATTGAACTACTCTTAAAATTTATGAGCTTTGAGTCAAACCTAAAGGCATTATCACTACCGATAGAAATTAGCTACGGACCGCGTAAAATTTTTTACCCTCAACTCGCAACCGACCGAGACGGCATAGCCTCACTCAGTCCTGAGCAAGTTTTATTCAGAGACAATTCATTAGTAGATGACATTATCTCAAGGATTGAGGACAAAATTATTCTAGACCTAACATCTTCCGGAGGACAAAACAATTGACAACTCAACAACTACAAAACCGAGTGGCATGGATTAGTGGCGCCGCCTCGGGTCTGGGTGCTGCGACCGCGATAGAACTAGCACGTCGTGGAGCACGAGTCGTATGTGCCGACCTCAACTTTGAAGGTGCTCAAGACATCTGTGAAAAAATTTTAGATGAAGGTAACGAAGCCCTCGCCTCTAAGTGCGACACAAGGTCTAGAGAAGAAAACCGCCGGTCCATCACTGAAGCTGTTGAAAATTTTGGAGGCCTGCACATCGCCTACCTTAATGCCGGAATAGGTGCCTTAAAAGGAGTGCTAGACACCAGTGACGAAGAATGGCAACGAATGATTGACATCAACCTAACGGGAGTATTCAGGGGACTTCAATGTGCAGCTAACGAGATGAAAGAGGGCGGAAGCATTATAGCTACGTCTTCTATCGCGGGAATCAGAGGAACGGCAAATTTATCGGCTTACACGGCGAGCAAACATGGTGTACTCGGACTCGTGAAGTCCGCAGCAGCAGACCTAGCCATTAAAAATATTCGCGTAAACGCTGTTTGCCCAGGAGTAATCGACACGCCTATCCTGGGCCCAGTCCATCAGAACTCGGAGCAACTCGAGCAGCTCTTTTCTCGACTCAACCCCATGAAACGAGTGGGTCAACCTGAAGAGGTAGCAAAGCTAGTTGCGTTTTTAGCATCGGACGAAGCATCCTTTATTACCGGAAATGCTTATAATATTGATGCAGGCGCTTCTCAAGTACTTCCCTTCGTCTAAGAAGGGACTCAACCTATTCTTTTTTCGAACCCGGCCCACTCTTTCTCGCGTAGACGAAACTTTTGAATCTTTCCCGTGGCAGTTTTCGGGAGTTCTCCAAATTCAACATGCTTTGGGCATTTAAAATGCGCCAACTGTTCGCGGCAATATGAAATCAAAGCCTCTTCCGTAAGTTCTTCCCCCGGCAATAGAGTCACAAAAGCCTTTGGAACTTCGCCCCATTTCTCATGCGGCACTGCAACTACCGCAGCCTCCGAAACCGCCGGATGGCTCACTACCGTATGTTCGACCTCGATCGTTGAAATGTTCTCTCCGCCACTGATAATGATATCCTTTTTGCGGTCTCTGAGTTCGATATACCCGTCGGGATGCATGACGCCTATATCTCCAGAATGAAACCATCCCCCTTCGAAGGCTTTTGCGGTTGCATCAACGTCATTGAAATAACCCTTCATACAGTTGTTCCCACGCATCACCACTTCGCCCATTGTTTCGGCATCACTTGGTACATCATTCATCAACCCGTCCACGACACGGAGATGAAAAGCGTGATGGTAGGGAACACCCTGCCGTGACATGACCTTTGCGCGGGGCTCCGCTTCAAGAGACTCCCACTCTTGCTGAAGTTGGCAATAAACATGAGGTCCATAAGTCTCCGTAAGCCCGTAAAGGTGGATCACGCGAACACCCAACCTGTCCAAATCTGCCAGCAAAGTTGGTGAAGGAGGAGCTCCACCCGTTGCTACCTTCAGCTTCGGATCAAATTGTCGGCCAGCTGCCTCGGGAGCCTGAGCGAGCATCAAGAGCACAGTAGGAGCACCATTGAAGTGGGTAACGTTTTCTCGGTCAATCATTTGATAAATTTTGGTCGGATCGACCGCTCTTAACATTACATGGGTCCCGGCAGCACCAGTAACCGCCCAAGGAAAACACCAACCATTACAATGGAACAATGGAAGAGTCCACAGAAAAACGCTGTCTCTGTTCAACTCGTGGACATACATTTCCCCGAAGGCATTCAGGAACGCACCGCGGTGCGTGTACATTACGCCCTTCGGGCGCCCCGTTGTTCCTGAGGTATAATTGATTGACGTCGTTCGATCTTCATCATCCAAGTCCATTTCCATCGGAAGCACGTCGGCTCCAAGAACAAACTCATCAAATGTCGCGCCATCTAAGACGCTCTCACTAAATCCCGCAGCAGGATCCAAAACATTCACAAAACTCGGGCGCGAGTCCAGCCCACCAGGTACATCAAGAATTTTGGGAGCAAGCTCAGGGTCGGCAAATACCAGCTTCGCTCCACTATGGTTAAGTATGTAGCCAACTTCCTCCGAGTTGAGTCGCGTATTTATAGCGACAAGAACAGCGTGCACCCTGAGAACAGCGAAGTGTGCGACGAGCATGGCTGGAACATTAGGGGTCAAGAAAGCAACCCTGTCACCGGGCTCAACTCCTGCCCTAAGTAAGGCTCCCGCCATTCGTCCAACCTGTTCCGAAAACTCGCGATAGGTCCATCGAAGGTCTTCATAGACCACCGCCGTTTTGTCAGGAAAAACTCGGGCGCTCCTCTCGAGAAAGGTTACAGGAGTCATTGGGTCGAGATGAATTTGGGCTTTATTTGTCATGACATCGATTATAGCCGGGCCAGGCTTAAGTTCGGAGACACAGTTTACTTATTTCAAGGCGATGCATAGTGAGAGATCGATACGAAGATTGAGAAAAAAACCCCCGGGAGCGGGCTATCATCTTCTAGCGATGACCGGAAGATACGGATATCCGTCCAAATCGTCGCAGATAAATCATTGCCCCACAGCGGCTACGGCGTCCGCGCCCCCGGGACGGTGGCTCTGGGACAAGCGCCCCGCAAGCACCGAGAAATAAAACGGCTCTCAGTGTGGCGTCAGGACGCCGCCACCTCACTCGCCGTAGATTGATAATGGTCCAATTTTTCACCTCCTTACCGGCGTGGAAGCATTGCAACGAGCCCCAGGCTCCGTCGCTTTACCCTGAGGTTATGACGGGCGCCGTTCCTATCGCCTCAGGTCGCCCCTCCACCGGTGAAGGCTTCACGAGGAAGCAATCACGAAGACCAACGGGGTCCTCAAAGGACTCGGGGAATGAGTGAGACTCCCCTAGTTCCTATAATTTATCGGACTACCCCCACCTCGGCTATATCTAAGACACCCGCGTGTAAAACGCCTAAAATTCCGGATCTAGAAGACATCCATATCGGAGATGGGCAAAAACCGTCCAACTCCTTTCGCTAAAGAGGTAAGGGTAATTGACAAAAATTCGAGCGATCCTCCTGGCAGTCGGCTTCGCGGGTCTTGTCGTAGTATGGGGCCTCGCGTGGACTGCTAAACATATCGAACGCATAGGTAGCGGAATTGCCCCTCTCAAGGAGCGCGTATTTGACGGCTTCCAGGTCATCACTTTAGGAACCGGAGCCGACCGTATAAACCACAACCGTGCTGGCCCATCGATAGGAATTGCACTTGGAAACGAGCTTATTCTTGTTGATGCAGGCGCCGGCCTTGTTGGGTCGATGAGGGCAGCAGAAATCCCCGCCCGACAACCCACCTCCATAATCTTGACCAGCATTCTTCCCGAGAACTTCGTGGGGCTCGATGATTTTCTAATGGCCAGAGCTCAGGAAGGCGCGACCAATGCACTTCACATTATAGGGCCGCCAGGAAGTAAAAAAACCATTAACCGCCTTTGGAAGGGTCTTGAAGCAGCTCTCGACCTTCAAACAGAAATCATGGTACTTCAAAATATAATCCCTCCAACTGTCTCCGAGATCAAGGAATCAGAGAGCTTCACTGTTGGATCTTTCAAGCTCGACACCATTAACGTAGGCCAATTAACAGCAAACTTTTTCGCCTACAGAGTGTGGCAAAAAGAGAAATCTGTTCTTGTTGCAGGCCGCGCACATGACAACAAGCGTCTTATCACATTTGGTAAAGACTGCGATTTTTGGTTCCAAGGTGCCCATGTTCGCGAAGCCTTAGAAGCAGCCATCGCTAGTGGAGCTTCGGAAGCCACAAGGCGAGAGGCTCGTTCCTGGATTGCCCTTGAAGACCTAGGTGCTCTCGCCACTCAGATGAATGTTCGTGCCGTGGCACTCACCAGACTCACACCACCTCCAATATTCGACTTCCAATATAAGCGTCTAGTAGGCAGGACTTTTGCACGACCAGTATTTGTAGCAAAGGATGGAGACGTCTTTTCTCCTTGAAAGCAGACTCCACAACGAATAAAAAAAGAACAGGTCTTTTCTGCTGCAATATCCCTAGACTTCCGAGAAGCCACCATCGACGACATATTCAGACCCTGTGACGTAGGAAGAATCTTCGCTCAGAAGGAACAGCACGACGCTTGCGACTTCTTCGGGAGTACCCCACCTTCCTAAAGGAACCTTCTCCAGAATCGGATTTCCGAAAGCTTCTATCTCTTCTTGCGACAAGCCTCCGTTTTGGAAAAACGGTGTCGCGATGGCCCCTGGAGCCACCGCATTAACACGAACCCCCAAAGGTGCGAAATCCGCCGCCAGAATGCGAGTCAGAGTCCGAAGAGCCCCTTTTGTCGGGGCGTATATCGCCATGCCGGGAAAACCTACTTTCCGAGCAGCAGTGGTATTTAAGACGACGGATCCATTTTCGGACATGCAAGGCTTAAGCGACTTGGCCTGCAGAAGTGGTCCTCTAACATTCACATGGAACTGTCGATCAAACTCATCCGGGCTTACTTCTTCCAAGGGCCGAACAGTACCGATACCTGCATTAAGAAAAGCCCCGTCGAGTGCACCCCATTCCGCCTTCAATAATCTAGCCAAGTCATCGGCTGCATTGTCTTCCGCGGCATCATTTACAATTGCGAGACAGCCGGGGATTTCTTCTTTGGCCTGGTCTAGTCCCGCCTGCTGCCTTCCCGTCACCGCTACAAGGGCGCCCTCCTCGCTAACTCTCTTCGCAGTGGCGAGACCAATACCGCTGGTACCACCAGTAACAAGAATTTTTTTACCTTCAAAGCGTGGCACTCGAATGCCTCGATTCTAATCTTTGTGGGGGACTGCCAAAGATGGAAAGACCCTGGTGTAAACCAGGAACACCAATGCAAATGCGCCCAAAAAGCCTAGTGCGACCCCGGTCTGAATCCAGCCGAAGGGAGCAAGGGTTTCTTCAGGGACCCAAGCGGGCCATGCCATTACATTACGCTCTAACCAAAATCCAAAAGCGGAGACAAATGCAACGGAAGAAACAAACCAATACGTTTTCTTGGGTTTTTGCCCAAGCAGAAACCAAAAAGGTACGACCCAGATACAGATCCAGGCCAGTAGCGTTAAACGGACATAGGGCTCCTGAATTCGATCCCACCATCCTTCGAAGTACCACGTAGACTGAAGAAATTCGGTCCCAAGCCGGTGCTGGAACCACATAGTCTCTTCCGGAAGGTTGCCGTACCAAATCACTAGGTATTGAGCGAAGAAGAGATACATCCAGAAAATTGAAAAGGCAAAAATCATCTTCCCAAGATCGTGTAGCCGAGCCTGACTGACCTCACCTTCAAGCCCAGGATAGTTTCTGTGGAGAACTGCAAGCATCGTTGTGAATGTGACCGCGCAAAGGAAACCACCCCATGCAAAAAACGCGCCAAAGAGATTTGAGAACCACATCGGCTCGAGCGACATCATTTGATCAAAGGCAATAAGGCTCCAACCCGCGGCATATACAATGCAGATTACGGGAGCTAGCACCTTGAGCCTCTGGCTTTGTGCCTCTGCCTCCTCGCTATCCCCTCGCCAGTTTTTAGTCCAGCCTTCGATCAATCCCTTAACGGCGCCTTGTCCCTCGACGCCCTGCAAAGTCGTCCGGGCTCTCGTCTTCAGCCACGTAATCGTTAAAAGCGCAAGAACACCCAGGACCGCCAGATCCATTACATACATTCTAGTAGGATTTAACCAAGCAGCTTTCATCTCGATCGGATGGTCTATCCACGGATAAATATGGCTACCTCCGGCGATACTTGCGATGCCGAGCAAAAACGTAATGGGCACCCAGGCGCCAAGGGCTTCTGAGATTCGCTGCAGTGGACCTGCCCAGCGTGCGCCAATGATCACCATCGCAGCGGAAAAGACGATACCTCCCTGTGCCACCCCACCAAAATAAAGATAGTTCACATGGAACGCACGCCACGTCGTCTCTGCATCAGTGGACAACCCATAAAAAAACGTTGCGATGCCGGTAAGCGCTAACACCGCGGCTATTAAAGTAGGAGTCCTAGGAAGCGCCCGTGGCTGGGCTCGCTCATTAACAGACGCGGCCGCGCTCACGGCTTACCTCCCTTTTTATCAAGAAACCGTACATAGTTAACAATATCCCATCGATCCATCTGCGGAATCCGATTGTAATGAGGCATGCGAATTCCTCCGTTTCGGATGGTCAGGTAGATGTAACCGTCGCTGCGTCCTCTGGTGATACCAACAAGAGGGAAAACTCCTGCAAAAGGCCCGGCCTTACTCCCGGTCATGCTTACAGGGCCATCACCCATGCCGGTGGTACCATGACAAACCTCACAGTAGATCGCGTACTGCTCCGCTCCATTCGCAACCGATCTGAAATCTCCAGGATCGCGAGGGTTAACGAGAGCATCTGCCTTTGCGAGGTCCAGTCGATTGACCTGAATTTCACCTCCGTCGGTCGGCACAGAACCTTCGGGGGGTAAAAACTCTACCCTCTCCCCGTGAAGGGTTGCCTCTTCAAAGCCCTGCACAACCTTCTGCCACTTCATCTGAGGAAACCAAGTCTCCGACCATTGTTCCCAACAACCCGTAAGTCCGAGGAGAAGGAACATGCAAATCGCAACCAGCCAATTGGGTTTATGCCTCAACAAGGCTCACCTCCTTGGCCGCATGCGCACGAAGAAGTGCGTCTACTTCCGCTACATCACGGTCTTCACAATCCACTACTAGGCCAAACTCCTCGGAGGAAAAACGAGAACTGTATGCTTTGTCATGTACACCGAACTTACCGTAAGGCAGTTTTCCTACTTTAAGAAACCCGAACAAGGTCATAAGACCGCCAAATAGAACGGTTAACTCAAAGGAAATTATGACGTAAGGCGGAATCGAAGACATCGGCTTGCCACCTATCATAATTGGCCAGTCATTTGACATCCAAATCGTTATAAAAAAGCCGGTGAACGCGCCTACGAGACCACCTATTAGCGTCCAAATGCGGACCCCACTGGGCTTCTCAATTACTGCGTCGTCAATCTCCGCAAACGGTGCCGGAGAGTAGACTTCAAGGTTGTCAAAACCACGATTTTTCAGTCGCTTGATGACATCCACCAGCGGATCGGGTTGATCATAGATACCGAGTATTGACGGCATCAGCGCACTCCTGCGTGTGCCTTTTCGTGGATGGCGAGTTCCTTCACCTCCGCGATGGCAATCACTGGAAATAACTTAAGGAAAATCAAAAAGAGCGTACAGAAGAAGCCGAAGCTACCTGCAACTATTCCAAGTTCGGCAAATGACGGAATATAAATACCCCAAACAGCTGGGTCGTACTCCCTCGAAAGGCCCGTAATAATAATTACGTACCGCTCAAACCACATACCGATATTTATGAAAGTCGCGACTACAAATATAGTCGGAATGTGGGTTCTAGCGCGTTTAGACCAAAAGACTTGAGGTATGACCCCGTTACAGATGATCATAATCCACGTTGATATCCAGTACGGGCCGAATGCCCGGAGATAAAACGAAGTCTTTTCAAACTCTACGCCACTGTACCAAGCAATGAAATATTCGGTTGCGTACGCATAAGAGACAATAATTGACGTGAGGAGGATAAACCTACACATATTGTCAAAATGGTAGTTGGTGATGTAGGCCTCTAGGCCATAAATCCTTCGAACCGGGATCAGTACTGTTAAGACCATCGCAAAACCCGAGAAGATTGCGCCCGCAACAAAGTACGGAGCGAAAATCGTCGCGTGCCATCCTGGGACAATCGACGCAGCGAAGTCCCAGGAGACTACGCTGTGGACCGACAAAACCAATGGCGTAGCCAACCCCGAAAGATGGAGAACAGATCGGGAGTGCGATTTCCACTGTATTGACGTTCCCTGCCATCCAAGTGCCATCGCTGTATATAAAAACTTGCGCCAACCCTTAGCTCGGTCGCGTGCGATTGCTAGATCAGGAATTAGTCCGATGTAAAAGAATACTATGGAAATCGTCGCGTATGTGGAAATCGCAAATGTGTCCCACATGAGAGGGCTCTTAAAGTTTACCCAAAGGCCCCTTTGATTAGGGTAGGGAAGAATGAAGTACGACTTCCACATTCGTCCAACATGTATACCGAGGAACTGTGCTGCGGTCAGAACCGCAAAAACAGTCATAGCCTCGGCACCCCTATTAATGGCATTACGCCACTTCGCGCGAAACAAGTAGAGGATCGCGGATATCAGTGTTCCAGCATGCGCAATGCCGACCCAGAACACAAAGGTAACAATGTAAGCACCCCAGAACAGTGGGTGTGTATAACCGCCTATCCCGAGACCAATATAAACCTGGTAAACCCAAATCGCTCCGGCAAGGTGCATCAGGAACAGAGCTGTCCCCAAGCACATCCAATAGCCCAACGTGGGCTTACTCATCACGGCCAGGATATCTCTATTTATCTTCGAGTCTTGCTCCGGAGAAAGCGGCTCTGGGTTTGCGATAGGTGTGGCTGGTGGCGGCGTCATGTGTCTATGCCTCCACCTTGCCGCGGATCACCTTTGAAAGATACGTTACAGCGGGACGAGTGTTGAGCACATGAAGAGCATGGTAACCGCGTTTCTTGTTTGTAAATTTTTTATAGAATGCGCTCTCGTGATCTCGCACGTTGCCGAAACCAATGGCATCTGAACCACAGGCCCTCTGACAAGCAGTCTGCACATCTCCTTCGGCTATAAGTCGATCTTCATCTTTTGCTGTCTGTCGGGCAGCTTGAATCCTTTGAACGCAGAAAGTGCATTTTTCCATGACTCCCTGACCACGCACAGTAACATCTGGATTCAGCATAAGGTGCATTGGCTCAGGCCATTTGGTCAACTGATTATCGTAAAAATTGAACCGCCTTACCTTGTAGGGGCAGTTGTTGGCGCAGTAACGAGTTCCAATGCATCGGTTGTAAACCATCGCATTCAAACCTTCTTCGTTGGTATAGGTTGCAATCACGGGGCAGACCGGCTCACAGGGTGCAGACCCACACTGCTGACAAAACATAGGCACATTGCGTACGTCCGTATCCCCTAATTTTTCCCCGTTAGCCTGGGGATGAGTGCGCCCTAGAGGCAAGTCTGCTTGTCCTTCCCCAACGAACCGATTGAGGCGAAGCCATGGCATTTGACGAACCCTGAGTGTTTCAACTTCTCCCACAACAGGAATATTGTTTTCTACATAACAAGCCTGGATGCACGCACTGCACCCATCACATTTATCCAAATCGACCGTCATCCCCCATCTGTAGGGGCTATCGTCTACCGCATCATCTCCAGCATCGTATGGCTCATGAATCTCATGATGGCCTCCGCTAGAGGAATGGTCGTCCGTTTTGGCTCCATGATCGCCATGGTCTTCGCCATGGTCGCCGTGTGCAGCGCTTGCCAGGGCCGAGAGACTAACCACTTCTCCTAGCTGTCTGCCTCTCTTGTTGTCGCTCCACTGAAGCATCGGCAGCCGACGCGTCTTACCGGTCGCTGCAAGCGAAGCGTGATCGGTGAGCCAAGCCCTGCCGCCTTTTTCGTCCACTCCGGGTGATAGAGCATCGATAACATTGACTCCGCGTACCTGACCCGGCATTCCGTCGCAGGCCTTCGATGCCCAGTGTCCTTCAGTGTGGCCCTGTCCAATCGGGACGGCTACAACGTCATCCCGAATGCCTCCCCGTGGATAGACTGATACTTCCAAACTGCCCGCGGATGTCTCTATCGAGATAACATCTCCGATCTCAACCCCGAGATCATCAGCAGTCTTTAAGCTAATTTCGGCCCAACTTTGCCAGGCAACACTGGTTATGGGATCGGGAATTTCTTGTAGCCAGGGAAGCGCTGCCCCACGACCATCGTAGAAGTGGCTATGGGGAAAGGCGACCAATGTGTACTTCCCTTCACCCGAGAGCATTGGAACAGTCGCGTCAATAGCAGATGCGACGACAGGCGCCTCTCCGGCCGGCAATTTTTCAAAAACTCCGCCTTCTGCCTTGGCTCGGCGAAGATCCACGTCTGACCAGGACCTTTCGAGCGCCGCTCTAAAGTCTCCCTCTGGCATCGAGTCGGCAGTGGTTCCCCCAAGAGCACGTCCCAGTCCGATGACAGTATCTCCAAGCGCCCGCGTATCGTAGAGAGGTTGAATTGACGGCTGAATTAAAGAACGCATCCCTGCTCTCGGGAGCAGGTCCCCCCAACTCTCGAGCGGGGAATGGTCGGGCAAAATTATTGAGGCATACGCGGTTGTCTCATCCGGAGACGACGAGGTACAGACAACTACCGGAACCTTAGAGAGAGCTTCGGCAAACCCAGAAGCCTCGGGCATCGAAAAGACAGGATTACTACCATGGACAAAAAGAACAGACACCGCCCCATCATTCATTTGTCGGATAAGGGCCAATGCGTCCTTGTAGCTAGATTTCGTGGATTCTGACTGATCTGGGAGAATTCGCACGCCGCTCCCGATAGAGCCCGCAACCGCGTTAAGGATGAGAACAGCTGCGTTAGCACCGACGGCTCTTCGGCTAGTTACTGCGGGGCCTGGGGGGAGTGCGACGACCTTCTTGCCTCG
>CEUZ01121981.1_pt1 | contig 11723 bp, 9 predicted proteins | sample 361511 | NCBI WGS metagenome assembly CEUZ01 (sample SAMEA2622822, study PRJEB7988) | marine metagenome | biome: marine biome (ENVO:00000447); feature: surface water layer (ENVO:00002042); material: "saline water (ENVO:00002010), including plankton (ENVO:xxxxxxxx)" | depth 5 m
ACACTTTTTGGTAAATTTAATTCTTTTAAATTTTTGTTACAAAGTGGTGACTGTTTATTAATCATTGCCTCTATTACTTCTCCAAAACCATCACCCAGTGAGTAATCACTCATTATGCCTCCCCCTCGAACTTTTTCCAATATCTTTGAAATAGTAATGAGTTTAGGATCGATTGTGATATCTATACCAATATTTGATAATAAAGATGTGTAAGAGCTGTTATTTATTAGGGCCATACACTGCTTTGTACCTGCTCTTTTTGCAAGTAATGAAGCTAATACATTAACTTCATCATCTTCAGTGACTGCAAGACAATAACCAGCTTCAGCAATATTCACCTCATCTAATATTTGATTATCCAGACCATCACCATTTGTAATAGTGACTGAGTTTAGTTGTGATGCCAAAAACTGAGATCTATCTTTATCAATTTCAATTAATTCAGTTGAAATACCATTATCATCCTTTTCAATTAATTCAGCAAGGGAAAAACCTATATTTCCTCCTCCAATAATAACAATTTTTTGAGCTTGTAATTCTTTGTGTCCAAATTCTTTGAGTACATCTTTTAAATTTTGTGTCTCAACAACCATGTAAATCAAATCATTATTTTCAATTTTAGTTGAAGAATTAACAATAAATTTTTTATCACCTCTGAAAATAAATAAAATATTCGCTAAGTAATCTGGAAATTTGGCGGATAATTCTCGGACTGTTAACCCTAAATGACTGCAATTATTATCACATTTAAATCCAATTAATTTTAATTGCTTATCTGATAACTCGACCATATCAATTGTTCCAGGTGAAATTATCCTTCGATGAAAGGCACTTGCTATTTCTTGCTCAGGAGAAATAATTGCGTCAATTGGAAGATCGTTTTTTGTATATAATTTTTGCCATTCTCCCTTGAGATAATCTTGTTGTCTAATTCGGGCAATTTTTTTTGGAATTTTAAACAAAGAATGACCAATCTGACATGCAATCATGTTTGTTTCATCACTTTTTGTAACAGCTATTAAAATTTCACAATCTTTTGCACCAGCGTTCATTAAGGTAGAGGGCAAACTAGGAATACCGGGTACTACTTTGACATCTAAATTTTCAGTGATTTTATTTAGTTTTGGAGAAGGCTCATCAATAACAGTAACCTCAAAATTTTCTTTTGAAAGTTTATCCGCAATACTATAGCCAACATCACCAGATCCACAAATAATAGTTTTCATTTAGTTACTTAACTGAAATATTTAATGATTTAAGTTTTCTATAAAGAGCAGTTCTTTCCATACCAGTAAATTCTGATACTTTAGATATATTACCACTAAATCTTCTTATTTGCGATACTAAATACTCTTTCTCAAATTCTAATCTTGCCTCTTTTAATGATAAATCATTATTATTAATGTTATTTAAATCTTTGTTATAATCCCCCATTTCAAGAGCTAAATTATCAACATCAAGAACCAAATCATTTGTAGCTGTTTGATTAAGAATAACAGTTTTTTCTACGTAATTAACTAGTTGCGCAACATTCCCAGGCCAATTGAACATCTCTAATTTAGATATAGCAGATTTTGAGAAACTTAAATCTATGCTCCTTGAGTTAAATTTTGAAATATAATAGTTCAATATTGGCATAATATCTGCAACTCGATTTGATAAACTTGGACAAACTAAATGATCCACTTTGAGACGGTCATATAATCTTAATAAAAAATTACCACTATTTATTTCTTCTTCTAATCTTTTATCTGAAATTGTGATCATTTTATGGTCTAAATTGATATTTGCTGATTTAAAGAATGCAGTATTTTCTATAAAAAATAAAAATTTTTTTTGAAACTGTAGTGGAATCAAATCGATATTTGAGAGAATCAAAGTATTTGAATTAGATCTAACAAAAAGATTATCATTTAAATTCTTAATATCTGTAGAAAAAAGAACTTCTAAATTGTTCTCATTCAATGTTGCAAAATCAATATATATTGGAATTTTATTACTATATTTAGACCTTTTGTGAATTTGATTTGCTATTAATTTTTTTCCAACTCCAAATGGTCCTTCTATTAACAAGCGCGTATTTGATTTTGAAAAAGTCTCTAAACTCTTTTTTGTATTATTAATAAAATTTGAATTACCTATTAAATCAATATCTGGAGTAACTAATTGTTTTAAATTTTTATTTTCATTTAAAAGTTTAGAGCTCTCTATAGCTCTTTTAGCTAAAATTAATAATTTATCACTGTTAAATGGTTTTTCTATAAAATCATAAGCACCATTTTTAATTGAGCTAACAGCTAAATCTACTGTCCCGTGTCCACTGATAATAATTACAGGGACGCTAATGTTAATTTTCTTAAATTCTTTTAAGATTTCAATACCATCTAATTTACTATTGGATAGCCACACATCAAGTATTACCAAGTCTGGGTTATATTGATTAAATTGCTTGATCGCCTCATCTGAATTTAATGCAGTATAAGTCAAATATTTCTCATCTTTAAGAATTTCAGATATTAAGAAACAAATATCCTTTTCATCATCAATTATTAAAACTTTAAACATTTAAATTTTCAAATTTAATTGAGCTTGTTGTGCCTGCCATTTGTTTATTTTTTTCTATTCTAATTTTTCCGTTATGATCTTCAATAATTTTTTTTACTATTGATAAACCAAGACCAGTACCTTTATTTTTTGTTGTAAAATAAGGTTCGAAAATTTTATTAACCATTTCTTGTGAAACTCCAATACCGTTATCAATTATTTCTACTACTATATTATTATTATTTAATGATATATTAATATAAATTGATGGATTAGGAATTTTTTCAACTGCCTCCACAGCATTTTTAATTAAATTATTAAAACATTGAGATAATTGAAATTTATCAAACTGAAAATATATGTCTTGTTTTTCTTTTTTAATATTAAATTTAATATTTTTATGAGAATTAGCAAATAACAAATAAGACTCATTTAAGCATCTTGATAGATTATCAAGTTTAATTTCTGGCTCAGGCAACCTTGCGAATGAAGAAAACTCATCAATTAATTTTCCAATATCATCAACTTGTCTTGAAATAGTATTTGTTAATATTTTAATATCATCATTTTCAAACTCTTTATTAAGATATTTTTTCTCAATTCTTTCAGCAGATAGTTTAATTGGAGTAAGTGGATTTTTAACTTCATGTGCAATTTTTCTAGCAATATCTGACCATGCAGCATGTTTTTCAGCTAAAATAAATGAAGTAGTATCATCTATTGCTACAATGAAGCCATTAATTTCATTGTCTTTAAACTCCTTAATAATTCTTATATTAAAATTTCTTAGGTCGTCCTTAATAATTATTTCCGTTTGAAAGTTTTCAAGTATTTTTTTTGAATTTTTAAAATTATTAAAAATATTTTTCCAATCAGGAAAAATGCTTAAAAAATTATCTTTATTTTCTAAGTTTTTTGTACCTTTGAAGAGTTTGTTTGATGTTTGATTAAAAAATAGAACATTAAAATTTCTATCCAATGAAACAACTCCAATCGTAAGCAAACTTAGTATGGCTTCAATAAATAATCTTTTTTCTTCATCTTCATTGCTTTTAAAAATAAGTTGATTTTGTTTGTTCTCAATTTCACCAATCATTTTGTTATACGAAGAAAGCAGCACTTTGATTTCTTCGAACTGATCAACTTCAGAAACTTTTGCATCAAAATTGCCTTTTGATATTTCGTTTGCAGATTTAATTAAATTTGATATTGGTTTTGATAATCTTTTAGCTAAATTAAAGCCAATTAAAACAGCAATTAAAACAAAACCAATTGAAAACAAAACAAAAATCATTGAATAGGTAATTTGAATTCCTGCACTTTCGTTCTCTTTTGAAGTATAAATATTATAGGCCTCTTTAGTTGCTGCAACATGGTCCCAAATATTCGTATTAAGCTCTCTATTTACTTGCATAAAAACATCACCCAAGAAGTTAATTTTTTTATAGGCAGAGATAGAATTTTTATTTAATTGAAAAATATAAACTCTGTTTTGATCTAATATTTCAAAAATTTCTTCAGATGGTAAAAGAAAATTTTTATTTTCTTGATCTTTAAAATTCAGGTAAACTTCGCCACGCTTATTAAACAAATAAATATTAGAGATAGTTCGTAAATTTATAAATTCGCTTAAACCTTGATTTATAGAATTAATATTAACTTCATTATTTCTTGAAACTTTTACAATTTCTCTCATGATGAGTTGTGTATCAGAAATAATTTCAGCTTGAATTTCATTTTCATAATCTCTTGCAACTATATTCGAATTAACAACCACGTCCCTTACCGCACCACCATACCAAGTTCTAAATTCTAAATTAAAAAATAGCGAAGTAATCACAACTAATCCAATAGTAGGGCCAACTGCCATAGCAGTAAATAAATTAACAAACTTTATATATAATTTAGTATCATCTTTTTGACTTCTTCTATGAATAATAATTAAAATCAATTGTCTTATTATTAAAGCTAATAGTAAAATAACAAACAAAACATCAGCCAATAAAAAATACTGTAGTTGAATAGGATCTTTAACCAAATCATTATTTGGAAGCATCAAATAAAATGTTATTGAAAAACTGATAAGAACGAGAACTAACAACAAATAAAATGAAAATTTGGTTAGGTATAATTTATTTAAAATTTTGCTAAGACTTATCATTTAGATAGGTTTAAATTATATTTTTTACTATATAATAAACTAATATATAAACACTCTATATATGAAAAAATCAAAAAATGCACTCGTTATCCTTGCAGGAGGTTATGGTAAAAGGTTTAACAATAAACTACCTAAACAATTTAATGAAATTAATGGTGAAAATCTAATAGATTTTTTTTTAAATCGCATAGATATAAATATTTTTGATATTATTTTAATTGTAACTAAAAAATCTTTTCAAAGGCACACTAAGCATCTGGAAACTAAATACCCTCTAATTAATTTCATATATGCCGAAGCAGGAAAAAATAGACAATTATCATCTTTAAATGCTCTTAAAAAACTTAATAAACATAAACCAGATAATGTGTTAATACATGATGCGGCGAGACCATTTTGCTCAAACAGTTTAATAATTAAAATTTTGCGTAACCTCAATAATAATGAGTCAGCTATACCTTATATTTTAAGTCCTGATAAAAAAATAGTATCAAAAAAAGAATTCAACAAAACTATAAAATTGATCCAAACACCACAAGGTTTTAAATTTAATGCAATTTATAAAGCTCATCTAAATACTGAAATAGTTGATGCAAAAGACGACTCAGTATTAATACCCTATAATAAATTAAAACTAATTAAAGGTGAAAGATTAAATATCAAGATAACATATCCTGAAGATCTTAAATACTTTAAACTTTTTGTTAAACCAATACACAAATCTGGAATTGGTTATGATATTCACCAAATTGATCCAAAATCAAAAAAAGGATTAAAACTTTGTGGTGTCAAAATAAATTTTAAAAAATTGATTGGACACTCCGATGCAGATGTAGGACTGCATGCTATTTGTGATAGTATTTTTGGAGCATTATCTATGAAAGATATAGGATATTATTTTTCCAACAAAGATCCTAAGTGGAAAAATAAAAACTCTGAGTATTTTTTAAAATTTGCAAGAGATAAAATTAAAGAAAATAATTTTTATATATCAAACCTAGATATAAATTTTATTTGTGAAAAACCAAATATCCACAAATATCGAAAAAAAATGATATCAAAATTATCATTGTTACTAAAAATTCCTGAAAAAATTATTTCAATTAAAGCAACATCAAATGAAAAAATAGGTTTTATAGGTGATGGACTTGGTATTGCCGCAGAGTCAATAATTCAAATTACCAATGATAGACTTTACTAAAATTTTTGTTTCAATATTTTATATTGGATACATTAAGTATGCACCTGGTACTTGGGGTAGTTTGGCATCTTTATTAATCTTATTTTTTTTATTTAATATAGTAAATATATCTTTATCAATTTTAATTATTATATTTGTTTTTTTATTTTTTCTTTCAAATTATCTAATTAATTATTTTTCGTTATTTACTCACTCGCATGACTCTAAATATATTGTAATAGATGAGTTTTTAGGTTTGTTCTTAGTTTTTTTATTTTATGAGTTAATATACATTCATAATGATTTTATTACCTGCTTATTGATATTTATTAGCTTTAGAATATTTGATATATATAAATTTTTTCCTGCCAATTATTTTGATAAACAAATACATAGTGGGTATGGTGTAATTCTTGATGATATTATTGCTGGGATGTATACAGTTTTAACAATGATAATAATAAATGTCTTCATATAAAAAAACACTTAATAAACTGATAAAAAATAAAATTTCAATTTCAACAGCTGAGTCTTGTACCGGAGGACAATTAGCGTCTAGTATAACTAAAATTAAAGACTCTTCTAAAATTTACTTGGGTGGGTATATTACGTATTCCAATGAATTAAAAATTCGAGACCTTGGTGTAAAAAAAGGAACTATAGAGAAATATGGAGCTGTAAGCAAAGAGACTGCATTGGAAATGATTAATGGGCTATATATCAAAAACAAAACTGATGTTTGTATATCAACAACTGGTATTTCAGGCCCAGGTGGAGGTACAAAAAGTAAACCAGTAGGTTTGATTTATATAGGCATACTAATAAACAAAAAAAAGAAAATTTTTAAGAAAAAATTTAGTGGAACAAGGCTAAGTATACAAAAGGATTGTGTGAATTTTATTTTTAAATATTTAAACAAATCAATCTAAAAGACTGTCAGCTCTCTTTTTAAAAGACACGATCATTTTATTTTCTATGAGAGGATAAAAAGTTTCTGCAATCTTTTGATGAATAAAATTTTTAAATTCAAAATTAACTTCAAAAATAATTTTTGATTTATTTTTTTTAACTTCTTCAAACTTCCAATTTGTCTTTAAGTCTTTAAGTGGTCCTTCTAAATAGCAAGTTTGAATTGTTAGTTCCTTTTTATTAAATTTAACATGTGATCCAAATTTTTGAGTTAAAATAAATTTATATTTTACATACATGTCAGCGAAAATTTCATCATTTTTTTTTTCATTTACAACCATTTTAGTGCACCATGGAATATATTCAGGATAACTTTGAATATCTAACACTATGTTAAAAAGTTTTTTAGCTGAATGAGAAACTATTTCTTCTCTTTTGGAATTCTTCATTAGTAATTTTTAGAAGCTCTATTTTCTTGCATAACTCTAAAATCTTCAGATGCGTGATAACTTGATCTGGTTAAAGGAGATGATGAAACCATTAAAAAACCTTTTGCAATTGCCATTTGTTTGTATTCTCCAAACTCTTTTGGAGTAATAAATTTTTCCAGCTTAGCATGTTTTGGAGTTGGGGGTAAATATTGTCCAATAGTAATAAAATCAACATCTGCTGCTCTCAAATCATCCATAACTTGATAAATTTCATCTTTAGTTTCACCAAGGCCAACCATTAATCCTGATTTTGTAAATATTTTTGGATTTAGTTTTTTAATATCTGCTAATAGTTTTAAGCTTACAAAGTATCTGGAACCTGGTCTTATGCTTAAATATAATCTTGGCACTGTTTCTAAGTTATGATTAAATACGTCAGGCAGATCATTAGAAAGAATATCTAAAGCTTTAGGTTTTTTATTAAAATCAGGAGTTAAAATTTCTATTGTGCAGTTTTCATTCATTTCTCTTATTGATCTTATAACTTTTGTAAAATGCTCTGCACCACCATCTTTTAAATCATCTCTATCTACACTAGTCACAACTACATGCTCGAGACCTAGTTCAGATACAGCTTCAGCTATTTTTTTTGGTTCACTTTCATCAACAAATCCTGGTTTTCCTGTTTTAATATTACAAAAAGCGCAAGCCCTAGTGCAAATATCACCAAGTATCATAAATGTTGCATGTTTTTTTTGCCAACATTCAGAAATATTTGGACATGCAGCCTCTTCACAAACAGTAACAATTTTTTTATCTTTTAATATTTTATTTGTTGATTTAAAAAATTTAGAAGTTGGTGCCTTTACCCTTATCCAGGATGGTTTTTTAGGTATAGGATTTGTAACTCGAAAAATTTTTTCTGGATGTCTAACTTCTGTCATTTTATATTATTTCCATATCATTGCTTTGCATCCATATTTGAAAAGGATCTTCAATGATATCATTAAAGTCTTTTAACAATTTACCAGCAACTGCACCATCTAAAACACGATGATCGGCGGATAGTGTTGATTTTAGTGAATGTCCTATCTCAATGCTCTCATTTACTACGACAGGTTTTTGGATAATTTTGCCTACAGCTAAAATAGATGCTTGCGGAGGGCTAATAATTGCAGCAAATTCACTTATACCAAACATGCCTAAGTTTGACACTGTTATTGATCCACCTGTATACTGCTCAGGTTTAAGAGAGTTAGTTTTTGCTAACTTTGCTAAATCTTTTATTTCCTTTGAAATTTCATTTAGACCTTTTGAATTTACTTTTTTTACAATAGGAGTGATAAGCCCCTCATCAATTGCTACAGCAACAGATACATCAACATCATTTAATTTGTAAATTTGATTATCTTGCCAGTACACATTCGTGTTTGGATTTTTTTTCATTGCCATTGCCAATGCTTTTACAATCAAGTCATTAAATGAAACTTTAACAGAATTATTTTCATTAATTTTTTTTCTTAATTCAATTAATTTACCAACATCAGATTCAATCGTCAGATAAAAATGAGGTATTTGTTGTTTTGCTTCTAATGTGCGTTTAGCAATAACTTTTCGCATTGTACTTGGTTTGATTACTTCATGTTTGAAATTTATATCCGTATTTGATGCTTTTACATTTTCATGAGATTCAAGATCTCTTTTTATTATTCTGCCACCAGGCCCAGAGCCATTTATAGAGATTAAATCAATATTTTTTTCTTTTGAAATTTTTTTTACAAGCGGTGATGCTTTTATTCTATCATCAGATTTTACATGGATAGAATTTTGATTTACTTTAATATTTTTATCTAAATTCAAATCTTCTTTAATTTTTTTATTTTCTTCTTTTGTTTTTTCTTTTTCAATAATTAAATTTTGAATTGACTCATTTTCGTCTCCATCAATAATCGCAATTACACTGTTAACTGGAACTTGAGATCCTGCTTTCTCGTCTAAAAGATGGGTAATCTTTCCTTCATCAACTGCCTCTACCTCCATCATAGCTTTATCTGTTTCAATTTCTGCAATTATATCTCCAGCTTTTACAATGTCGCCTACTTTAACTAACCATTTATTAATTGCGCCTTCTGTCATGGTTGGCGATAAAGCCGGCATTAATATTTTTGATGACATAATTTAAATATAATTAACTTCTTTAACGGCTTTTACAATATCCTCAACTTGAGGCAGGTATAATTTCTCTAGCTCACTCGAGTATGGCATAGGTACATCTGCACTATTAACCTTAATAATAGGTGAATCCAAATAATCAAATGCTTGTTGTTGCACAATATTTACTACTTCTGATCCAATACTTGCAAAAGGCCACGATTCTTCTACCGTAACTAATCTATTAGTTTTTTTGACTGATTTCAGAATAGTTTCTTTGTCTAAAGGTCTTAAGCTTTGCAAATCAATGACTTCTACATCCAAATCAAATTCATTTTTCAAAATTTTTGCTGCCTCTAATGATTTGTGCAACATTATTGAGTAAGTCACAATAGTTGTATCTTTCCCTTCTTTCGCAACATTTGCTTTACCAAATGGAATAGTGAAATTATCATCAGCTGAAACTTCCCCTTTTAAACCATACAGAATTTCATTTTCTAAAAATATTACTGGGTTGGGATCCCTGATAGCTTCTCTTAATAACCCTTTGGCATTAAATGGTGTGGATGGTGCCACAACCTTTAATCCAGGCACATGAGAGTACCATGATGAAAAATCTTGACTGTGTTGAGCCGCAACTTGAGCAGCTGCACCATTTGGCCCTCTAAAGACTATTGGACAATTTATTTGTCCTCCTGACATGTAGAGAGTTTTTGCTGCAGAATTAATAATTTGATCAATAGCCTGCATGGAAAAGTTAAATGTCATAAATTCAACAATTGGAATCAACCCCTTAAAAGCAGCACCAACTGCTAATCCTGTAAATCCTTGCTCAGAAATAGGAGTGTCAATAACCCTTTTTTTTCCAAACTCTTCTAATAAACCTTGAGTTACTTTATATGCACCCTGATATTCTGCTACTTCTTCCCCAAGTATAAAAACTTTTTTATCTTTTCTCATTTCTTCAGCAATTGTATCTCTGATTGCTTGTCTCATCGTAATTTGATCTTTACTAAGATTTACTTCTTCATGTTCATCTTTTTTTATTGTTATTGAAGGTTCTGTGGTTTTTTGATTTTCTTTTTTCAGAGTAGTGTTTTTTTTATTTTCTGATGTATCACTATGATTAACTTGCCCCCCTGAAATTAGGGCAATGGGTTTATTGACAGGAATGTTGTTATCTCCTTCTTTATAAAGCAACTTTTCAACAGTACCCTCATCAACCGCCTCTACCTCCATCGTAGCTTTATCTGTTTCAATTTCTGCGATAACATCTCCTGCTTTTACAACTTGTCCTTCTTGAACTAACCATTTTGTTAAGTTGCCCTCCGTCATAGTAGGGGAAAGAGCTGGCATTAAGATTTCAATACTCATTTAAATATAAACATCCGTGTATAATTCCTCGCTGGAAGGAAATTTACTTTCAAGAGCAAAATCAGCAGCTGCTTTTACTTCTTCAATAATTTCTTTGCTTATTTTTTCAAGCTCAGACTCAGTTGCCAATTTCTTTTTTAATATTTCTGCTCTTACGATTTCAATAGGATCTGAATTTTTATATTCTTCTAATTCATCTTTAGTTCTATATTTTGCTGGGTCAGACATTGAGTGACCTCTGTAACGATATGTTTGAACCTCTAATATATATGCCCCTTTACCTGATCTTACATATTCTCCAGCTTTTTCCGCAGCTTTAATTACAGAATACACATTCATACCATCAACTATTTCTCCTTTAATGCCAAAAGCTTCTCCTCTTTTGTATAAATCAGATCCTGCTGCTGCCCTATCAACAGATGTCCCCATTCCATATTTATTATTTTCAATAATATATAGAACAGGCAGCTCCCATAATGCTGCTAAATTAAAAGCTTCAAAGACTTGGCCATTGTTCATTGCTCCGTCTCCAATATAAGTTCTGCAAATATTTTTATCACCGTTGTATTTATGTGTAAATGCAATGCCTGTACCTATAGGAACTTGAGCTCCAACTATTCCGTGACCTCCATAAAAATTATTTTCTTTTGAAAACATATGCATTGATCCACCTTTACCAGCAGAATACCCATCTGCTCTTCCAGTAAGTTCAGCCATTATTTTTTTTGGATCCAGTCCTCTTGCAATCATATGACCATGATCTCTATAGGTAGTGACTACAGAGTCATTTTTATGAATTGTCATTAGTACACCAACAACAACTGCCTCTTGCCCTATATAGAGGTGACAAAAACCACCTATATGTCCCATTCCATAGAGTTGAGCTGATCTCTCTTCAAAACGCCTAATTTTCAACATATAGGAAAATATTTTTAAATGATCAGATTTAGATAATTTTTTCATTTTGTAAATT